>Ga0172368_10004546_pt1 | contig 16002 bp, 7 predicted proteins | sample Lak11m_FD_114540 | JGI IMG/M metagenome (GOLD analysis project Ga0172368, IMG submission 114540) | Freshwater microbial communities from Kabuno Bay, South-Kivu, Congo - kab_022012_11m | ecosystem: Environmental > Aquatic > Freshwater > Lake | place: Democratic Republic of the Congo: South-Kivu...
CCGAGGACGTACACGCCGCCGCGGCCCGCGTGCGCGAAATCGCCGGAGAAATGGGCGTTTCCGTGACGGGCGACAGCGTGAACGAAGGCACGGGACGGCCCGGCGCCGAGTTCGTGCTGCGCGTGCCCGGCGACTCGCTGGAGGCGGTGATGGACGCGCTGGCGGCGCTGGGGCGCGTGCGCGAGAGGCACCTGTCGGCCCGCGAGGTGTCGGCCGAGTACCACGACGTGCAGCTCCAGGTGCGCAACCTGCGCGCCGCGATGGACCGCTACGAAGCGCTGCTCGCGAAGGCCGACAACGTCAAGGACATGATGCAGGTGGAGGCCGAGCTGGCGCGGCTGCGCGGCGACATCGACCGCGTCGAGGGTCAGCGGCGGCTCATCGAGGACAAGGTGGCCCGCGCGGTGCTGCGCGTCACGCTGCGGCCGCCGACGCGGGTCGAGGAGCCCGCACCGCGCGTCGGGCACGCGAGGTTCCATCCCGGGCTGCGAGGGGCGTACCTCGCGGGGATTTCCGACCGGAGCGTGAAGTTGTTCGTCGGCGGGGGCCTTTCGCTGCGGCTCATTCCCGAGTTCCGGCTGGACTTCGACGCGTTCCGCGTGCGCCCGGACAGCGGCTCGAACGTGCCCGACGCGTTCCTGGTCACGCTGTCGGCGCGCACGTTCTCGGATCTGCTCGGCAGCGGCCGCAACCGGTTCCTCAACCCGTGGCTGGGCCTGCGCGCCGGAGGCGGCCGCGTGCTCGGCGACGCGCGCTTCGCCGGCGGCGTCGAGGCCGGAGTGGAACTCGTGCGCACGAAGCCGTTCGTGCTGGACCTGCAGCTCGCCGCCCTCGCGCTCGCCGGCGCCGGCAACGCTCCTGACGTCGCGCTGCAGGCGTCGCTGGCCGCGTACGTTCCATTCTGACCGGGACGCGGTGCCGGTGCGCCGGCAGCAGGGAACGCAAAGACGCCAGGGACGCCAAGTGCGCCAAGGAAAGGCAAGGTCGGGAAGACGAAGACCTGGTGCGGTGCCCCGACAGCCCGGGGCGGAGCTTGGCGCGTTGGCGTTGATCCTGGCGCTGTTCGGTCCCTCGACGCGATTGCACTGCGCCGAAGTGCTGCGCTGCGAGGCCTGAGCAGGCATCGTTCCCGCCGGCTCGACGACCGGTCGGCGGCCCGCCCCCGGGCCGGCTGCACCCGTCCGCACGGATTGCCCCGGCCCCCGCCCGTCCGCACCTTTGCACCGCACACCGACGGGGGGCACAGATGATCCGAACGGGCGGTCCGCACTTCCGAATCGACCCGAAGACCGCGAAGATCACCATGGCCGGCTTCGCCGCCATGGCCATCGTCGCGTCGGGATTGGTGTTCTCCTTTTCACTCTTCCGTGTGCGCGGCGCTTCGGCCGCTCCCGGATCGGAAGCATCCGCCTCGGCGGCGGCAAGCGCCTACCGGCTCATCGCGATGCCTCCGAACGCCGACCAGTTCGACCCCCTCGTCGCCGACGCGGCCAAGGCGCCGTTCTTCCCCTCGCGCGCCTCCACCGGAGGCCGGAAACTCGCACCGTCCGCGTTCGACGACCCCTCCCTGTGCTCCGCCTGCCACGCCGACATCTACCGGCAGTGGGAGCGGTCCGTCATGGCCCACTCGTGGGACGACCCCGTGTACCGGTCGCTGCTCGACCTCGCCAGCCGCAGCACCGGCGGCAAGACCGACAACTTCTGCGTCGGCTGCCACTCGCCCGTCGGCCTCGTCACCGGCGAGGCCGTCAGCAGCGCGGGAGCATTCTCGGACAAGGATATGAGCGCGGTCTCGAAGCGCGGCGTCCATTGCGACGTGTGCCACAGCATTTCGGGCGCCACCGGGCTGGGCAACGGCTCGTACGTGCTCGCGCCGCGGCTGGTGGGCGATCGGCTGAAATTCGGGCCGTATCGCGACGCGGTGTCGCCGGGGCACCACACCGCGTTTTCGGAGCTGCACACGAAGAGCGAGCTCTGCGCGGCGTGCCACAACGTGACCCACCCGTTCAACCGCATGCCCGTCGAGCGCACCTACGACGAATGGCGCGACAGCCCATACTGCGCCAAGGGCATCCAGTGCCAGGACTGCCACATGACCCCCGCGCCGGGGAAAGCGAGCCCTCTGGGCAAGGATCGCAAGGAGGTGTTCGCGCACGGGTTCGTCGGGGGCAACGCGCCGCTGCTGGAGACGCTGGGACTGCCGGAGCAGGCGAGCCTGTCGCGGGAGCTGCTGAGGACGGCCGCGACGGTCGAGTTCCTGGACGCGCCCGCCGCGGTGCGCACGGGGCGCAGCGCGCACGTGCAGGTGCGCGTGACGAACGTCGGCGCGGGCCACAAGCTTCCGAGCGGCTTCCCCGAGGGACGCGAAGTGTGGGTCGATTTCACCGTGGCGGACGCGGCGGGGCGCGAGGTCTACCGGCTGGGCGCCGTGCTCGACGGCGAGACCGAGCCCGGGACGAAGAGCTTCAAGGTCGTGCTGGGCGACGCGAAGGGAAACCCCGTGCACGTGAAGGCGTGGGAGGCGGATCGGATTCTGTCCGACAACCGGATTCCGCCGGGCGGCAGGGCGGATCTCGACTACTCGTTCCCGGTGCCTGCGGGGACTCCCGGACCGCTGGTGCTGCACGCGCGGCTGAACTACTGGCCGTATTCGCCCGCGTTCCTCGCGGAACTGATGGGGGCGAAGGCGCCGGAGACGAGCCCGACGGAGATGGCCGCGGCACAGACCACGATCTCCGTCGCAGCCGCGGCGCCGCGTCGGCGGTGAACCGCTGCTCCGCAGAATCGTCGCGTCGGCGGTGAACCGCTGCTCCGCAGAATCGTCGCGTGGGCGGGGAATCCGAGAGGCACTGGTTCACCACGGAGCACACGGAGAGCACGGAGGTTTCTTGAAGCTCCCCTTCCCCGAAACTCCGTGGTCACCGTGCTCTCCGGGGTGAAATGCTCGGTGCCGCTCCGCCCGGTGCACCGCAAACGGCTCTCTTCGCCGGCCTCTCCGCGGGCGGCGCCCCCGCCCTACGCGGGCAGCTCGAACCAGAACGTCGTCCCCTCGCCCGCGCGGCTCTCGGCGCCGCACGTGCCGCCGTGCGACGCGACAGCCGCCCTCACGATGGACAGACCGAGGCCGCTCCCGCCGCAGTCCGCACGAGTCGTGAAGAAGCGATCCCAAACCCTGGCCATGACGGCGTGCGGGACGGCGGCCCCTTCGTTGTGAACTTCCGTGCGCAGCCGATTCGGAGTGGAAGCGACGCGCACACGTACGCGCGTGCCGGGCTCGGCGTGCTGCAGCGCGTTGTCCACGAGGTTCGCCAGCGCGCTCGCGAGGTGCGCGCGCCGTCCCCGGACCGTGCGCGCCTGCGCCTCCCATACGACGTCGACGGGACGCTCCTCGTACGCGGCGCACGTCTCGCGCACCGCCGCCTCCCAGTCGAGCGCCGACGGCGGAGCGTCGTCGGCCTCCATGCGCGAGAGCTCCAGCAGGCGCGTGACGAGGCGGTCGAGCCGGCGCGAGTCCGAGACGATGTTGCGCAGGAACCGGGCGCGCGCCTGCGGATCGTCGGCGGCGCCGTCCAGCAGCAGCTCGGCCGCACCGCGGATGCCCGTGAGCGGGGACTTGAACTCGTGCGACAGGTCGGCCGCGCGCTCGGCCGCCTCGCGGGCGCGGGCGTCGAGCTTCTCCATCATGGCGGCGAAGGCGCGTGAAAGCTGGCCGATTTCGTCGCGCCGGTCGAGCCGCAGAACGGCGCCGGCGTCGCCTGCCGCGACCGCCCCGGCCGCGCGCGTCAAGCGCGCCAGCGGCCGGGAGATCGTAGCGGCCAGGAACAGCGAGACCACCGTGGCGAGCACGGCCACGGCCGCGAAGATCTCCAGCAGCGAGGTGCGCAGCCGGTACATCGCGGCCCGCACGGGGTTGGTCGAGCGCGTCAGGTAGACGACGCCCAACGGCAGCCCTCCTGATTTTCCGACGACGGGGAGCGCGCTGAACAGGAAGAGCCTGTGGCCGTTGCGGTAGAGCCGCGAGGCAGACCCGTAGCGCCCATGCAGGGCGGCGCGCACGTCGGGACGCTCGGCAAGAGAGTCGGCGGGCGTCGTCGAGCGGCGGGGCGCGGACGGCTCGGGCGCGGGCGGCAGCAGCGAGTCGACTCCGGGAAGCCGCGGCGGGGGCGCCTCGACGCCCTCCGGCGGGCCGTCGCGGTGCGAGTCGGCACGCAGCGTGCCCGACGCGTCGAGCAGGCGGATGCGGGTGCGCGTGCGGCCCGCCACCGCGCGCAGCAGCGCCTCGCGCTCGTCCAGCCTGGGACCCGTCGGATCCGCGAGCAGAGTCTCCGCGAGCACGCGCCCCTGGTGGATCATGTCCCGCTCGAGCGCCGCGAGCATCTCGCGCTCGTGGAAGCGTGCGAAACCGACGCCCGCCACCGGCACCGCCACGAGCAGCAGGTGTACCGCCAGAAACCGGGTGCGGATGGGCCAGAGCGCCGGCGGCAGCCGATCCGCCAGACGCGACAGCGCCTCGCGCATGTGCGCTCCTCAGGCGCCCTCGCGCGCCCTGTATCCCACGCCGTGTACCGTCTCGACGGGATCCGCAGGCCGCAGCTTCGCGCGCAACCGGCGCACGTGCGAGTCGACGGTGCGCTCGGTGACGTGCACGTCCTCGCCGCGCGCACGGTCCAGAAGCTGCGCGCGCGACAGCACGACGCCCGGCCTTTCCAGCAGCGCCCACAGGATCTCGAATTCGGTCACGGTGAGCTCGACGCGATCCTGTCCTGCACGGACCTCGTGCCGCAGTCGATCCATCCGCACGCCCGCGTGCGACATCGTCGTGCGCGCCTGCGCCGGCTGCGCGGCCGGGCGGGCACGGCGCAGCACCGACGCGACGCGCGCCGCAAGCTCGCGGGGGCTGAACGGTTTGACCACGTAGTCGTCGCCGCCCAGTTCCAGGCCGAGAATGCGGTCGACCTCCTCGGCGCGCGAGGAGAGGAAGAGCACGGGAACGTCGCCGCGCTCCCGCAGGCGGCGGCACACCGCGAGCCCGTCCAGCTCGGGCATCAGCACGTCGAGCACGACGAGGTCGGGCGGCTGCTCCTGCGCGAGACGCAGCGCTTCGGCGCCGTTGCGGGCCGAAACGACGCGATGACCGTCGCGCTCCAGCGCGTACTGCACCACGTCGCGGATGCTCGCCTCGTCGTCGGCCACAAGGATGAGTGCCATGATCGACTCCGGCCGCACAGCATACCAGCGGTTTCAGGCGGACGAGGGCGGTCCGTCGTCGAGCGCCGCGTCGAGTCCCTCGACGCGTGCCAGAATCTCCTCCACCAGCTCGCGCGTGCCGTCGCCCGACGATCCCGACAGGCGCACGACCTCGGCCTGCACGCGCAACTGGCCCAGCAGCTCGCGCAACTGGTCCAGTTGGCGCGCGGAACGATCGCGCAGAGCGCGCAGGCGCTCGACGTTCTGCAGCCGGCTGGCCGCGGCGGCGGCGCCGCGCGCGTCGCCTGCGGCCGCGAACGCCTCGCGCCGCGCCCGTGCGTCGTCGGCCGAGAACTCGGGGCGCGCGAGGAGCCGGTCGATCTCCTCGATGCGAAGCGCGGCCGCGCGCAGCCGATCCGCGAGGGTCCGGACGACGGCACCGCCCGGCAGCAGCCCCGCGAGCGCCGAAGCCTGCGCCTGGTCGAACGGCCCGATCGGATCCGCGCCTGCGCGCCATGCGGACGCGCCATGCACCAGAAACGGCGCGCAAAGCGGCCAGAAGACGAGTGCCAGCAGCGCTTCACCTGTACGTGCGGCACCGCGGCGTCGCAGCACGAAGAGCGCGAACCCGCACCCGACGAGGACGTAGACGACTCCCATCTCGAAGGCGTGCACGGCCTACTCCTCCCCCGGAAGCGGTGCCGACTCCCTGTGGAACACGCCGCGCGCGGAGTCGAAGGTCATCCACACCGAGTCCCCGAACGTGCCCTCCAGCGGGCGCAGGAAGACGACCTCGCTGCGCGGGCGCACGAAGAAGGGCCTCAGCGTCCAGGTCATGCGCGTACCCACCAGCGCGCAGGCGACGAGCACGATGGCGATGGAGCGCCGTCCCGCGGCACCGGTCGTCCGGAGCCCCTTCCAGAGCAGCGAGAAGCCGGCCGTCCCACCTGTTGCGCAGCAGCCTACCGCCAGCATCACGTGGTCGTGGTACCCCACGTCCAGAAGGGTCGCGAGCACCAGGACGGGCGTGAGCCCGACCAGCACCGTCGAGCCGAAGGCGAGGGCGGCGAGCACGAGCGCGAAGTCGCGCCGAAGGTCCGCGCGGCCGCGTTCGACGCAGCGCAGGGCCGAGAGCACGGGGGCCACGAGCCCCGCGGTCAGCAGCACCCCAAGGGGCAGCTTCGTCGCGGCGAAGAGGACCTGCCAGCCGCCGCGGTGCAGGCCCATGACGGCGCCGGCGACCGCGGTGCAGGCGACGACGGCCGCGAGCATGGCCCGCGCCACGGGCGCGAGCGAGGCCTCGTCCTCGAGCACGGAGAGAAACGCGCCGCGGCGGCGCAGCAACGCGTCCACGTGCGGGAGAATGCCGTCGGACTCGGGCGTTGCAGACAGCGGGACGTCGAGGGATGCGGCAGTTGCGGACATGGTCATATCCTTTCAGACGAGGTTGAACGCGAATCGCGCGCCCAGCGCGGCGGCCACGAGTGCCCAGACGAAGAAGGCGAGACGGGCCGGGAGGGTCGTGATCGCGTCGTCGAGACGGCGTCGCAGAATGCGCAGGCCCACGATTCCCGCGAGGGCGACAGTCGCCAGCGCCTCGGGGACCGCCGCGTGGCCGGGCCCCGTCGCGCCGAGGAATAGCAATGCGGGAGCGCACCCGAGCAGCACGGCGCCCGTGCTCCGGAGGGCGCACGCGCTGCAGGCCGCCAGCGACGCGGGCGCGGGCGCGCTGTCGGTGACGGCGAGCGTCACGTAGAGCGCCGGCAGCATGAGCCCGGCGACGGCGAAGATGGTCCCGCACAGCGTCGCGGCCCCGTCGAGCGCCGGGGCGAGTCCCCGCGGCAGCCCGACGGCGGCTCCCGCGGCGGCCGCGCCCGCCAGCGCGATCACCAGATCGCCTCTTCGGAAAGTGGTTTCGGTTGCGTCCATCGTGTCCTCCTCGCAGGCATCGGCGCCTGACGAGGAGGAGGATGGACGGGAGGTGCGGCGGGCGCGTGCGGGATACGGGAAGATCCGGAGGCAACGGTGTGACGGAATCGTGACGAGGGTCTACAGCGTCTGGTCCTGGCCGTCGAGGCGGACCCGGTGCAGCTTCAGCACGGGCTTGAGCTCGTAGCAGGCGTCCTTCGTCTTGAGCGAGTCCTCCAGGCGGAAGTCCGTCCAGACCTGCACCCGCGCGCCGGAGCGCGACTCGAACGCCCTGAAGACGTGGTTGATCTTGACGCCCTTGCGGATGACGCCCTTGTCGAGAATCAGGTCGCAGGTGCCCGAGGCGTCGGTCGCGGTGTTGCCTTTCTCGGTGTCGAGAAGCAGGCGGAGCTGCGTGATCTTGCCTTCCGGCAACGGAAGCTCGCCAAGCTTCTCGGCAGCGGTTTCTCCCTGCCGCTGCACCAGATCGATCTGCCGATCCACGACGAGCGAGCGCCACGACGAGTCGTCGTCGATGGAGGCGTCGTTCGGATCGGCGTCGCGCGCCTCGGCGGCCGGTACGACATGGACCTGCATGGACGCGACCCACACCTTCACCGACGTGACGCCCGAGGGCGGGGCGTCGAACAGGTTCAGTTCGGCGGTCGACTCGCCGCCGCACCCGGCGGCTGCACAGATCGCCACGAGAAACAGAGGAATCCGCATGTCTGGCCTCCCTGCGGGCGGGGCGCCCGCACGTGAGGCAAGCGTAACGCGGGAAGAACCCGCGCGCGATGTGGGAGCATGGCCCACGCGCGGATCCGTGGAGAAAACCGCGGGAAGAGTCCGGCGCGGGACGGTCCGACACCGTCCCGCGCCGGGTCTGCTCGGTCTACGCGCGGACGCGCGGGCGGCGGCGCAGCACCAGAATCGCCGCGGCCCACAGCATCGGGCCCGCACAGAAGGCGCCGGGCGACGAGGTCGCGCACGACCAGGCCGGTCCGCCGCCCGTGAACTGGGTCTTCTGCTGCGGCCCGCAGCGGCCGTCCGCGCCGCACGTCCCGCCGCGGCACTGCGACGAGGCCGTACAGGCGTCGCCGTCGGCGTAGCCGCAGCGACCGTCGGCCGAACACGCTCCGGTCCGGCACACGGCCCCCGCGTTCGCGGCCGTACACGCGCCCTCGTCGTTGGGCAGGCCGCAGCGGCCGTCGGAGCCGCACGCGCCGCCGCGGCACACCGTCGCGGCGTTCGCCGCCGTACAGACGCCCTCGTCGTTGGGCAGGCCGCACCGGCCGTCCGAGCCGCACGCGCCGCCGCGGCAGACCGCCGCCGCGTCCGCCGCAGTGCAGGGGCCTTCACCGTTGGGATGCCCGCATTTCCCGTCGGATCCGCACACTCCGCCGGCGCACCGGTCGCCCGCGTTGTCGGGCGCACACTCGGGGCCCGTGCCGCCGCCGCACCTGCCGGAAGCGTCGCAGCGTCCGCTGCGGCACACGTCCATCGCCGTGGCGCTCGTGCACGAGCCTTCACCGTCCGCGTAGCCGCACTTGCCGTCGGCGCCGCACGTGGCGCTTCGGCACGCGGCCGCCGCGCCTGCCGTCGTACACGGACCCGTGCCGTTCGGGTGGCCGCACCGGCCGTCGGTGGCGTCGCAGACTCCGCTGCGGCACTGCGCGGAGGCCTCGCACCGATCGCCTTGCGGCATGCCGCACGTGCCGTCGGCCGCGCACGCGCCCGAGAGGCACTGCACCGGTGCCGTACAGCCCGTGCCCGGCTTCTGACCGTTGGCGGCGCGGGGCACGCAGGCGGAGGACGAGTTGCAGTACATGGCCGCCGGGCAGTCGGCGCTCGATGCGCACGTCGCGCGGCAGCCGAGCTGCGGATCGCACACTCCGGAGCGGCACGCGGCCGACGAGGTGCAGGGCGTCCCGTCGGGGTCGCCGCACTTGCCGTCCGCGGCGCACAGGCCGCTCAGGCACTGTGTCGCGGCCGAGCAGGTTTCCGCGTTGGGGCGGGACGGCACGCATGCGCCGCCGCTGCAGAAGCGGCCCGCGCCGCACTGCGCGTCCTGCGTGCAGGAGGTCGCACACGAACCGGACGCGCACACGCCGGAACGGCACACCGACGCGACCGTACACGTCTGGCCGCCGGGCTTCCCGCATTTGCCGTCGGAGTGGCACGCGCCCGAGCGGCACTGCGCGGCGCTCGTGCAGGTCTCGTCGTTGGCTTTGTCGGGCACGCACGCGCCCGTGCCGCAGAAGTGATCGGCGGTGCACTGCGCGTCCGATGTGCAGCCGGGCTGACATCCCGCGGTGGTGGAGCACGCCTCGCTGCGGCATGCCTCGGCGGTCGAGCACGGACGGTCGAGCGGCAGGCCGCAGCGGCCGTCGAACGCGCAGATGCCGGAGCGGCACTGGCCCGCCGTGTCGCAGATTTCACCGTTGGGCCGGCCGCACCTTCCGTCGGGCGCGCACGCACCGGCGCGGCACTCGGCACCCGCTCCGCAGACGCCGCCGGGAGGCGTGCCGCACCTGCCGTCGCCCGCGCAGACGCCCGAGCGGCACTCGGACGCCGTGGTGCACGAATCGCCCTGCGGACGGCCGCACTTGTGATCGGCCGCGCAGATGCCGGAGCGGCACTGCTCGTCGGCCGTGCATGCGGAACCGTCGTACGCGCCGCACAGGTCGTCGCGCTCGTCGCACGTGCTCGAGGCGCACGCGTGCGAGGCGCCCTCGGCCGTGCACACGCCGCCGACAGGGGCCGCGGCCGGCATGGGCTGGCCGTTGGGAACCTTGGGGGCGCAGGCGGCCTGAGGCTGGAGCGGGCTGCTGCACCACTGCTCGGGGCCGCAGTCGGCGTCGTACGTGCACTCGGCGCCGCACGCACCGGTGCCGGGATCGCACTTCGGACCGTTGTGCGTGCCTACTGCACACTCGGCGTCCGCCGTGCAGCCGCGACACGCGCCCGTCGCGTCGCAGAACGGATGCGCCGCCGCCGGGCATGCGGCCGCCGCGCCGCTGCCGTGATCGCCGCCGCACGCCGTGCAGGCGTTAGACGCGCAGACGGGCGTGGCTCCCGAGCAGGCGGCCGTTTCCGTCGGCGTACACTGGACGCAGCGGTTCGTCGTCGCGTCGCACGCCGGGGCCGCGGGATCCGCGCAGTCGGTGGAGGCGGCGCACGGCAAGCACTTGCCCGCATTCGCGCCCGAAGTCACGCAGACGCCCGTGCGGCACTGGGCCGACGAGATGCAGGTTCCGTGCTCCAGACCGATGCCGCACTTGTCATCCGCGGCGTCGCACGCGCCCACCGAGCAGTGCGCGGCGCTCTCGGCCGTGCAACCGCCGGGGATCGGCTCGTCGCTGGGCAGCAGAACGGCGCAGCCGTCGGCCGCGGTCGCGCCCGCGCCCTGGCACCACTTGCCTGCGCCGCAGCTCGCGTCGGCCTCGCACACGGTCGAGCAGCTCCCATCGCTGTTGCAGAACGGCGCCGATGCCGTGCAGGCGGCCGTTGCCGCGCTGCCGTGATCGCCGTTGCATGCCACGCACGCGTTGTCGGCGCACAGCGGAGTCGCGCCGGAACAATCGCCGTTTGCCGCGCACTCCTTGCATTTGCCGGCATTGGCGCCGGTCGTCACACACACGCCCGAGCGGCACTGCGCGGACGTCGTACACGTGCCGTGATCGGGACCGATGCCGCACTTGTCGTCCGCGGGGTCGCATGCACCCACCGCGCAGCGCGCGGCGGTTTCCGTCGTGCACCCGCCGGGAACCGGATCGCCGCCGGGCAGCACGTCGGCGCACCCGTCCGCCGCCGTCGCGCCGGCGCCCTGGCACCACTTGCCCGCGCCGCAGTGGGCATCGGTTTCACAGACGGTCGAACAGCTCCCGTCGCTGCCGCAGAACGGCGCCGATGCCGTGCAGGCGGCCGATGCCGCGCTGCCGTGATCGCCGTCGCACGCGACACACGCGTTGGCAACGCACAGCGGCGTCGTGCCGGAGCAGTCGCCGTCCGAGTCGCACGCCATGCACTTGCCGGCGTTCGCGCCGGAAGTCACGCACACGCCCGAGCGGCACTGAGTCGAGGCCGTGCAGGTGCCGTGTCCGGGGCCGATGCCGCACTTGTCGTCGGCGGGATCGCAGGCGCCCACGGCGCAGTGCGCGGCGCTGCCGCTCGTGCAGCCGCCGGGAACGGGCTGGTCGCTCGGGAGTGGAGCAGCGCAGCCGTTGGCCGCGGTCGCCCCCGCGCCCTGGCACCACTGGCCCGAGGCGCAGTCGTTGTCCGCCTGGCAGATCGCGCTGCAGGCCCCGGTCGCGGTGCAGAACGGCGCCGCTGCCGTAGGACACGCGAGCGGAGCGCCTCCGACCACGTAGTCCGCCTCGCATGCGGCGCAGGTCTTGCCCGCCGAGCAGGCCGGCGTCGTCCCTGCGCACGCACCCGCGTCGGTCGCCGTACACGCGACGCAGCGCGAGTTCGCGACGTCGCAGATGGGCGCCGTGTTCGGGCACTCTGCGTCGACCTGGCAGCCCGCGCACGCGCCCGTCTGGGAGTCGCAGAGCAGGCCGGTGTGCGTGCCCACGGCGCATTCGGCGTCGGCCGTGCAGGCACGGCATGCGCCGGTCGCATCGCAGTAGGGGTGCGCTGCCGGGCAGGCCGGGGCGGTGCCGCTGCCGGCATCGCCCGCGCACGCGGCGCAGGCGTCGGCCGAGCATACGGGAGTGGTGCCCGTGCAGGCGCCCGGGTCCGAGGCCGTGCAAGGCACGCACTGGTTCGTCGCGGCGTCGCAGACCGGAGCGCCGGGGTTCGTGCAGTCCGCGGACGAATTGCAGTGCTTGCACTTGGCGGCATTGGCGCCGCTGGTCACGCACACGCCCGAGCGGCACTGCGAAGACGCCGTACACGTGCCGTGATCGGGCCCGACGCCGCACTGGTCGTCGATCGGATCGCACGCGCCCACGGCGCAGTGCACGGCGGTCTGCACGGTGCATCCGCCCGGAACCGGCTGGCCGGTGGGCACGGGAGTCGCGCACCCGTCCGCGGCCGACGCACCGGCGCCCTGGCACCACTTGCCGCCGCTGCAATTGGCGTCCTTGAAGCAGACCGAGACGCACGACCCGTCGTCTTTGCAGAACGGCACGGCGGTGCGGCACGAGGCCGTCGAGGTCGAGCCGAAGTCGCCGGCACACGCGAAGCAGGCGTTTTCGACGCACAGCGGCGTCGTGCCGGAGCACTCGGTGTCTGTGTTGCACGCTTCGCAGCGGCCCGCGTCGGGCCCGCCCGTCACGCACACGCCGGTGCGGCACTGGCTCGTCGAGGAGCACGTGCCGTCGCCCTGCTTGATGCCGCACTTGTCGTCCGAAGCGTCGCACGCGCCGACCTGGCAGTGGGCGGCGGTCTGCGTCGTGCAGCCGCCGGGCACGGGCTGATCGCTGGGCAGCAGGTTGGCGCAGCCGCTCGCCGCGGACGCGCCGGCGCCCTGGCACCACTGGCCCGGGCAGTCGGCGTCGGCCTGGCACACGGCGTGGCACGTGCCGGCGGACGTGTTGCAGTAGGGCGCCGCACTCGCGGGGCACGCCAGCGTCGCGCCGCCGGCGGTGTAGTTCGACGCACAGGCGGCGCAGGTGTTGGACGAGGTGCACGCGGGCGTGCTTCCGCTGCAGGATCCCGCGGCCGCGAGCTTGCACGCGACGCAGGTGCCGGACGAGCAGACGGGGGTCGCCCCGGAGCAGTCGGCGTCGATCGCACAGCCGGCGCACTTGCCCGCCGTGCAGGTTGTGCTGCGGCACTGCGCTCCGTCGGTGCAGGTCTCGTCCTTGACGAGTCCGCACTTGCCGTCGCTGGCGCTGCAGGATCCGGAGGCGCACGCGGCGTTCGCGGTGGTGGGCGTGCAGCCGCCGGGAGCGGGGCTGCCGTTGGGGACCTTGTCGACGCAGCCGTCGCCGCCCGCGTCGGCGCCCGCGCAGTACTTGCCGCTCGCGCAGTCGGCGTCCACGTTGCAGTACGGGTTGCATCGGGCGCGGCCCGCGTCGCAGTAGGGCGCGCTCGCGGGACAGGCGACACCGCCTCCGGAGGCGCCGTTGTTCTTGGTACACACGACGCACTTGCCCGTCCCGCCCAGGTCGCACACGCCCGAGACGCACTGGGCATCGGCGGTACACGAGCCCGTGTTCGGCCCGCCGATCGGGTAGCCGCAGGTGGCCTGGCCCATGGCGTTGCAGACTCCGCTCAGGCACTGGGTGTTGACGCCGTTCGACGGGCAGCCGCCGGGGGCGGGGTCGCCGTTGGGCGCGAGCGCGCGGCAGACGCCGTTCGTGCAGACGTGCCCCGTGCCGCAGTCACCGTCCGTCGTACACCTGGCCGAGCAGTAGCCGGGCGGCGTGCAGTGCGGCCTGAAGCTCGAGCAGGAGTTCGCGTCGCCCGAGCCGTAGTTGCCGCCGCACGGAGGACAGATGCCCGTGGCCGTGTCGCAGACGAGCCCGCCGCAGTCGGCGTGGGTCGCGCAGTGGAAGACCGACACCTTCGCTTTCGCGGAGGTCGAGGGGAAGTCGTCGTCGAGCACCACGACGTCGACCTCGGTCCCGACGGTGCTGCCCGCACGGTAGAGGCCCGTCGACGCGTCGAGCGAGGCGGCGAGGCCGCTGCCCGTGGAGCCGGGGCTGCCCGAGTCGAACGACCACGCGTACCCGGTCAAGCTGCCGCCGCTCGGGGAAAACGGGATGTACATGCCGGAGGGGACCCTCGGCTCGGCCGGCACGATGGCGAGCGGACCGTAGCCGCCGACGGTGAAGGTCGTGCTCGCGACCTGCCCGCCTCCCTGCTGGGTGGCTCCGGGGTACGACGAGGACGCGTAGAGCGTGTGTCTGGTGCGCGTCAGCTCGAAGGCCGCGTCGCAGCTCCAGGTCCCGTCCGCGGCCACAAGCGCGGTGCAGTACGTGACCGGCCCGCAGCTGTAGGACCCGTACTGCGACAGGCAGGTCGAGCCCTGCGGGCACTTCGACTGGTCCGCCGCGTTGTCCGTGGCGCAGCTCGTGCCCTGCCCCGGCCCGCCGCCGCCCGCGGAATCCGTGACCGTGACGACGGTTCCCGGCGGCGCGGTTCCCGCGAAGGTCGGCTTCGTCGCGACGCCGGTGGTCCCGTTCGCCGGCATCGTGAACGTCGGCGCCTTTCCGATGATGAAGGTCGTGTCGAAGGGGGTCGTGCCGGGGTCGGACGAGGTCCACGTCCACCTGCCGTCCGGTGGCATCGGCGTCATGCAGGTGTAGGCGCCGTCGTAGTCCACGACGACCTTGCACAGGGGCACCCCGTCGGACTTGTCGGTGATGGTGACCGTGTGGCCCTTCTCTCCGTAGCCGTAGGTCCAGAACTGGTTGAGCGCGAACGTCCACATGTAGACCGAGTGATCGAAGGGGTAGTAGATCGCGGACGAGAGCGGACCCGCGCCGACGGTGAACCGCGTCGCGTTGTAGCCGCTGCCCGCGTAGTTGAGGCTGTAGGCGTCGAGCCCGGCGCGATAGGTGCCGGCAGGAAGGTCGGCCGGGGGCTGCACGGACCAGTGCCCCGTGCTGTCCGTCTTGGCGGTGAGGGGTGTGTACTGACAGATGCCGGAAAGGCACGTCAGCCCGCCCGTGCAGCTCGTGCTGCACGTCGTCGCGGGGTACGGCGCGTGGTGGACCGTGACGCACCCGGTGCCGGTCCAGGTTCCGCCGGTCGACGTGCACGCGGCGGCGGCATACGGGCCGGTGCCCGAGAACAACGGTCTCGGGCCCGTGAAGCTGCCGCTGAACGTGTCGCTCTGCGGGTTGGGGTTGTACCACCCCCAGTAATAGGTCGGCGCCAGATATCGCGGCGTGGCGAGGGTGTTCGTGATGGGCCCGGCGCCGGTGTGGAACGTGGACACCGGCGGCAGGCCGGTGTAGCCCGCCTGGTGCGCGTAGACGCTGATTTGCACGCCGGTGTTGCCGCTGGAGCCCCAGTACCACTGGGTGGTGCAGGTCCAGTTCCCCGCGCCGTCCACGATCGCGGAACATACGTCGCCGAAGCCGTAGTTGTTGGCCGCCATGCGGACACGGACCATCGCTCCGATCCGCCCGGTTCCCGCGACGGTGATGGGGAACGTCACGTTCGTGGCCATGTTCGCCGGGGTCGTGATGGTCGGCACGGCGTACTCGGTGCCGACCGTGAACTGGGTGTCGGCGTTCGTGCCCGCGCTCGCGGTGTAGTTGCCGTCGGAGAGGGTCGCGGACGGCGAGCAGTTCCAGCGCCCCTTCACGTCGACGACCGCGGTACACAGCGTCGCGTTGGCGTGCGAAGTGTCCTTGACCGTGATGGTCGTGCCCGGCGTGCCGCCGCCGATGAACATCGGGGTCGGCGAGGTCAGGTCGCCGCGCGTCGGAGTCAGGAGCGTCGTCCGGGAGGTTCCGACCGAGAACGAGACCATCGGCGGAATCTGATAGCCGTAGCCGTAGTAGGCGTAGCTTCCCGGCAGGTACGCGGACTGCGGCCCGTTCGTCAGATCGACGGACGACGCACACGACCAGTTGCCGCCCGAGTCCGTGTTCGTCGAGCAGACGATGCCGGACGAGGTCGAGGCGACCTGCACCAGCACCGGGCTGCCCGCGGGGTCGTCGTTGGGCTGCCCGGTGCCGCTGAAGGTCGGGCGCAGCACGACGTTGGTCGTGCCGTCCGCCGGCGAGGTGATGACGGCCCTCCTGCCGACGATGAACGAGGAGTACGTGGTCGGGAACGCGACCTGCACGGCGTTCGTCCAGGCGTTGACCCAGTAGGGACCGTACCTGAGGTTCGCGAAGGTGCAGGACCACCGGCCGTCGGTGCCGACGTACTGCGCGGACATCGGGGGGGTCAGGCTGCCGGTGGCGCCGTCGCAGTACAGCGTGGTGCCCGCGCCGGAGG
>Ga0172368_10004547_pt1 | contig 15995 bp, 20 predicted proteins | sample Lak11m_FD_114540 | JGI IMG/M metagenome (GOLD analysis project Ga0172368, IMG submission 114540) | Freshwater microbial communities from Kabuno Bay, South-Kivu, Congo - kab_022012_11m | ecosystem: Environmental > Aquatic > Freshwater > Lake | place: Democratic Republic of the Congo: South-Kivu...
GATGTGCATTCCACGCCCCGCTTGAGAAGCCAGCGCTCCAACAGGTCCAGATCGTGCGGCGTCATGGGTGTGAAGCCGCAACGAAGGCGTACGGCTCTCAGATGGCGCTTCCAGACGCGACCCTTCCACTCGTAGTGGGCGAAGTGCGCCGCGTCGATCTCCATCGCATCAGCGATGTACGCGACGACCGGCATGGGAATGTCCGTCTTGCGCCGCGGCACACAGCCGAGGTACAGGTACGTCTTCAACAACACGGCAAGGCCCAATCGGTTGGCCCTGGTTCGGCTGCCGTACAGGCTGTCGAGCCATTCTGCCTCCTTGGGGGCGATGGCGAAGTTCACGGCAAGGTCGTCCGGGTGCCACTGGGGGCGCAGGTGGGGGTAGGCCATGGGGTCTCCGGGGCCGGGATGGAAAGTTCCGAGAAGTCGAGGAACCGGCACTCCCGGGCGGGGACGGCGCGGCGCTCTCAGGTGAGAGAGCGTATCACGGACCTCAGGCATGGTCAAGAACTGCGCCGGACTTCCAGGGCTAAACGGTGAAACGGAACGCCTGGAGAGCGTCTTCTGGCCTGCCTCCGAGGTACATGTGTCCCAACTGCGCAGCTATGTCGTTGTTAGGCCGTGCGGGGGTCCACAGTCTCCCGCGGTGGGATGACTCGCACGGCGAAGACGCCCAGGTCGCGGAGCTCGAGGCGGCCGCTCTCGCACAGCACGTCGGAGATCACGTCGAGCATGGCGTCGGTCCACTGGCGGGCGGCACGGCGTCCTTCCCCCATGCGCTTCGCGACTCGCTTCACCACGTCCGCTCGATTGGCCATCGGGGATCAGGGCTGGTCTCGCTCGGCCTGGCGCTCGGCGATCCAGGTGTCGATCAAGTTGACCAGGCGGCCGAGCTCGTCCGTCGAGGCGGCCTCGAGGGCGGCGAACAGGCCCTGGGGGTCACCGCTGCCCGGCCTGCCCATCTGCTGGCCGAGAGCCTGCTCGACGTCGCGCTTCATGACCGTGCTGCGCTGCTCGGCGCGCGCGAGGTCGCCCGCCTGAGCCGCCACCTTGACCACGAGAACGTCGAGGGTGGTCTGGAGGTAGTCAAAGGCATCTGGAGCAACCCGGCTCATCTTGGAGGATGCCTTCACCACACGCTCGAGAGCGGTGCGGCTGAAGACGGTCTCTTTCGCGGTTGGCTGGGGCGGCATGGCGAGGTCCTTGAAGCTTTCTCACCTACTCTATCGGCCGTCCCGTTGCCTTGCCGTACCTGCTCGAGGTAGGTTCTTGAGGAAGCGGAGCTTCATCGGGACGGATGCCTGCGGCCATGCGCCGAACATCGGTCCGGCGGTTAGGACCCTGCGGGGCGCTTGCCTCCGCTACTTCCACGTGAGCAGGCGCGTAACCGCTCTGGGCCCGGCCCCCCTGCGGGCTCGGGATGACGAACCTGGAACTCGGGGAGTCCTCGTGCTACCATGGGCGATGCGAGGGACACCGGTGCACGAAAAAGTGCTGGCGAAGTGCCAACTTCAGGAGGACGAAGATGTGGCCTGGGACTGGTGTGGGACATCTAGCGACTGCGACTGCGACCTGCCCAAGGTCTGCGCCAAGGACGAGTGTAGCTGTAACCGGGCCCGCGTTTGCACCAGCCGCAGGTGCACGCGTGAGCCTATGAATATTTTCGAGCTGCACACCGAAAAGACAAAGGAACCGCCGGTTGCGAGGACAGGAGCTTTTAGTAGATTCACGCAGCGATTTGCAGCGCGCTGCAAATGTGGGCGCCTGAAGGCCTGTGCTGACATCGACTGTGATTGCGATTCTCCAAAGGTGTATCGGGGCAAGGCGCAGCACCAGGGGAGCCGGCGAAAAGTGTCTGCCAGCTCGACTGCTTCGCCATCCCGCGCCCCCCAGAAGTGCACATGGTGCACCACAGCGATAGCTTCTGTCCGCTGCATCAAGTGCAGCCGTTACTTCTGTGCATCACACATCGAAGAGTGTAGAAGATGTGGGCAACGGCTGTGCAAGTATGAATTTTGGCCACAGTCGTATTATTGTGAGCCCTGCTATCGGGAGTGGCATGCCGGTCGCGCAGCCGCACTGAACTCGTGCAATGTGTGCGGCGGTTCCGGAAAGCTTCTGTACGACCAGGTATCACAATACATGTACCAGAGTACTTATCAGAAGGTAGCCCGCACTTGTTATAACTGCGGCGGTTCGGGTAGCAAGCGATAGTGGGAGAGTACCCTCGGCAGGATTCCGTTCTCTGTTGGTCTCTCCAGTTCTCCGGTCGCTACCTTACGGTACTTCTGGCACTCGACCTCGGAAAGAGACGTTACGCGCTCTGGCGCGCGTCCGCGGGGTCGGGGCGGGTTGCGTTACTGCAGGAGCAGTAGTGGAGGGTGATGAAATGGCCCTATGAGGCGCTTCCAGGTGATCCGTCCCGGATGATTTCATCGGGCGTCTCGCTCTGTACCCTCAATGGGGGCAAAGCTGGACAAGCGATGCAGTTGGGAGGGGGACCAGGACTGAGTGAAATGTGACTACTGCCACGCAGACTCGGACGATCTGGTGGACTTCTACGGGAAGATGGCGTGTGCCAAATGCATCTATGACGCCAATATGGCCCGCAAGGAACTGGCCATCAAGGAACGCCAATCAAACCAATCGGGGCAGACGAGACCGGGCGCAACCAGTGTGAGCCAGCGTACCCTCCCAAGCGCTGACGACCAAAGGGTCGGGAGTGGTCAACTGCTGGGGCAGAGGGCTGGGGCCCGGTTGGTATACAAGGTGGCAGCATTCTACCCTACGGTGAAAGGCTGTGGCGCAACTGACCTGGGCTGGGACGCGTCCCGCTGCCTGGACTTTGAGCAGTTTCTCAACGGGTGGGCGGTGCAGGGCTGGGAACTCCATTCCCAGGAGTACCGCAGCATGACGGCTTCCTCTGGGTGCGGCAGCACCACCGGAAGCGTCCTCATCTGTATCTTCAAGAGGTACCAATGAGGTTGGTGTTGATCGCCGCCGTCCGGTTCTACCAGCGGCACCTTCGTCATTATCACAATCGAGAGTGCATCTACAAGCCGACGTGCTCCGAGTACGCGATACAGGCGATCAGTAGACACGGAGCCATACGTGGCGCGCGCTACGTGTTGCTGCGTATCAGACGATGCAACGGAGCCTTGTATGCGGGTGGTGAGGACCCTGTTTGACCTTGTCAGCTACGGGCGGGGAAGCAGGTTAACACGACTGTGTTAGCCCGCTATGTCCCGGTCACGGTCACTTTCGAGAGATGTGGCACCGGACGACGGGACGAAACCCTGGATATGGAATGAAGACGGCTGACGTTAAGCACTATCGCGGGAATTAACGATATGATTCCGGATCGTTTTTCCCATGCCGCAGCATCCAAAATTCTTTAACGGTTTGTGGCAGCCCGGATGCGGACGTGGAACGCTTCAGAGCCACACTCTTCTCTGCAGCATCATCCACAAACTTGTGGCTATACCCGACAACTAGCGCCTTACACCAGTCAACCGAAGGGAGGTTCCCCTCATCTTCACCTCCGGGCAGGTGGTGTTCCAGGCGCAGGTAGAGGCCGTGTACAAAATATTCCCACTCCGCTTCTACCCGGGTGCGACCGCGTTTGTTGAGACCGTGCTCAAGTAGATAGTCGATGATTCTCATTGGTCTGTTACAGACTTTAGTCAAGAGGGCGTCGATTGCAGCAGCGCGTTCTCTGGTGGTTTCCTTGCTCGACTTCACAGATTCGGCTGGAGCCTTCCGAGGCGGGGTCGGGGGCGCCGTCTTCGAGGGCGCGGCTGGCACCTTCCGAGGCGGGGTCGGGGGCGCTGTCTTCGAGGGCGCGGCTGGAGCCTTCCGAGGCGGGGTCGGGGGCGCCGTCTTCGTACTTCTTTCCTCAAGCCACTCAAGGCAGTGCTTACACTTTATGGCGGCGTCCTGAATCTCTTCCGCACAGAAAGGGCACCTCTTCATCTCCACACCCCGGTCCTTGTGGCTTTCATCTTCTCGGCCAGCCTACTTCGAGAGGAACCTTCGGTCCGCCTCCAGCATCGCTTGACATGCTGAGTTCAGGGCGTTTAATCTTGTCCTGGGAGGTCTTGGCCATGGATGCAGGCTCATATGAGCGGGAGCGGGTAGCCAACGAGATCCGCGCTGAGTTCGAGGCACATCGCGGGTTGCTGGTGGAAAGGGCACTCGACATCCGGAAGCACGGCTTTCTTCCGCATACGCACTTTCAGGCGGCTTCTGCAGAGGCCAAGACCTGCTACATCCACGGGCACTTCTACGGGTGCATTATGATTACTCAGGCCGTAGCTGAAGGCCTGATAAAGTTCATCGCTCAGCGCAATGGTGAGCCGGAGGTATACTGGACCGACAAACCTAAGCGCAGCGTCGAGACGCGCCGCAACTACCTACGGGACCAGGGTCACATCTCGGCTGATGTACATGCCGCGTTCGAACGGATCCACGATGCCTCGCGGAATAGTCTCCATCACATGAACCGAAAGGGTCAACCCTCGACGTTTAAAGAACTCCAGGAGCTTGCCCGTCGATGTGTTGAGGACATGTACATTATCGAGTCATGGCTTTTCGAGTTTCACCTGGACAATGGGGTACTTGTTCCGCATCGGCGCCAGTATTGGGACATTCGAGCAGATGGGACGACGCCCGTCTTCCTGAATCTTATGAACTGTTAGGGGGAGCACCGCGTTTTACCAAGCGCAGCCATGCTCTCGCGACCATCGTGGCCTGCTGTCCTCAGTAAGGTCCGTTGCATTGGACACCGCCCCGAATGGCTTGGGAGTGCCATCCGTTGAAGGCGGGTCAGTCGGGCTCGGCCAGGTCGCGGGCAGGTGGCATGCCGTGACCCCAGGGCGTGTCCTGCCAGTTGTGGATCAGGGCCTCCTCTTCCAGGCAGTCGTCACAGATGGCCAGGATGCTGTCGTCGGGCTGCTTCATGACGAACATGAAGCCCTGGCAGGGACGGCGGTCCGGGCGCTTCTTGCACTCCACCAGGGTAGAGCGGGCCCAGCCCGGCGGGATCTCGGCCCCGTACTCGATGAAGCGAGCGATGCGGACGATGCGCGGGCGCAGCTGGGGATGGTCCTCAGGGAACTCGCCGTCCTTCGTGAGCCAGTGCCAGGGATCCACGATCAGCATGGGGGGACACCTCTTGTCATCGTCCGGGCTGTCCTCGCGGGCCCGCGGGCCGGGCCTCAGGAGGACTCCGACAGCGGGCGCGCCAGCTTGGCCGTGCACAACTGGTTCAAGGACACTCCCTCCCGCCGCGCCTCCACCGCCAGCTGGCGGTGCAGCGAGCTGGGCAGGCGCATCACGAAGCTCCCGCTGTAGCGGCGCTCCCGAGACTCCCCGGAGGCGGCGTCGCGCTCCAGATAGCCCTGGTCCACCCCCAGCTCCACCGCCATGTCTTGCAGCTTGCGATAGAGCGCGCCCTTGACCAGGCGGGCGCGCTCCGCCCGTGAGCGGCCGGCCAGCAGCTCCGAGTCCGGCCCGAAGAACGTGTTGTGGAACACCCGGTAGTCCACCCCGCTCTCCACCATCTCGGCGGCCTTCCGCAGCATCCCTGACTCCGCGCTCTTCGTCGACATGCCCATCACCCTTCACAGGAACTCGATGTTGACCTGGTCGCTGACCTCCAGGTAGATGGCCTTCTGCTGCAGCACGTCCTTGAGTCCGCGCAGGTAGGCCCGCAGGTCGTCCAGGTCCTCGGCACGCATGGCCAGCTCGAACTTCAGCGAGGTGTCCTGGTAGACACGCCCGTCCTCGTCCCGCCAGGCACCCCGCACCGTGCCGGCGATGGTGAAGCCGCCCCAGCGGACGATCAGCTCGTCCTGGATGCGGCGCATCACCCGCTCCGGCACCGGCCGGCCGGTGTTGAAGTACTCGGGCAGGTAGAAGCTGGCCTTGATCACCGTGCGGTCCCTTCGGTCCTATAGTATCACAGGCAGTACCACATGTGCAGCCCCTGCTCCTACGTGACGGCACCGGCGGGGATCTCACAGACTGCGCTCCAACGCCCTGTCCATCTCAACAGGGGGAAACCGACCTTGCGACTCGACCAGCTGGCCGCCGCCTTCCTGAAAGCCTGCGCCCGCACCTACCGCCCCGCCACCCTGCGCGGCTACCGCTCGGACCTGGCGCTGTTTGCCCGGGCGTTCCCGAGACTCCGAGCTGCTGCCGTGAAGACGGCGCACCTGCGGGCCTTCCTGGATACCGACCCGGCGCTGGCGCCGCGCACCGTGGCCCGCCGTCGCGCCGCCCTGGCCAGCTGCTTCGGATGGGCGCTGCGCCAGGGGCACGTGAGGTCCGACCCCGCCGCCCTGCTGGAGCCGGTTCGCCTGCCGCAGTCCGCGCCGCGACCGCTCAGCGAGGCCCAGGCCGAGGTCCTGCTGGCGACGGTGCCGGGCCGGCGCGACTGCCTGCTCTTCACCATGCTGTATGAGACCGGCGTGCGGGTAGGGGAGGCCCTGGACCTCCACCTCGAGGACGTCCTGCTCGACCGCGTCGACGGCGGCGCCCTGCGCCTGATGGGCAAGGGGGACCGCGAGCGGGTCATCCCCCTCGTCGACGCCCCGCGCACCGTGCGCATGCTGACCGCCGAGCTGGCCCGCCGCCCCCGCAGCGGCCCGCTCTTCACCGGCGCCCCGGCCAAGGGCGGCCGCGCCGACGCCCCCCTTCACTACACCACGGTCCACCATCACTTCCAGCGCGCCCTCGCGGTCGCGAGGCAACGCCGGCCGGACCTGTTCGAGGATGAGACCGAGCCGGTCACGCTTCATCGGTTTCGTCACGGCTGGGCCAGCGAGCGTCTGCGCGAGGGCGTCCCCATCACCACGGTGAGCCGTATGCTGGGCCACCGCAACCTGCAGACCACGCTGCGCTACGCCGAGCCGGATCTGATCACCATGCAGCGCGACCTGCTGGAGGCACGGCGACGTCGGGCCACAGGGGCCGGCGCGTCGTCTCTTGCGATGTTCGCGAATCGCGAATACAATAGAGGCGATGAAGGGTCAGGACATCCTGGTCATGCTCAAGCTGCTGTGTCCGACCGAGGCACCGTGGACCTATGCCGAGCTGGCGCATCAGCTGGGCATGAGCGCTTCCGAGGTGCACGCGGCCGTGCGCCGTTGCGAGGAGGCCGGCCTCTACAACCCGCATACGCGCGAGCCGCAGCGGGAGGCGCTGCGCGAGTTCCTGGTGCACGGCCTGCGCTACGTCTTCCCGGCCCGCCCGGGGCCGCTGGTGCAGGGCCTGCCCACCAGCTATGCGGCGCCCCCGCTCAACCGCAGCTTTCGCTTCGAGGCCGCGGAGGGGCCGGTCATGCCGCTGCCCCAGGGCCCGGCGCGAGGTCCCGAGATCCAGCCGCTCTTCCGCTCGGCTCCCCAGGCTGCCGCCCGGGACGAGCACCTGCATCGGCTGCTGGCCCTGGTCGATGCCCTGCGGTCCGGTCGAGCCCGCGAGCGCAAGCTGGCGGAGCAGGCTCTGAGTGGACTGCTGGCGTCGTGACTCTGCCGGCCTCCGCAGCGGCCCTGGCGCAGGTGGCCCGGCGGCTGGGCGAGCTGAAGGACGAGGTGGTGTTCGTCGGCGGCTCCGTCGTCCCGCTGCTCGTCCCCGCCGCAGTCGCGCCCACCGTGCGGCCCACCGACGACGTGGACTGCGTGGTGCGTGCCGCCACCACCGTGGCCTACTACCGCATCGAGGAGCGGCTGCGCGCGCAGGGTTTCCTGGAGTGCCGGGACGAGGGTGCCCCCACCTGCCGCTGGGTGGTGGACGGCGTCCGCGTGGACGTGATGCCCAGCGGCGAGTCGGCCCTGGGCTTCCACAACCGCTGGTACGACCAGGTGCTGGCGGACCCGCTGGAGATCGCGGTCGCGCCGGATCTGCGCGTCCACATTGCCAGCCCCATCGCCTTCCTGGCCACCAAGTTCGACGCCTTCGCCGACCGCGGCGAGGGCGACTACATGGGCAACGCCGACTTCGAGGACATCGTGACGGTGATGGCCTACCGCGACGATGTCGCCGACCGCATCCTCCAGGCCGACCCGGAGCTGCGCCGCTACCTGGTCGCGTGCATGTGGGAGCTCCTGGAGCTGAGGAACCTGAGCGATCTGGTCAGCGGCTGTCTGCCGCCGGACGCGGTCAGCCAGTCGGCGGTCCCCGGCGTACTGGCCCTGATGCGGGACCTCGCCGCGGCAGGGGAGTAGGCATTCGGCACGGCGCCCGGCGGTGCCGCAGATCTGGTCACCAGTGGTGACCAAATCTGCTCGTGGGCGGCTCCGTCATCCCGCTGCTCGTGCCTGCCGTGCCGCCCACCGACGACGGGGACCACGGTGTGCGTGGCCGGCACGCCCGAAGTGACGCTGCAGATTTGGACAGCACTGTTGTCCAAATCTGCTCGGTCCGGTCATGCCGTCGCGGCAGGAGCAGGGAGCAGGCGAGACCTCGACGAGATTCGGCAGACGTCTGCCGAATCGGTGCCACTCCGAGGCCTCTCCCGGGGACCGGGTCCGGCGACCTGGAACGGCCGACGTCGCCTCCGCACCAGGGGCCCGGGGCTCTCGGATAAAACTCATCGTCCCGCTGCTTCCAGACACCCGAGGAAGCGCGGGTGAGCGTGCTGGAAGAGTTCAACACATCCACCATGAAGATGTACATTCTCATCAAGGAGTCCGTTCCGCTGGGATACGCCGTGCTGGCTGCGGCGCATGCGTCGCTGGCGGCCTACTTGAAGTTCAGCGGAAGCGAAGAGACCACCCGGTGGCTGTCCGGGCCCTTCTACAAGGTGGTCTGCAAGGTCACGGACGAGCAGTTCGCCCAGGCCAGGGAGGTCGAGGACCACGTGGTGCTGACTGAATCGGCGCTGGACGACGCGGAGGTGGCGCTGGCGTTCAGACCCCGGGAGAAGTGGCCCAAGGCGTTCAAGTTCTTCAAGCTCTACCGATAGAGAGTTCGATGCGGGGCCATCGACGGGAACCGGCGAGGACGCCCCTGGTTCGGATGTTGACGTAAGTGTTGCCTCGTGGGATAATGTTGCACAGTACGTACAACATGCGTGATTCAGGCAACATCGTGCAAAGCCAGGCGCTCCGCGACCTGAGGGAACGACTTCCCCAAGGGTGGCGACTGCACTCCGGAAGCCCTGGACCGCGGCCCGCCAGCCGGTCCGTGACAGCCGACCTCACCGCGCCCGATGGGAAGACGGCACACCTGCTCATCGAGATCAAGCGGCATCTGGAGCCGCGGGATGTGCAAGCGGTAGCCGAGCAACTGAAGCAGATGGTGAGCGGGACCAACAAGGCGCTTCCGCTCGTCGTTTCACCCTTCCTGACGCCTCGCACGCGGCATCTCCTCAGGGATGCAGGGGTCTCCTTCCTGGATCTCACCGGCAACTGCTGGCTCGTGACGAGCTCCCCGGGGCTTTTCATCGCAACTTCAGGGCTGGAGAAGAATCCGCAAGCCCGCGAGCGTCCTGTTCGATCGCTCAAGGGACCCGTTGCGGGGGGTGTCGTTCGCGCGCTGTGCGACTTCCATCCGCCGCTTGGGGTCCGTAAACTCGCTTCCATCGCGCAGGCCGACGCCGGCTATGTCTCCCGGTTGCTTGCCATGCTGGATCGCGAGGCGCTTATCGTCCGCAAGCCCCGAGGAGCCGTTGAGGACGTGAAGTGGCAAGACCTCATTCGACGATGGGCGGATGACTGCTCCCCGTTCGCGCCGGACCGAGCACACGGCTTTCTGGAGCCGCGTGGGCTGGATACGTTCGCCCACAAGCTACGCGCCTTCCCGCACCGCTATGCTCTGACGGGCTCGATGGCCGCCGCGCGGGTGGCGCCCGTTGCACCCGCACGGCTGGCTCTATGCTACGTCGACGATCCGGACGGTGCTGCCGGTGAGCTGAACCTGCGCCCTGCCGAAGCCGGTGCCAACGTCTTGCTCGTCGCCCCGTTCGATGACGTCGTTTATCAACGAATGTGGGACAACGTCGAGTTGCACTTCGCAGCGCTGAGCCAGGTCGCGGCCGATCTGCTCAACAGCCCCGGGCGAGGGCCGGAGGAGGCGGAAGCGTTGATCGAGTGGATGGCGAGGAACGAAGTTGCCTGGCGAACTTGATCCTCTGTATGTGGTAGCCCGTCGCGTGCTGCTGGACGGAGTCGAAGCGCTGGATGCGGGGTTTGACGAGCAGTGGAACAGAAAACTGAGTTAAGCTCGCCGGCCCCGTCGCTATAACGTTTACTGCATCTCCTCTATGCGCCTATGAAACCAGGGAGAGCCTGCGAGCCTCCCGCACGAGGGGTGTCTCCTCCCGCGCCGACTTCGCTCGCGGCTTGGTGGCGGGCTCGGCGATGAAGAGGTACAGGATGCGGCGGATCAGCTCGCTGGTGTGAAGGTCCGCGGTGTCCTCCACGTCTTCGAGGACTTGCCAGGCTTTGGGCTTCAGCCGCAGCGTGATGGTACTGTCGGCTACTTGCCCCAGCGTGGGGACCTCCAAATGCATCAGGTGATCGAGCAATGCCCTCTTGTCCCTGGCATCGCAGGAGAAGTGAGTCACGAAGGCATTGATGACGAGGTCGAAGTCCTTTGCGCTGGCTCCGATCTCCACCAGCTTGGCGCCCACGACCTCACGTAGCTCCTTGGAAATACGGACGGTCGTCCGCGACCGACCCGTCGCCGGCTTCTTGAGCGCTTCGGCAATCGCGGGGCTGGCTTCGGGTGCCAGCGCGACAACCCGACCGCACTGGTCGCAGGTAGCTCGCAGCACGTCATCTACGATGTGTCCCCCGCCGACCGGTGCCTGACCATACGCAAACGTCGCGGCGACCATCTGCTCGCAGTAGTCGCACCACGCCTGGATCCGGGTCCCTGGCTTGAACATTGCCTCTACGTCCCTTCCGAGTGCATGCCCGCCGCGTGCACCGACTGTATGTGTAGGAGCGGGCCTGTGAAGTAGCCCTTGATGTACCACTTGCGACCATCACAGCTCGGCTGCAAGGTCCATTTGAAGACGGCCAGGCTGCCGTGCAACGGGCTGCACCGCGCATCCTGACCGCGAGTGGCTTCCACCACGCGGATCACGGTGGCTACATCGACCTCGTTCGTGGCGAGCTGATTGCGGCGCATGTCGCGACGTGGCTCGTGCACATAGCTCCCCTCCCGAAGGGCGGCCAACATGGCCCGCTTGGCCGAGTCCCACTTGTTCAGGTCAGTCCCCATTCGCCTCCATTGTATGCGGAAACGCCAACAGATTGAGATTCTCCCCGTCGGCTTCCATCCCTCTCGGAACTCCAGCGATTGATGCCTTTCATTCCTCCAAGTCGGGTGGCTCGTTGGGGTCACGGAGTGCGCGGAGGCGTCCTGGCGCGATGGCGTCGGCCACCGAAAACGTGTAGCGGCCCAGGAAGTGGATGTGGCTGGTCCCCAGCGGGGAGAGGCGTGCAACGTCTTCAGGCCGGACCACGTAGCCCGCGGCCCTGAGGTGATTGAGGGCCGCGTCGGTGTAGAGCGTGTTCCACAGGACGATGGCGTTGGCCACCAGCCCGAGAAGGCCCAACTGGTCCTCCTGCCCTTCCCGGTAGCGCTGGTGGATCTCCCCGCGCTTTCCATGGCACAGCGCCCTCGCGAGGCCGTTGCGCCCCTCGCCGCGGTTGAGCTGCGTCAGGATCGCACGCCGATAGGTCTCGTCGTCGATGTAGGTAAGCAGGTGAAGCGTCTTGTCGACCCGCCCGAAGTTGGCGATGGCGCGTGCGAGTGCGGACGGCCGCTTGCTCCTCAGCAGAGACCCGAGCAGTTCGAAGGCGCTCACCTTGCCGAGCTTGAGGGAGCCGGCCACGCGGAGCATGTCCTCCCAGTTCCGCGCGATCAGGTCGGTGTTGATGCACTTGCGCGCCAGATCGTTGAGCAAGCCGTGGTCGGCCTCGCGGTCCATCCGCCAGACGGTGACGCTCTTGATGTCCGCCAGGCGTGGACTGAACTGGTAGCCCAGCAGGCGGAACAGGCCAAAGACGACGTCGCTGGCACCCGCGGTGTCGGTCATGACCTGCTGCGGCTCGAGGCAGGTCTGCTGGTTGAGGAGGCCATCGAGAAGGACCATCGAGTCGCGCAGGGTGCCTGGGGTCACGATGGCGTGGATGCCGGTGAACTGGTCCGAAGTGAAGTTGTAGTACGTGATGCCGCGGCCCACGCCGAAGTACTTGGGGTTGGGACCCGCGTTCACCGTTCGCACCGGGACCACGAACCGAAGGCCGTCCGCCGACGCCACTTCGCCTCCGCCCCAGGAGCGCACGGTCGGGATCCGCGTCTGCGCCTCCACCAGACGGGCGTTCGCGCGGGTGATGGTCTCGGCGCGGATGTAATTCTGGAGGATCCAGGACAGGCGCCCGCGCGTGAGAGCCGGCACGTCGCGCCGTACCAGCGGCTCCAGCCCCACGTTGCACGCTTCCGCCAGCAGCACGGCGCAGAGGCTCAGGGAGAGGTCGGCCGCTCTGCTCCCACTCTCGCTGATGTGCGTGAACTCGTCGCAGAAGCCGGTGTGGACCTGGATCTCCATCAGGACCTCGGGCAGGTCCATGCGGGGCAGCAGCGCGTTGACCCTGTCGCGCAGCTCGAGCAGGCTCGGCGGCTCGTCCAGCTTGTCCAGCCCCGACAGAATGAGGGTGTCGTCCGTGCCGCGGCGTTCGATGCGGACCGCCGCGTTGTCCGGGAAGTTCTCGGAAGTGCGGCGGTAGGCTTCGGTGAGGGACTCGGCCAGGACGCGCAACTCGTTCTCGGGATGGGCGTCGAGCCCGAGCGTCTTGCAGACGTGCGGGCGGACGGCGGTCCACTCGGCCCCCTGGAGCAACTTGGCGCGGGGATCGCCCCAGCGGTCGCTGGGGCTGACAAAAATGTCGCGACGCTGCAAGGCGTCCTGCAGGCGCTCCAGCGTGCAGAGGGTATAGGCACGCCTGGCGTCCAGCGGGTCCTCGGAATCAACCAGCCTTCGCCAGGCGCGCGGGACCGTCTCGAGCGGAGCTCCATCCATCGAGGGCTTGCGCTTTGCCTCGAGCGAAGCCAGGAAGTCGAGCGCCCGCAGCACCCGTTGCCCTGTCGCGGTTCCCTGGAACTGGATGGTGGACAGCAGCTCGGGAAGAAAGCGGCGGACACGCCCGTACTGGTCCATGAGCTCCGGATAGAACTTCTCGCCCGGAGTCCGAGCGAGGGCAACCACCGTGGCCATAGCCTCCAGGATCCGCTGCTCCGTTACGCGCCGAAAGGCCGTGGCGCGAACGTGGGACGGCGCACAGCGCTTGTCGGTGAGGACGGCGCAGGCCTCGTACATCGTGAGCGCAGCCCCGTCCATATCGTTCAGCGTGCGCATCCGCGTCTTCTCGCCATCCGCGCGGGCCGTCCTCTTGAGATCCGTGATGAGCAGGTCGAGGACATCCAGCGCATCGTCCATGGCGATGGCTTCATAGGCATGGGCGAAGGCCACCAGCGTGGCCATCCTGCGCTCCTCCGGCATGCGGGCGATGGCCCCAGCCGAAGCGGCCGCTGCATAGCGGGCCAGGTTGTTCAGCCGCCCGTGGGGGACGCGGGTGAGATCGAGGCTCCCGCAGCCGAAAGAGCGGATCTCGGTGAGACGTTCCAGGGCTTCCAGCAGCGCAGGGCCGCTGACCCGTGTGGCTCCATCGCGGAGACGGTCGAGAGCGCTCTGCCGCCCGCCTTCTGGAGCGGAGAGCAAGCCGTCCAGCCGCTCTCTCTGCTCGGGGCTGGGCGCCTCCGCCAGCGTGTGCCACAGACGTGCCGCCGCTCGATCGCGCACCCGCGCGATCAAGCGTTCCAGCACGCTGACGCCGGGCAGCAGCACTTTGCGCTCCACCAGCCGTGCCGTGGCCAGGTCGAACAGCACGCTCGGACGCTCGGAGGCCAGCCAGGCGCGGGTGTACAGCCAGCGCACCAGCGCGCACGACTCCGCATAGTCGGTGAAGTCGCGGTAGCTGTAGCGTTCGCGGATCTCGCGAACGTGCTCCCACCGATTGCCGCTGTTGCTGTACTGGGCGAGGATGCCGACCTCGGTCAGTCCCAGCTGCGCCGCGACGTAGGTAGTGACGCTGGCAGGAACGTCGGTGGGGTCGGACAGGAACGTCCCGAGGAATCGGACGGTGGTGAGCTGCAGGGCGAACCCGAGGCGGTTGTGCGCGCCGCGCCGCGACCCGATCACCTGGCGGTCGGTGTCGTCGAGGTGGAAGTAGCGGGCGAGCTGCGCCTGCGTCGGGTCTCCGTTGTAGCGGCCGTAACGAGCCTCTTGCTCGGGCGTCAGGAAGCTGACCGGCATGGTGAACTCCTCCTTCGTGCATCCGCGGGTCGAGAACGGACGGGCGCGGAAGTTTATGTGGTAACCTGAGTTACCGCAGCATTGACGCCGTTGGAGGCCGCCTTATTCCGAGAGGGTGCGGAGGGCCGATCTGAAAGTTATCTACAGAATCGGGGTGTGCGATGGCCCGGGCCCGGAAGAAGCCTTCCTTGCAGAGTCTTGTGGACGAGTACCTGACCGAGCTGGCCAACGCCAACCGGTCGGCCGAGACGTGCCGCGCGTACGGCACGGATCTGAGGCAGTTCGTAGGCTTCCATCAAGGGACCATCGAGGACATCACCCCCGACGTCCTGCGCGCCTTCGGCACCAGGCAGTCGCACCTTGCACCGTCCACCCGGGCGCGCAAGCAGGCGGCACTGTCCAGCTTCCTGATCTGGGCCACCCGCGTCGACAAGATCGAGAGCAACCCCATGCTCAAGGTCACGCGTGTTCGAAGAGATCCGGCAAGGCCACGGTCGCTGCCCAGGGAGCGCATCGAGCTCGTCCTGGCAGCCATCCCATCGGCGCAGCGGCGGGACCGCCTGCTCTTCCGCTTGCTGTTCGAGACCGGACTGCGCGTCAGTGAGGCGCTCTGGCTGTACGTCGAGGACCTGGATCTGGCGCGCGATGACGAACACATCGTCGTCAAGGCCAAGGGCAACCGCCGCCGCACTGTGTTGCTCGATGACCCGCATCTGGTGAAGGCTCTCCGCGCGTACCTCAAAGACACGGGATACCAATACGGCCCGCTCTTCCGCGCTTCGAAGAACGGCCGCGGCGGCCCCCTCCGCTACCAGTCCGTCCACTATCGTTGGCAGCGCTACTGTGCGCGCGCCGGCGTCCAATGCACCATCCACCAGCTGCGCCACAGCCATGCGACCGAGATGGTCAACGATGGAGTGAGCCTGGCCACGATCCGCAAGCGGTTGGGGCACCAGAGCATCCAGACGACGCTCCTCTACGCGGAGAAGACGGACGCCACCGCAGACGCCGAGATACGCGCGTGGCGAAGGAAGCGGCTTCGAAAACGTTAGAACGACGCGGCCGGCGAGCTTAACTCAGTTTTCTGTTCCATTGCTCGTCAGACCCCATCTACAAGGGCTGCGACGTCGGTGAAGGTCGCCTCGACTACCTGGTGGGCGAAGTCCTGGTGGTCGAGCTGAAGGCGGTCGAGGCGCTGACGGCCGTGCACAAGGCCCGCGTCATCTCGTACCTGAAGGCGACCAGCAACCAGCTCGGCCTGCTCATCAACTTCAACGTCGCCCTGCTCCGCGACGGCATCCAACGTGTCGTCCTGAGCTGACCCCTCTTGGCGCTCTTGGCGTCTTGGCGGTTCCACCCCCGGGACGCCGCTACCACCTCCTCCGGCCCCGGCCGGAAGACCCCCATCTGCGTGTCCCTTTTTCGGCAGGATCTACCCCCAGATCCATGTCCCATTTTCAGCAGGATTTTGGAGCTGGCCCGCTCGCCGGTTGCCCACGCCATGCGGGAGCCTGCCTGCTTTCCCCGCCTCCCCGACTGCCCTGGAGCCATCGCAGCAAAAGCAAACCCCGATGTCAGCCAGCCCGTCAAAGCCACACCTCCACCGGGGTCCCCGCCGCCACGGCACTGCAATGCCATGGCATTGGCATTCCATTATACCATTCGGGTCA
>Ga0172368_10004550_pt1 | contig 15981 bp, 22 predicted proteins | sample Lak11m_FD_114540 | JGI IMG/M metagenome (GOLD analysis project Ga0172368, IMG submission 114540) | Freshwater microbial communities from Kabuno Bay, South-Kivu, Congo - kab_022012_11m | ecosystem: Environmental > Aquatic > Freshwater > Lake | place: Democratic Republic of the Congo: South-Kivu...
AAAGCCCAGAACATATTTTGTTTTATTTTATTGATGGTTATTTTGCTAAGTTTTATTGCTCGGACAACATCAAGAGTTGAATTATTCATCAGAACAATATTTCCTGTTTCCATCGCGACATCAGTTCCTGAGCCGATTGCAATTCCAACATCTGCCTGCGCAAGAGCAGGAGCGTCGTTGATTCCGTCGCCGACCATTGCAACTTTTCCGTTTCTTTGAAGTTTCTTTACTTCTTCTGCTTTATCCTGCGGAAGAACTTCTGAAATAACATGATTGACTCCAAGCTGTTTTGCGATGGCGTGAGCTGTTCTTTTGTTGTCGCCGGTAATCATATAAACAAAAATATTATTTTTCTGCAATTCTTTTACTGCCTTTATTGAATCTTCGCGAGGGGTGTCTGCAATTGCAATAAAACCAATAATTTTTTTATCAAGAATAGAAACTACTACGGTTTTACCATCTTTTTCAAGTTTTGAAATTTCTTCTTCATATCCTCCTATCTTTAAAATTTTTTTGATATACTCCGGTTTCCCGACGATTAATTTTTTCTTCCTGAAATTTCCTTCAACTCCGTGTCCAGGTATTGCTTTGAAATTCGTTATTTTTCCCAACTTCAATTTTTCTTGTTTTGACTTTTCAACAATTGCCTGCGCAAGAGGATGTTCTGAATTTTGTTCTATGCTCGCAATTATTGTTAACAATTCTTTTTCGCTGAGTTTATTAACTGAGATAATATCAGTAACTTTTGGCTTGCCTTCTGTTAATGTTCCTGTTTTATCAAAAACAACAGCATAAATTTTGTGCGCTGTTTCTAAAGCATCTCCGCCCTTGATTAAAATTCCTTTTTCTGCTCCTTTTCCTGTTCCGACCATAATTGCCGTTGGTGTTGCAAGCCCGAGAGCACACGGACACGCGATTACCAAAACTGAAACAGCAATTATTAAAGAAAATTCAAATGTCTGCCCGACGATAAAATACCAGACAGAAAAAGATAAAATTGCAATAAGAATAATTGTCGGAACAAAGTAAGCAGAAATTTTATCCGCAAATCTCTGTATCGGCGCTTTTTTTCCCTGAGCATCTTCAATTAATTTTATTATTTGCGCGAGAGTTGAATTTGCGCCGACTTTTGTTGCCTTGAACCTGAATGTTCCGTTTTTATTGATTGTCGCGCCGATAACTAAATCATTTTTCTTTTTTTCAACAGGCATGCTTTCTCCAGTAATCATGCTTTCATCAATTGCTGACTCTCCTTCAATTATTATTCCATCAACAGGAATTTTTTCTCCCGGCTTCACAATCACAATATCACCGACGACAACTTCGTCTATTTTTATTTTTATTTCTTTTCCGTTTCGTATAACTGTAGCAATTTTCGGAGACAATTTCATTAATTTTTTTATTGCCTCACTCGTTTTTCCTTTTGCGATTGCCTCAAGATATCTTCCTAACATCACGAATGTGATTAAAATTGCGGCTGCTTCGAAATATTGGTCGCCCATTGGATTGAAAAACACAACATAAAGAGAATAAAAATAAGCCGCGCTTGTTCCGAGAGCAATCAGAGTGTCCATATTTGCGGTTTTGTTTTTCAGAGCTCCGAAAGCACTTTTGTAAATTCCAGCGCCGACGATAAACTGAACAGGTGTCGCAAGAGCAAGAAGAATGTAATTTTGATACGGAATTTCAATTCCAAACCACATTAGAACCATTCCAATTATGAAAGCGGGAACAGCAAAGACAAGTCCGAGAAGAAATAATTTTTTTTGTTTGTTCACAAATTTTTTTCTTTTGTTTTCTTCAAAATCCTTTTCATCATATTCATCGTTGTGGCCACCATGCTCATGCATTTTTTTCATATCAGTAATAATTTCAGAACGATAACCTAATTTTTTTGCAACATCCATCAGATTATTTTCGTCAATCAACTTTTCGTCAAATTCAATTGTTGCTCTTTCTGTCGCAAGATTAACATTCGCGGATTTCACTCCATGAATTTTTTCAAATGCCTTTGTAAGAAGAGTCACGCAACTTTGGCAATGCATTCCTGAAATTGACAAGGTTATGGTTTTCATTTTATTTTTTTCCGCATTTTTTGCATTTAATTTTTAGGTTGGTATTAAATTGAGAAAATGCATCTTTAAGGATGCACCAGCAAAATTTGTCAGATAATTCAAAATATTTTTCTTTTCCTTTTTTTGTATAACTGACAATTCCAATATCAGATAGTTGTTTTAATTGATGCGAAATTGCAGAGAGAGTCATTTTATTTCTTCCTACAAAATCATAAATTTCATTTACTGTTTTTGGATTTTCGGCTATGCTTAAGAGTATATGCAATCTTGTCTCGTCGGCTAAACTCGAAAAAAAGTCCATTACTTTTTTTTCGGATTCTATTTTTGTTTTGTTCATAACAATTGAACAAATGCTCAACTATTTAAATGTTTCGGCGGAGAAAAGAGATTAATAAAAAGAAAAAATAATAAAAAGATAACTTTTCTTATTTCAGTTTGTTATAAAACCAACCAAATAAGGCTCCGGCAACCAGCGAGTAAACAACTACCTCTATCAAACCAATCAGAACACTCGCAAAAGTCATTGAACCGATGGAGTATGTTATATCGACGCCATGGAACAAACTTTTGAACAGAGAGATCGCAAAATCAGGCGCAACCGCAACGAGCAAAACGCACACAACATATAAAATTGCAGAAACAATTGCAAGAGACAAGGATATTTTTTTAATGTTTAATTTGTCTGTCATTTTCACCCCCATAAATTACATGACTGGCAGTTATTTAAAATTTTCCTTCGATTGAGTTATTTGATGATTAACTTTCCGCCCATTTGTTTGTGATTTTCTCCGCACATGTTCGCACAGTACCACTGAAATTCGCCTGTTCTGTTTGCTGTGAATTCTATTCTCTCATCGTCGCGCAGCCCCAAATCAGGAATCCTCATTCCGTGAAGAGTGTCTGTATTTTCAATCTCAATAATCACTTTGTCTCCTCTGCTAACTTCAATAATATCTGGTGAATATCCAAATCTGAATGCCTTCACTTTGAAAGTTTTTCCTTCTTCAGCGACGGTGTTTTCTGTAAACTTAAAATAACCAATTACTGCAACTAAAATCACAATTACTAAAATTCCAGCAAATAAAATTTTTTTGTTCATTTTACTTCCTTTTTGTTTTATTTAATTTTATTTTCTAACTCTATACCCAAGATTAATTATTGATTCTGCGATTTGTCTGTCATCTATTTTTTTCTCGTCGAAATCCACTTCGGCAATATTCTTTTTTAATTCAACTGAAACTTTATTTACTTTTCCTTCAAGTTCCATCTCAATTAATTTCGCACAACTTTCGCAATGTATTCCGTAGATTTGAAATGTTTTTTTCATTTTATCCCATGCACCCGCACCCTCCGCCATTTCCCATGCTACAACTTCCTCCGGATTTTGGCGTCGCTGATTTAATTTGTTCCGATGTGGCTGTGCCGTCAGTAGTTACTATAAAATTTCCCCTCAACATTCCCATTCCACAAGTGAAAGTTATTGTGCCTTCTTTATCGGGGGTGAATTCAATTGTGTTTATTCCTTTCTGAAGTTGCTCGTCTATTCCATATTGATTCATAATTAATTCCTGATTGCAACCAGTGAGTTCATCGACGCTGATTTTCCATTCAACTGGAATTCCTTTTTTCAAAACAAACGAATTCGGAGAATAACCAGAAGAGTCAACATTCATATTTATTATCTGCTTTCCGTCGACAACAATCAAATCAGAATTTCCCGGGAGATTTTCTGCTCCGATAATTTTTGATTTTATTGCGTCAAAAGAATAATTACTTCCAGTTAAAGATAATCCTCTGTTTAGCATAATTAATCCGAGAATCAAAACAATTATTGCTGAAATTTTGAGAATTTTCTTTGTGGTTGTGTGACTAATCGTCGTCGCTAATACTCCAAATCCAAACATAACTGGAAGAGTTCCTGCGCCAAAGGCAAACAAACTAATTGCACCTGTAAAAGCGCTTCCTGTTCCTGCAGCATAAAGATACATTGCTTGTAAAGGTCCGCACGCAATAAATAATCCGTTAAGCAAACCCGTAACAAATGGAGCTTTGTAATGGCCTTTTGCCGACGCTGTAGCATTCATTGTTAGTTTAGTCAAGAATTTAGGATTAACTTGGAATTTTCTGAAAAATTTTATTCCGAACATACTTAGTGCATAAAATACCATAAATAGTCCTGCAAGAATTGCAATCCATCCTCGAAGTCCTGCGGAAAATGCAAAGAAACCTCCGATTAATCCAAAAATTCCCCCAATAATTGTATAAGAAATTATCTTGCTTCCACCATACACTAGATGCTGTTTGAAACTTTTGTGACCATTAATTGCATTTTTTGCCGTGTATGAAACAACAAAACCGCCACACATTGAAACACAATGAAAACCTGTAAGCAAACCAGCGACGAATAATAATATCAAAGATGCTTTCTCACCAAATTGAGGAATTGCCATTTCCGGAATTTTCCCATTAAGCAAAACAAAATAAATTATAGATAATAATAGAATAATTGAACTGACTAAAATAAAAATTCCAAAGAGAGATTTTTTATTTTCTGGTTTGTTATCATTGTGAATTTTTGGTTTTTCTTCTGACGAACTTTTTTCTTCCTGTGAAATTAATTCATAACCCTCTTCTTTCAGAATTTTTCTGATTTCCTCTTCGGAGATTTTTGATTCGTCAAAATCAATTTCTGCTTTTTCCGTCGAGTAGTTTGCAGAAACATGATCCACTTTTCCTTTTAATTTTGCTTCAATCAGATGCACACATGAATTGCAATGCATTCCGGTTATTTTGTAGTTCTTAATCATCTTAATTCATCATCCTAGCAGGATATTGTTTAAATATTTCTGCTGAAAGTATTCTTTCTTTTGTTGTTTTTGCTGGAGTATAATATACCTTGAAATTATTTTGAGGAGAAAAATCCACGTTATCTACTCCGTCAATTTTACTTAACTCATTTATTATTAGCTGGGCATGTCCTGAACAGGGGATTGCAACTTTTATTGAAATAGTTTGTGAATTTTCTGATACTGATTTTCCCGTCGGAGTAAATGCAGAAAATGCAAAATAAATTATTCCCGCAAAAACCGCAACTGCCAATGCGATGAAAATCCATGTTTTGTTTTTCATAAATTTTCTAGAGAAAGGGATATTATATATGGTTTGGTGAAACTGGTTACAATGGAGAGAATATTGCGGGGCACGCCAAACTCAACTAATTAATTAGGGTGCCCGTATGAGATTTATTCTGTGGGGGCACACCACCATAAAATATATAAATGCTGTGCCCGTATAATTATTATGGTATATACTGAGATAAAAGAGAGAAATGGAAGAAAATACTATTATCGCGTAAAAAATGTCAGGAAAGGAAAAGAATTCAAAAAAGAGAGAATCTATCTCGGCATTGATTTGGATAAAACAAATCTGAATATAAAAGAATCAAAAGCAGACAAAGAACTTGAAGTTCTTTCAAAATTGATTGGAGACAAAGAATTATTGTTTCTGGAAAAAGTTAAAGCAAATCTCAAAAAAGAATCCAAAGGAAATGAAGAAAACAGATACGAAGCATTTACTTCTTCTTTTACTTATGACTCCAATGCGATAGAAGGAAATAGTTTGACATTGGAAGAAACTTCTTTTCTTCTTTTTGAAAAGAGAGTTCCGACGTCAAAATCATTAAGAGAAATAAATGAAACTCTTAATCATAAATCCGCTTTTGATTATATGCTGGCTTACAAGGAAGATATAACTAAAAAATTTATTTTAGAATTGCATAAATTAGTTACAAAAAATACTCTAAAAGAAAATTTAGTTTCTCAAATAGGAAAATACAGAAACCTGCAGGTTTATATTCGGGGCAGGGACTGGCTTCCTCCAAAGCCAAAAAAAGTTCCTAAGGAAATGAAAGATATTCTTTCTTGGTACACCTTGAATAAAAAAAGATTGCATCCTTTAATTCTTGCTTCATATTTCCATATTGCGTTTGAAACAATACATCCTTTTGTCGACGGAAACGGCAGAGTCGGAAGATTGCTGATGAATTTTATTCTTCATAAAAACAATTATCCCATGATAAATATTCCAAGCAAAATAAAATTCAGATATTACGAAGCATTAAAAACAGCAACTATCGACGGAAATTTAAAGCCGTTTCTTGATTTGATGTTGGAGTTGTATAAAGAATCAAAGATTAACTTTTGAGGGGAGTGTTTATTTATTGTCCTTTAGGGAGAAGAAACTGGTTACCTCGAGGATAAATTAATAAAGGAGGGTGGCAAGTTAATTGCATGTTTAGTGGAATACTTGAATTGCAAAGAATGGCGAAAGATGCCTATAGCAGAATGAACTCGGTTAGAACCGCGTATCGTGAACTCGAAAGCGTTGATAAACAAAATCCCCTCTTAACTCTGCTTATTATTAATGAAGATAAAGAAAAACGGAGTGAACATCCCGATATCTGCTCGGTATATTTTACATGGAGGTTTACCCCCGAATTTGTTGAGAGATATAAAAAATTTCAACCAGCTTTAACTTCAAATGTAATGCTTGATTTTGCCGAAGGTCTTGAAAGATATGTTTTAGATATAGAAGAAGAACTAAAGAGGGTTAAGAAATAAATTTTCTAATTTTTTATTACGACTATATTATTCATTCCTCTTCTCTTTCTCTCAACAATTTGTTTTGCTTCTAATTTATCGAGCATTCGTGTCATTCCGACTTTTCCGACGCCGAGTTTTTCCATGAGTTCTGCCTGAAACATTGCGCCTGAATTTTCCTGAAGAAGTTTCACAAGTTCTTTCTCTTTTGCGTCTAACCCTGACAAATCAAGAGGTTTCTTTTTTTCTGTGACTTTTTTTGTAATGATTTTCTCGACGAGTTTTGTTTCTTCTTTTGAAAAAATTAAAACCAAACCGATAATTAAAATAATTCCAATCAGCGACGCACCGATGTAAGTTTGGGTTTTTATTGTTCCGTACATTGAACAGCTCGGCCCGTGCGAACAAGAAGTATTTACTATCGTCGTCAAAGCATTGTTGAAAATAAAAATTATAATTCCAATTATAACTGCCAGTCCAATAATCAAAAATCCGACATTGCGATTTTTCATTTTTATAGAGAATAAATTTGATTTAAAAGAGTTGTGAAAGAGAGAATTATAAGAAAATTTATAAATTTGGTAACAAATATATATTCATGAAAAAAGAGAGTAGTTTTATTTTTGCATTATTAAAAGAATCCATTGCAATAATTTTAGGAATTCTTGTGGCGGGATTTGGACTTAAAGGATTTTTGATTCCGAATGGATTTATCGACGGTGGAATTACTGGTGTTTCTTTGCTCGTTTCGCACTTAACTCCGCTATCGGTTTCATTTTTGATACTTGCTCTGAATGTCCCGTTTATTATTTTAGCAAGAAAACAGGTCGGTAAAATTTTTGCATTTAAAACTTTTTTAGCAATAGCAGGTTTATCAATTTGTTTGATTTTTGTTAACTATCCAATAATCACTTCAGATAAACTTCTGGTTTCTGTTTTTGGTGGATTTATGCTCGGGGCAGGAATCGGTCTTTCTGTACGGGGTGGAAGCGTTTTAGATGGAACAGAGGTGCTTTCGATTTACCTGAATAAAAAAACAGGTTTAAGTATGGGAGAAATAATTTTTATTATTAACGTAATTATTTTTTCTTTCGCGGCATTTTTGTTAAGTCTAGAAATCGCTCTTTATTCTATGCTGACATATTTAGTCGCTTCAAAAACAGTTGACTTTTTCATTCAGGGAATTGAAGAATATATTGGCGTGACGATAATTTCCCAAAAAAATGAAGAAATAAGAAAGAAATTGATTACTGAATTCAGGAAGGGCGCGACGATATACCGCGGAAAAAGAGGTTATTTTTCTGAAAAAGAAATGGACATCTTATTTACCTTTGTAACCAGATTAGAAGTTGTTAGAATAAAACAAGAAATACTTCAAATTGATTCAAAAGCAGTAATATTGGAACATGGAATAAAAGAAGTAACTGGGGGAGTTATTAAAAAAAGACCATTACATTGAAAAAAGAAATTCTTGTTTCTTTTAATAAAACTTATAAGCTTATTTTTTCTTGAATACTTACGGGTCCATAGTTCATAGGTAGAATAAGCGGCTCCAGCAGCGAAGGACACCTAACGGTTTCCTACCGCGCTATCTTCCCTTGAGAGAGTGTTCAAGGCTGATTTGAAGAAACCGCTTGAGGAGGGTTCGATTCCCTCTGGGCCCATTATTTCTATGGTTCTTCAAAAAACCATTCGAACTTTTTTAAAACCTTATGGTAGCCAAAAAGTTTATATAGTTCTAAAATGTACTATCTTTATGAAAAAGATGAATATCAAATTGAAAGATGTTGAAAAATTCAAAATTAATGAATCTTATTGGAAAGTATTAACTTACTTTTTTTCGTTTCCAAATTCACAAATTGGTTTAAATGATTTATCTGAAACAATAAACTCTGCCAAAACCGTTACAAAAACGGCAGTTGAATTTTTAATTCAGGAGGGTTTTTTGAGTAAAGAAGAAATAGGGCGGGCATGGAGAATTTCCGCAAATCCTAAGCATGAATTTTTATTGAGGAGAAAAGTCCCGATGAATATTGAAAATGTTTATGATTCGGGAATTGTTGAAGCAGTTCACAAATCAATTGAGAATGTCAAGACAATTGTTTTATTTGGAAGTTATCGTTGGGGAACAGATAATGAAAATAGTGATATTGACATTGGAGTTGAAATTTCAGGAAATGAAGAACCAAAAATTTATGAAATAGGACAAATTAATATTGGATATAGAAAAAATGTTAAAGTTAATTTGTATGTTTTTTCAAGGAATAAAGTTGATTTAAATCTCTTTAATAATATTGCTAATGGAATTGTTCTCGACGGATTTTTGGAGGTCAGAACATGAGACAGATTCATCCCGACAAAAAAAATTCTGCGAGCATATTGGAAGCTTCACAAAAACAAATGAAATACACTTTGACTTTGACGCCCACAGATGAATCTGCTTTTAATATAATAAGAAATATTTATGAATGTTTTAGAATGATAGGAGACGCGATTTTGATCTCAAGAGGGCTGAAATCCGAAGATCATATTGAACAAATAAGAGTTTTGGAAAAGTTAAAAGTTGAAACAAACAGACCTTTAGGGTTGATTGATAATTTAAGAAGAATCCGGCATAATATTAATTATTACGGTTATTCTCCTAAAAAAATCGAGGCCGAAGAAATAATCTCTTTTGCTAAATCGTGTTTCATTCCGTTGGTGAACGTAGCGAAAAAAGAGATAGGAATTTAATTATTCTACTTTTAATCCTTCAATTAATCCTTTTTCAAATTCATCTATAAGTTTTTTTTCTAAATTTACTTCTTTAGCATCAGGATAAGATTTTTTTGTATTTGCAAAACGAGGATCATTTCCTAATATTAAATCATATTTTGTTATCTGTTTTCTTTTTAAAAATTTAGCGACTTCTTTGCCCATTTCGTTTATTCTAGAATTGTGATTTTCATGCCAACTTGCATGCATAGAATATCCTGTTTCTCCATTACAGAATAAATACAATTCAGGACAAATTTTTCTCCGAGAAACAATAATTCCATTACCTCGAGGCACGTTCGTATCTTTTTCTATTCCAAACAAAAAGATTTGTGCATAATTTTCTCCTGTTTCTAAATTAGAAAGATTATCATTCATTTTATTCAACTTTCAAAACTTTAATATTAAAAATTAATTTCTTTCCTGCGAGTGGATGATTTAAGTCGAGAGAAATTGTTTCTTCTTTTACCTCGGCAATTCTTACGGGCAAGTCGCCTTGAGGTGTTCGCATCATTAAAGTTATACCTGCTTTGATTTCGAAACCAGATGGTGCGGGAGGCAAAGCATTTTTAGGAACTTCCTGAATAAGTCCTTCATTTCTCAGACCGTATGCGTCTTCCGGATTAATCGAAAATTCTTTTTCTTCGCCAACCTTCATTCCGATAACGGCTTTTTCGAATCCGGGAATAACTTTATTTTCTCCGATAGTAAATGTTAAGGGATGAGAATGTCCGCCGTGTTTTGAAGAATCAAAAACTTCCCCCGTTTCGAGTTTTCCTTCGTAATCAAGAGTTACTTTATGTCCTTGCTTTATCATTTCAGGGAAAGAAAATGGTGGTTTATAAAAGTTTAGTTAAAGAATTTTGATAGATTTTATTTATAGTATTTCGAACCTTAGTAATCTTTCTTCCGTAATGATAGTGGTTGAATTTTTATACAAATATTTAATAACTTTAAAATAATTAACCAATTATGGATGAAAAATGTTTAGGGGAAAGTATATTCAAAGACTATACTAATTTTGGCGGAGAAACTTTGAAGATCTTCCGTTATGAAAGACGGGTTTCCCTGTCACATGATTGGCGATGCGATAATGTTGGAATCTTCCGCGGTGTTAGTTATGAAGATGTCAACTCTTTTATGGCTAAAACATTGAAAAATTTGAAAAAACCAGAAACTATCTGCGACGGATCTGAATTTTATTCTCCTAAACTTCGGGAAGTATTTAGGCAGTTACGAAACAAAAATTAATTTTTTCTTTAATTAATTTAGAAAGGGTTCTAGAGAATTTTTATAATTCCCAATAAGGCGTCGCGTTTGTCTTTTGGATTTTTGAAAACAAACCCGTCGATTTTGGCGTCGTCTTTTCCTTTGTAGTGATGTAAAACTTGTTTCAATTTTTTTCTGTCGTAAATTAAAATAATATCTAACCGCGTGGGCTTAACCCCGACTTTTATTGGATAAACATAAAATGATTTTATCATGTTGCCCATTATTTTTACTTTTGGAGTGATTTTGTAAGGCAAACAAAAAATATCTATTTTTTTATTTTCAACATTTTCGTATCGGTCTCCCTTATGATTCGGATCATATCTATCGTGTCCAATCTTTTTTATTATAGAAATTAATTGACTCAAAGATTTTCCGGAATGATCCATCGAACCTAAACATCTAATTGCCACGTTTTTTCCGAGGAATTTTTTTATTATTAATTTGTCAATTTGTTCACCGAATTTATCCCAATTCGGTTTTGTTTTCACACTATATCTTGGAACTTTTATAGAATAAACTGGGATTTTCATTTTTGTAATTTTACCAAAATATCTAAAATCCATTTTTTGTTTGTTTTTTTCTCCAAAAGATTAAACAATTTTCGGTCTAAATTCATCCCAACCTCTTAATCTCCTCAATTTCCTCGTCGGATATTGCACATCCGCTGTATTTCAAAGAATAAAGCAAGGCGTCAAGAAGGTTTTTTTCTTTAATTGAAATCAGACCTTTTTTGTATGCGACATAAATTAATTCAGTTGAACGAATTATTTTTATTCCGTCAAGAACTTTCAATTTGTCCCGAAGGAGATTTATTTTTGCGCCGAGTCTTTTCTGAAAAATTCTTTTAAGAGATTCCGGATCTTCGACAAGTGTTCTTAATGTCCTTTCATCGACGACAAGAATGTTCTGAATTCCTTTTTCGGAAAGAATCTTACTCAGAGCGATACAGGAAGTTTCTCCTAAATCGATTAATTTTATAGGAACTTTATCGCCGACAAAAGAGTTGTTCACCAATTCCATGATTTCCAGCGTCGGTTTTGAAATTTCTTCCTGAGAGACTCCGACGGACTCGGGCAGTTCTATAATTCCGCGATTCATCAGTTCTTTTAGTTTCATTGCTTCAAGTTCAAATTTTTTGATGTTTATTGGCTTGTCAATTATCTCTTCTCTTACTTCTTTTGTAATGATAAATTTACCTTTGAAATTTTTTTTAAGATTAATTAGTTCTTCATAAAGTGAACTCATAGCGAAGCTAATCAGCGAACCCGAATCGAAAATAATTGCTTTTTGCATTTTAGTAAGTCCAGTCCTTGTATTCTTTGTTTGGCGTCATAGATTTAATTAAAATTGGAATTAAAATAATAATCCAGATTAAAACTAAAATCAAAAAAATCCAGTCCACGACTAAGACAAAATAAATCAGAAGTAAAATTAATCCCAACAAATTTAATAAATGGTAAATCGGAAATTTTTTTGGACGAACTTTTTTTATGAACGCGATAAAGTAAGACAAAACCAAAAAAGCAAAACCAATCCAGGCGAATATTTGTGGGATCATTCAAACATCTCCATGGCGAATTTAATTCTTTTTTTAATCGTGACCTGTTCTGCCTGTGATGGCGTCGGAGATTCCGATTTTGAACCGGAGTATGACGCTAATTCCCAGATTGTAATTCCCAAAAGTTTCGACGTTGTTTCCATAGAAATTCCGTGTTCATAAATTTTTGACGCCTTGTTTATCGACGCTTTTCGGAAAACATCCTGAATATAAATTTTTAAATTTCCGGAAAGATGTTCGATTGAGTCTCGAATTTCATTAAGTTCTTCGCTAACTCTTTTATCCTCGTTTTTTTGTAATGCTGAAATTATTTCATCAAGGGAGTCAATTAAAATTTGATAATATTTTTTCCAACCGGGATATTTTCGATAGTCCTGTCTGCTCAAAATTTTTCCTATTGAATAAATTATTACTGCAACAGCGACGTTATCTGGGTCCTGAGTTCGCGAAGCGGTATCGATTGTCTGATTACTTAGCTCGCTAATCTCGGAAAAATTTCCGACGCCGATCGCTTTTTTCGTTTCCTGAAATATTCTTAAAATGTTATTTTTTTCCTGAATATTAATCACCTGTTTTTAATAAAAGATTAATACTATTAAATGTTTAGGTTTTTTGTAATCATTGAATAAAGACAAAAAGAAAAAGTTTATATACCCTCTTTTTATGTATCTTGTTAATGACGACGCAATCGTCGAACAAACCAAAATGGTAAAATTAAGCGATTTAACTGGATTAAATGGATTAAAGAAAAAGCTAGAAGGATATGCCGGACAGGCGAAGGATTATTTAGATGAAGCCAAAGGCCAGGTTGAAGAAGGGTTCGAATTCTTGAAAGAAATTGAACAGCAGTATGCTGGAAAGTACGCACCTATTTTAACATCATCTATAAGAAAGGCAACTTTTGATCGTGGGGCAAATTTGGCTGCTGGTCTTTTATCAAAACTTGGTTCAGGAAATGTTAAGACAGACAAAAAGAAAGCTGGCGAGATGGTTATTGAAAATTTAGTTAATGCATTTAATTCAACTTATCATCCTGAAGAAGATAATACAAATCAACCAAAAAGCGAATACCCGCCCCAAGGTTCGTCGGCTCGTTTTAGTATTTTTGGAATTTATTCTGATTTAGTAAGAAATCAATATCAATGGGTTTTTGGAAAGGACGAACTTGAAAGAAAAACAGGTAACGGACCTGGAAAAGATTTTAGTGAAAAAATGGATTTGGTCGTCGAAGGAATTGTCAAAAAATGTAATGCCCAGTTTCCTCAAAAATTTAAAATAAAGAAAGGGAGAAAAAAATGAGCCTTGAAAGACGAATGTTAATTTATTACAGTCCTGACGGAAACGGGGGCGGAGACGAAAGTGCTATCGGAGTTAATTTGAATGTTTCTGCAGATAGACCAAAACCAAAATATTCTGCAGGTGACGTTGCTAAACTTACAGCTAAACTAAGAGCAGATGGTAATGCACTTAAAGGTTATGAAAAAAAGTGGAAAGGAGCACTTGAAGGTGGAAATTTTTTAGGAAGAGCGATTAAATACCCAGTAAAACTTGTAGCAAAAATTGTGCCAGATAGACTTGGTGGAAGTTATCTTGAAGAAAAACTTGAAGGAGACAATCCTCTTGAAATAATTGAAAAAAATTCCAGAGCGTATCTCAATGGAATTGAAGAGACACTGCTTATGCTTGGAGAAATAGCTAAACAAAAAAGAGAGGAAGCAAGAGTGACTAGAGAAAAATTGACTGAAGCAAAAACAAATAATTGGGGAATTAAAGAACTTAGAGACCATATTCAAAAAGAAGCAAATATGGACGCAAGCGAGCAAATGCAAGATATTTTAGATTTTGCCGATGAGCAAGTTGCCGCTTTAGGCCAGGCAGAAGTGGACAGAAAAAGAAATTCTTTACTTACTCTTTTGGAAAATAAAGCTCTAGTTCAGGACGAACTCGTTAAACTTTTAGGAACCGCTACCACTCAAGGTGCAGAAACTTATCAGATGGCATTAATGCAATACGCAAGTTTTATCGCTTTGTCCGACGGACTTCAAGGATACAGAGAAGCGGCACTGCATGTTGCTTCGAGTGAAGTAGCAGCTCTTGATACTAAAGAATTATTTAAGGGCATGCTTGAAAAGATTACTGCATTAAATGAAACTGCAATTGACAGCTTGAGTATTTTGGAAAGAAATCTTGTCGCGAGTCCGGAAGTTGCCGAACAAATCAAAGCTGCGAACGATAAAATTCGCTTAAAGTTGGACGCACATCTTTCAGGAAATAATGTTAAAACTGAAAAAGTAAATTCTTCGAGAGTAAGAGTATAATAGCATGAAATGGCACCAGAATCAAGGCCGGCAGATGTTTTTAGGAAAGTTTTTAGAGAAAAAGATTCTAAATTAGATAATTCTGAAAACGAACTCGCTTCAGCTATTTCTCGGGCAAGACAATCACTTGAAGAAAGAAGAGCAAATCCAAAGACGTATGAAGTTCCAGAAGAAATTGTCGTCGAGAAAGTTGTTGAAGTTTTTGATGAAGGAGATAGCGAAATGGATAAAAGTGTGATTGGAATGGAAGTTGTAAGAATTGAAAAAGTTCTTGGTAAAGAACATTCATATTTAAACGACGCGGGCGACAGAACTTACACGGCGATAATTGATTCAAATGGCGTAAAAACTTTGGCGGGAATATGGGAAGGAATAAATCCTAGTTCAGTTGTCGAGGGAGATTCAGCAGTTTATAATAAAAATGATAAGCTAATATGCAGAATTATTAATTCCGAATCACCGTCGAAGATTCCAAAAGTAACTTTTGAAGATATTAGTGGATTGACTGAGCAAAAAAAAGATTTGGTTAGTTTGCTTGATGTTTTTAATCCGGAACTTAGAAATAAGGGAAAGGGACTTGCTAGGAAGTTTATTAACGCTGCGCTTCTTTACGGACCGTCAGGAACAGGAAAAACAAGTTTGGCGAGAGCGGCAGCACATTATGCGGGAATTCCTTTTTTTGAAATAAACACTCCAGAACTTTTTGGTTCTCATCTCGGAGAAAGCGTTCAAAATTTGAGAAGTAGAATTGTTGTTGCGCAAAAATTTGCTAGAAAAAGTGGTGGAGCAATTGTTTATTTTGATGAAATCACGCGACTTGCAGCGATGAGAAATTATTCAAACAGCGGTGCAGATAGAGAAGTTAGCGCAGTTACTGAAGAATTGCAATCATTGATGAACGGAGAACATTATGTAGATGAATCAGAAGGACTTATTCTTTATCTTGCGTCGTCGAATCTTGCCGAGGTTTTTGATCCGGCAATTTTAAGCAGATTCAAAAAGCATATTCTTGTTCCGGCTCCGACGAAAAATGAAAAGAAAGAAATTTTCAGAGTAAAAGTAAAAAATGTGAAGACACAAGATTTGGATTTTGATTATTTGACAGGAAGACTTGAAGAGATGAATGTTTGTGCTAGCGGTAGAGATATAGACACAATAACTGAAATTGCAAAAGAGTCGGCACATCTTGGTGGAAGAGATTTTCTTTTAACAAAAGATTATGACAGAGCATTTACGAAATATTCACAGAGAGTGGAAATCGCACTATCAAAAGGTAATCAGGAGTAATATGAAATATGCAGGAAAAATCGGACTCGCAGGTTTGGCGCTCGCAGGGAGCATTTTTCTAGCATCGCCTTCAAGAGCAGATTTTTCCGAAAATTATTCTACAGACAATAGCTGTTTTG
>Ga0172368_10004554_pt1 | contig 15978 bp, 22 predicted proteins | sample Lak11m_FD_114540 | JGI IMG/M metagenome (GOLD analysis project Ga0172368, IMG submission 114540) | Freshwater microbial communities from Kabuno Bay, South-Kivu, Congo - kab_022012_11m | ecosystem: Environmental > Aquatic > Freshwater > Lake | place: Democratic Republic of the Congo: South-Kivu...
ACGGATTTGCGTTTCATGACGACTGCAGCACTAATAAGAGCAAAGTCTACGGCAAAAAAGCTGCCAAGAACGATAGCGCCGGTATTCGATTTGGCCACGTGCAAGGGAAATTCGACTTCGGTCAGTTTTCCGGCGATGGTCATATGCACCAGCACGGTCTGCTCGCCATCGCTTTCGATGGCAAGCAGACCGTCATACTCGCCACTTTCATGACCGGCTGTGAGCGCGGTCATGCTCATTTGATCATCCATAGCGGTCACAGCGGTCATAGTACCAACTTCAGCGGTGGGCTGCGTATCCATGCTGCCCATGCCACCCGTGCCAGACATTGTGCCAGCTTCGGTGGATGGTTCGGCGGGGGACATACCTGTCATTGTTCCGGCTTCTGCAGTGGGGGCCGCTTCGACATGCTCCGCACCAACTTCGGCCACACTAACTTCCAAATCGGCCTGGGGAACGGGCATGCCCATGCCATCTTTCACCGAAACATGGATATCATTTTCGCCAACGAAGGCTGGTTTGTCAAAAGACAGTGTTACCTGGTAGCCGTTGACCGTTTGCGTAAATTCGTTTCCACCGGCTCCGCCGTCTGCCAGTGCAGAAATTGGCAGCGTCATGAGAACAATCAAAATTATGGCGAAAAGCAATGTTGCTTTGTGTGCAAGTCTTTTCATGGAAGCTCCTTGTCTCGGTAAATTAAGATGGGGTATCTTATCAACACCAAGGCAAAAGATAGAGCGCCATATTGCGCATTTTTGTAGTGAGCATAATGGCTTGTGTCATATGTCACATTAGGAGTATGACAAATAAAAAAACATCCGAAGCCCCGGCTTCGGATGTGGTATCGGGTTAGATGAGCTTGAAATCAATTCTCTACAATCAATTTGCCGCGCAGCATACCCATCTGGCATTGAAAACCGTATTCACCAGATTTTTCGGGGGTGAACTCCAGCGTGACCTGTTCGCCTTCGGGGAGCATGGCGCTCTGGTTGAAATCAGGGAACAATACTTTTTCAGAGCAGGCAGAACTTTCCTGGCGGGTAAATGTGAAACGCACCGGGCGACCCTTCTGTACAACGATTACATCCGGTGTGTAACCGCCCTTGACGGTCACGGCTACTTCCTGAGCACCGAAGGCGTTCGCGGTGATGCGCGTCTGCGCTTTAGGGGCGAGCCAAAAATACCAGGCAATGATAGCCGTCAGGGCGAAACCAATCACGATGACAAAGATTTGAGTTTGGGACATATCAACCTCCGAATTTTTGGGCGGCATAAAATGCCAGCGGTCCGAAAATAGTATTCATTTGGGCTTCGACCTGCGCATGAAAGCCTGCCTTCTCCAACAAGGGCAGGATGCGCCCCGCGAAATTATCAGCAGCTTCCTCCAGGTTTTTCATCACGTCACTCTGTAGGCGGGTGAGAGGGCTGAAAGGCGGGCCGAAATCCACAATTCGAAACCACCCGCCAGGGTGCAGGACACGGCTTACTTCCTGAAAGGCACGTAATTTGTCGGACGCGGTTAGATGATGAATGACCAGGCTGCTGACAACTACATCGAATGTTTGATCAGGATAGGGCAAATCAAATGCCAGGCCTTGAACCCACTGGATGTTCGAATTACCTTGTGCAGCCTTGTTTTGCGCAATGGATAACACCTGTGGATCGCCATCCAGGCCGGTAATATTTGCCAGCGGGGCAGCTTGCTTGAGCATGACCGTTAATGTGCCGGTGCCACAGCCCAGGTCGAGCACATCCATATTGGGTTGCAGGTTTGCCTGATTCACCAACCTGCGCTTGAAGGTCTCCTCACGCATGCCCCATTTGAGCAGGGGGTCATACAGCGGCGTGAGCCAGCGAAAACTGAGGGCGGGAATATAACGAGTATTCATCTTATTACCTCGCGCTGAACTTGGGTTTGAAGCCACGTAGACGGTTGGCGTTGCCCACTACAGTTACGGATGAGAAAGCCATCGCTGCACCAGCAATCATTGGGCTGAGCAGCAGACCAAAGAACGGGAACAAGAGGCCCATCGCCACCGGAACACCCAGTGCATTGTAGAAAAACGCGCCGACCAGGTTCTGGTAAATATTGGTCATTGTGGCGCGGCTGACTTCAATGGCGGTGACGACGCCTTTCAGGCTGCCCTTTATCAGCGTGATATCCGCCGCTTCGATGGCGACATCCGTACCGGTGCCAATCGCCAAGCCCACATCCGCCTGGACGAGTGCAGGCGCATCGTTGATACCATCGCCAACCATTGCGACTTTTTTACCTTCTGCTTGCAAAAGTTGAACATTTTTCGCCTTGTCCTCGGGTAAAACTTCGGCCAGTACACGCTTGACGCCCACTTTGCGAGCAATTGCCTCGGCAGTGCGGCGGTTGTCGCCGGTAATCATCACCACCTCAATGCCCATCTGCTGTAGGGCGGCAATCGCCTCGGCTGAATCTTCCTTGATCGTGTCGGCGACGGCCACGATTCCGGCGGCCTTGTGATCAATGGCAACGTACATCGGTGTCTTGCCATCGTCAGCCAGCGATTTGGATTGTTCTTCAAGCGTTCCCAGGGCAATATTTTCGCGGTTCATCAACTTGAGATTGCCAATCAACAGGCTGCGTCCTTCCACTTTGGCAGAGACGCCGTGACCTGGGATGGCTTCAAAATCTGTGACTTCTACCAGTTGCAACTTGCGCGCCTGCGCTCCTTCGACAATCGCTTGCGCCAAAGGATGCTCGCTGACTTTTTCCACCGAGGCGGCCAACCTCACCAGTTCATCACTGCTCACTGGCGACGGATCACTCCTGACGATATCCGTTAACTCAGGCTTACCTTTGGTGATCGTGCCAGTTTTATCCAGCACCACAATCTGGATGGCGCGCGCAGTTTGTAGGGCTTCGCCGGAGCGGATCAAAATCCCATTTTCTGCGCCCTTGCCGATGCCCACCATCAGGCTCATCGGTGTGGCCAATCCCAACGCACACGGGCAGGCGATTATCAACACGGTCACGCTGGTCACCAAGGCATAAACCAGTTGCGGTTGTGGTCCCCAGTTGAACCAGATCACGAAAGTCCAAACCGCCAGGATCATCACCACCGGCACAAAGTAACCGGAAATGGTATCGGCCAGGCGGGCAATGGGTGCTTTGGAATTCTGCGCATCCTGCACCAGCTTGACGATTTGCGCCAGCGCCGTATCCTTGCCAACTTTCGTGGCGCGGAATTTGAACGCGCCAGTCTTGTTCAGTGTTGCGCCAATGACTTCATCGCCAGCCTGCTTGGAAACCGGCAGGCTTTCGCCGGTCAGCATGGATTCATCTACTGCCGAACTACCCTCGACAATAGCGCCGTCCACCGGCACTTTTTCGCCGGGGCGCACCTGGATCACATCACCGACAAGCACTTCCTCGACCGGCAAATCCATTTCCTGACCATCGCGGATGACACGGGCGGTCTTGGCTTGCAAGCCAAGCAATTTCTTGATGGCTGCGCTCGACTGCCCCTTGGCGCGCAGCTCCAAGGCCTGCCCCAGCACCACCAGCGCGATTACCACCGATACCACATCGTAGAATGGCTCGGAGGTGCCCTCAGGAAAAACCGCCGGAAACAGGATCGCGGCGGTGGAATACAGCCAGGCCGCGGATGTGCCCAGCGCAATCAACGTATTCATATTGGCCGAGCGGTGCTTGAAGGCGGCCCAAGCCCCGGTAAAGAAGTCGCTGCCCGACCAGAACATCACCGGCAGCGTCAACAGAGCCGTCATGCCCCAGAGCAGTCGCAGGGTTTCCATACTCAAGCTGTTTAGAACCGGGATGAACTGGTAATACGCTGTCGCCATCACTGGCAAGGAAACTGCCGCCGCAAACCAGAACTTGTTCATCAATCGGCGGTACTCGCGATCGTGAGCTTGTTCCTGCTTGTCCACTGGGTCTTCGCTGGTGGCGGGTCGAGGTTTGTAGCCCCAGGTCTCGATGGCGGTATTCAGGTTTGCCAACGTGGTCTTTTCGGGCAGATAATCCACGGTTGCTTGCTGAGTAGCGATGTTGACCGAAGCGTTCAATACTCCGGGCGTGGCTTTCAACTCACTTTCGATGAACGTCACACACGAGGCGCAGCGCAGATTTTCGATGCCGATGCGGGTTTGCACTCCGTCGAGACGGAACCCGGCAGATTTGACAGCACCCGCCATTTGGGGGAGATTGACCTTTTCTGGATCATATTCCACCCAGAGCCTGCCGGTCGTTGAATTGGCCGTTACCTGGCTGACACCCTCGAGCGCCTGCACAGCCTTCTGGAGCGCGTCGGCGGGTTTGTAAAATGGGTAATCAGCGATGGGTAGTTCAATGCTGGCAAGCGGCAGTTGGGGGTTGTATCCCGTTGTCGCAGAACCGGTCATATACCGGTGCGGGTCAGCATCGAATTGATCCACACAATTTTTGGAGCAGAAATAAAATGTCTGCCCCATGTGTTCTCGGGTTGCAAAAGCGGTCTTGGGATCGATCTCCATTCCGCAGATTGGGTCTTTGACAGTCATGTTTGCTTCCTTTCTCATTGTTATTACCAGTATAGGGATTTTGATTGACAAAAACCAGTGGAGTTTTGCTTATCTTGGTATAAGCAAAATGGCCTATATCGCCAAAAAATTACTTTCCATCTAGGGGGATAATCTCTCTGTGCTGAGAAAACGAAAAGAGAACCTGGCGATTGCCGCCAGGTTCTCTTTTCGTTACGATGTTTTGTTTTGATTATGGGGTAGTCGTCGACTGTGATTGATTCCAGCCGCCCACACTTGCACCTGGCGCAAGTGCAGGTGTCATACCGCCCTGACCTCTGCCGTTGTGCATACCTTGGCCAGCGCCGCTACCATTGTGCATCGGGCCGTAGGCAAAGTTGAAGCCGTTGGCCGTCATATTTTGCAGCATGATATCAGCCTGGGCCTGGGTCAGGATACCGTCGCTGACAGCTTTGGCAAACGCGGTCTTGTGAACCTCGGTCAATAGGGCCGTCACGTCAGCTTCCTTGACGCCTTTGTCGATTACGATCTGATACATACTTTTTCCGCTGGAGAACGCGGTTTCAATCTCGCCCTTGGTCACTCCAAGTTTGTCGGCGAGAGCCTGTTCAACGTACTCATGAACTTGCCCGCCGCCCATCATGCCGCCACGACCACCCATTATGGCACCGGGGCCATAGCCCGCCGGTAATCCAGCAGCCTGAGCAACGTTGGATTGAGCAAAAGCGAAACCTGCGCCGAAGATCACGAGCGCAACCAGTGCTACGGATACAACAACCAATATTTTTTTCACTTAGATTTTCTCCTAGAATTGATGTCCTGGCGTTTTGTTTCTAACCAGGTGACTGTATATAGGATAGCGTATCTACATGAAGAATTTGTAAAGGCTGTTTAAACGTTTTACAAAGGTGTGACGATCATTATTTTTGGATTTCGTACCCAGCCTGCTCCCAGGCAACCATCCCGCCATCCAGGTTCCACAGGTTGGTATAGCCCAGTTTCACCAGGGTTTCAGCCGCAATAGCGCTCATCCGCCCGCTGCGACAGTACAAAACGATCTTGGCCTTTTTATCGGCAGGCAATTTCGCCAGGTTTTGCTCAATTTGATCATAGGGAATGGATAGGTCGGTGTTGGCAATGTTTCCAGCAAAGGGGATGTGGACGTTGACGAAAACAAAATCCTTGGTGTCCAGCATGGCCTTGAGTTCAGGTGGCGTGACGTTGAGATAAGAGCCGCCAGTTACCGAAACGGGTGAACCGGTAATTGCTTTGGCAGATTTTTCAGATTGGCAGGCGCTCAAGATAAGCAAAAGCGAAAGAGAAATCAAGAAGAGTTTTTTCATGTTTCCTTTTATGCATTCCTCAGCGCGTGTCCGCTCAAATAGCCCAGATAAGCCGGGACGAGCGGCAGGACACAGGGGGAGAAAAAAGACAGGGCGCCAGCGAGAATGGCAGTCAAGTAGGATGGGACGCCGGTGCTGATGGAAAATACGTCGATAAACAATTTATTCTTGAAGGCCCAGATGGAGATGAGTGACATCCAATTCGTGAGCAGCAAAACACCGATCGTGATGATCAAGATTCCACTGATCAGCTTGAACGTAGGAACATAGCGCGTCATTTTGCGCACCCAGCCGGTTGCCCGGTTCAATCCCAAGGCCAGAATTAGAAAGGGAATACCCAATCCCAGTGAGTATCCTGAGGAAAGCCACATGGCCTGGCCTACAGTTTGCTGGCTGATGCCCAGGGTTAGAATAGCGCCTAGCGTGGCTCCAATGCATGGACTCCAGCCAGCGGCAAAGAACAGCCCCATCAGGGCTGAACTGGCAAAGGTCCCGGTGCTGCCAGTCAGGGTTGGGCGGGTATCGGAGTAAAACCAGGGCAGGCGGATAATATCCAGGGTGGCAAGACCAAACATGATGACTACAACGCCGCCAATCTGCCCAATGACGGTTTTGTATTGTCCGAAGAGTTGTCCCAACACGGTAGCTGCACCGCCCCAACCAACGATAAATACCACGGAGAAGCCAATTACAAAAACCAGGGCATGTAAGAAAACGCGCAAACGGTTAAAAGTGTCATTGGGCTGTGCGGATGTTTCCATGAATAAAAACCTCTATTATTGTGTTTTGGTGGGCAGGCAAATGGACAAATGGGTACCTTTGCCAGGCGCAGAAGTAATTTCGAGCATCGCGCCGATCAACTGCGCGCGCTCGTATAACCCAACCAGGCCGAAATGTCCATTAGGGACGAATTCTGCCGGGCTTTTAGGGACTTCGAAACCCACGCCGTTATCATTAATCCGGATAATAATCGCCTGAACGGAAAATTCAACCTGAATGGAAGCCTGGGTTGATTGAGCATGGCGGAGGGTGTTGTTGAGGGATTCCTGCACCATGCGATAGAGCGCCAATTCGACCTCTGCTGCCAACCGCTTTTCAGGCCCGGATTTATGGAACTCGACTTTTACTTGAGAACTCTGCCCGGCTTCATTGGACAACATTTCAAGAGCGGCCACCAATCCCAGGTCTTCGAGGTAGATTGGACGAAGTGCGCGAATGGTGCGGCGCAGATTTTCAATGGTCTGCTCGGTCAGTGTTTCCAATTCAGCCAGCGATTGCAGAGGGGTGTCTTTAGGAAGCGCCAGGCGGGTAAGCTGCGCCCGCTGTTTGAGCGCAATCAGCGCTTGAATGGTGTCATCGTGCAATTCACGCGCCAGGCGCTGACGTTCATCTTCCTGGCCCTGCGTGATGGCGCCAATATAAGTGTGCAGGCTTTGCTGCGCAGCCTGCACCTGGCGTGCCATGTGCGCCAGTTCCGTTTGCAAGTGGCGGATTTCGGCGATCCCCTGAACCGGCTGCTCAATCTCCTTGAAATCGCCCCAGGCCAGTTTGGCGGCTTTGGCTTCCAGCGAGCGCAGCGGCTTGACAATTTGTTCCGCGCCAAACCAGAGCGCCAGCAGCGCCAGTAATAGCGCCGGAACAAGGATCATGGGAGTAATCTGCGTTGTTTGCAGGGTCGGATTGGCAACCGCTTCCCAGGATTCCTCAATGACAATCGCCCAGCCTGTTGTAGAGATGGAACTATAAGCGAGAACATGTTCATCGCTGCCAGCCTGGACAAAAGTTGTGCCACTTTGGCCATGCAAGGCTTCGGGGATACCAGGGTGTTGAGCGGGATCGCCTTCAATGGTGCCTGGCCCGCTTTGAAACAAAATACGATACGTTGGATCAAAAACATAAACCGCGGCATTCCCATTGTTTGGGAAGTCTTTTTCCAAAACCGTCTGAAGAATGTTGGCAGCCGAAAAGGCACCCACGGCGACAACCTTTCCCTTTGGCGTACCAGATGAAACCAAAATGACCGGTTTGCCAGCTACAACCAGGGTGGTGAGATTGCCTGCCTCAAGCGGAACAGGGGTGGTCTTCCAAAACTTTTCATCCCCCGTATATGTCAGAAGAGTGCCATTCGGTGAGAAAAATGCCAGCCCAAGATTGAAATCATCCAGTAAGTAACTGGAATCAGCCAGAGCGCGGTTAAGGTTTTCGGTTGAAGCATCCCCGGCCAGCAACGCCAGGCTGTGGATGGTATCCACTCGATGGTTAATCTCTGCTTCAATCGAACTAGCTGCCGCGCGAACTGAGCGCTCGTCACGTTCTCCAACCATGCTGCGCATGGCGTTTTGATGAATAAAAAAACTCCCGAAACTGATGGCCACCAGGAGCAAAGTCAGCGGTAAAACAATGGCTGCAATCACCTGAAGTGTGGAGCCGCGCCACAATGAGAACAACCGATTGAGATATTTATTCAAGGCGGCCGCTCTTATTCTTTGGGCGCATCTGCGGAATTTTCAGATACCCAACCCAAAGACACTGCGCGCATGACAGCTTCAGTGCGGCTACCAGCCTGTAGCTTATCAAAAATGTGCGCCAGATGTCCCTGCACGGTGCGGTCGCTAATGTTAAGTTGGGTGGCAATCGCCTTGTTGGTAAATCCTTTGGCGGTCAACCGCAAAACTTCCATTTCCCGCTCGGTCAATTCTTGATAGGTCGATAATGCTTGTTGGTCGAAAACATGCGCCATCACTTTTTGGGTAATGGCCACATCCAGGGCGGATTTCCCGGCAAAAACATCATGCACAGCCTGGATCAAGTCCTCGGGGGAAGCAGTTTTGAGAATGTAACCATTGGCCCCCGCCTGGAGCACGCCCATCACATAGGGAGTGTCATCGTAGGCGGTCAAAGTCAATAACCCGATCCCGCGCAGGTTGGCGCGCACCCAGCGGGTGACTTCAATCCCACTCATTTTTGGCATTTGGATATCCAACACGGCCACATCTGGAAGATGTTTCTGAATCAGGGTTTGGGCTTCCTCGCCATCATTCGCTTCAGCGACAATTTCGATATCACCAGCCTGTTCAAGAATGGCGCGAATACCAGCGCGAACGATTTGATGGTCATCGGCAAGAAGGACACGAATGGGAGCCATGCTGTTTCTCCTGAAAAGTTTTTAGTAGGCTAAGGATGGTTGATTAGCCTGAAAAAGAATCATCCAGATAAGGGAAGCCAAACCAGACCAAACCCAATCCAAATGAGATCCCAGTCAATAAGCGCATCAGGGAGTTGAATGAACCCCAGGCGTCACCGATATAAAAGCTGGATGGAAAGATATGATTGGTCAAGATTGCCAGCCACAGGTTGGTATCCCGGAAGCCCTGACCGATGCCCCAGAAATCGCTGACCAAATGGGAAGTGCCATCCAATACCATTGGGAGCAGGAATAGAACCAGGCCCAAGAACGGGAGTTTTGGAAGTCGTTGGCGCAAAGGGAACCAGAGCAAGCCGAAGAGCCAGACACTGGAGAACATCGAAACCATGCGATCCGACCAGGCCACCTTCCAGCCCATTTCAGGGTTGCCGATGAATTGGCGCAAGATGAGTGGGTTGGTGGTGTTTCGCCAGACGGCCTGAATATCAGCGAGCGGGTAGGTGAATTTCGGGCCAAAAAGAAAATAGGAACGTTCAGGCAGTTGGTGGCACAGGAAGGAGTAAATAAAGTATATCGCCTTTCCCGCCTCGCTCCAACCGATTGCCATCAGGGCCGGAGCCAGAAAAGGCAGGAGAACATACAATCCGGCGACCACCCCAAACAGGGTGAACCAAAGTGGTACGGGTCTTGCTCTCGAAGGGGAGGCTTGAAGACCTTGAATAGTGTTCATGCCCTACTGCGCATCCGGTTCCGGAGCATGATTGAGATTGCTTTCGATGAAGGCACGCGCCAACCCCGCATCGAACTGTTCGAAGCGTTGCAACCGTCCCCAAGAGGTCATGACCAGAGGTGTATTACTCGATTTCCAGGGAACAGCCACGAGTTTGAAGTTGTTTTTTTCATCCATAACGGTTTTGATTTGAGATTTCAGGGTGTTGCAGCCGGTTTCATCCAATTTGGCGCAGTTGTACCAAAAGATGACATAACCATGTTCAAGATTATGAACAAGATAACCCGCCAGTTCTCCCGGTTTTTGGGGAAGTGTGGCTTCATCGAAAAAGCCGTTTTCAAATTCTTGTGCATAATGTAGACCACCAGCCGGTGGGTCAGATGGATAAGTCAGGGCTGTGCCAATTTCAACATGGGTTTGAAAGCCGGACGGAATATCTACAATTTCACCTGCGGCTGGTTTGATCGCTTGCCAAAGCAAGAAGCCCAAAATACCCAGAATGATCAAACCAACCCCACCGCCAATGGCAACGTTGATCCATTTTTGACGCTGTTGACGCAGACGGGTTTGTTCGCGCTTGGAGGATGTTTTCATGTGTTGCTCCACAGGGGTTCAGGAGTGGCGGTTTTGACCCACCACTACTGTCAGATTTACTTGACTTCGAGGGGCAATTCCTGTTTCAGATCCAGTTCGCCTTTAACAAGATGAACTGTGATTTTCCAGCTACCGCTATCGCTAAAATTGGCTTTGATGGCGTATTTGCCGCCACCTTGCTCAGTTGCTGCTCCGCTCATGCCCATGCCGCTCATCGATGGGTGCTCCGCGCCGACATCTATCTTCGCGCCCTCAATCGGAGCACCACTTTGGTCGGTGATCATGAAGGCCAGTTGAAGATCACCAACCACGGCCGGGTTGGGATTTGTCTCCATTTTGATTATCGCCTGAGGGGCAGCTGCGGCGGCCGGAGCGGCACCTCCGCCACAGGCCACGAGTACAAGCGCCAGGGTCAGGAACAGAGCGGAAATTAAAAACTTTTTCATGAAAATCTTCTCCTTGGATGGGTTTTATTCGGTGACATTGATGACCAGCATCAAGCCACCGGGTTCAACATTGTCATTGGTGGTGTGGTGCAGGATATGGCAGTGCAGCATCCATTTTCCTGGCTCAGTGGCGACAAATTCAAGATCGTAGCGCTCGCCTGGCGCAACGCTGATCGTATCTTTGGTCAACTGTGCCGCTTCAGGCACGGGATGGCCATCGGTGGCAATCACCTTAAAGGAAAAGCCGTGCAAGTGCATCGGGTGGATGAACTGCCCAATCCCTATCAGTCGCAAACGCACCACCTCGCCTTTTTTGACGTTGATCGTTTCCGTGGATGGGAAAGCCTTGCCATTGATAGTGAAATAGTTGGGTTCCATGCCTCCCATGGGCATGGCAGCGTAAGTGATCCCATTCTGCACCCGCCATTCCGAAAGCATCAGTATCTTATCGACCGTCGGGGGATTGGCTTCAGGTTCCTGCGGGTCAATAATGAAAGGGGCATATAAACCCGCTCCAACTTGAACATCCCCATCGTAATGGGAATGATACATGAACGTTCCCGCCGGTTTGGCGGTGAATTCATACGTGAAAGTTTCTCCGGGCCGGATGGGATCTTGCGTCACACCCGGCACGCCATCCATCGCATTTTGCACTTCGACGCCATGCCAATGGATGGTTGTCGGCTCCGGGAGTTCGTTCTTGACGATGACCCGGACCCGGTCACCCTCAGTGACGCGGATCATCGGCCCCGGGACAGTGCCGTTATAAGTGTAGGCAGTGACTTCCGCCCCGTCAGTTAATTTCCATTTAACGGCCTTGGCCGTCAACTCAAAGACTTTCACGCCATCTTCCAGACGGAAATTCAACGGTTGACCGCCCTGATCGGCGCTGGCAGGTCCAACATTGGGAGCTGCGATCGGTTCCATCAACTGTGCGGCCGCCGGATTGGAGGCGGTCATTGCTCCGGGTTCAGCGGTGGAGCTCATCGCCCCTTTTTCGGGAGTCGTCCCACCATTGCCCGCAGAGCCAGGGGCCGGAGCCGCAGGGGTCTGCATCATCCCTGCATTATTGGTTGTCGGAGCCGCAGGCGCACAGGCGGCCAAAACCAACACCAGGGAAACCAGTAAGAAGACTACTTTTTTCATTGTGGAAAAAACCTCTCTCTGAGATACGGTTATCTTTTGGGGACCTATCAACAACTATGCTTTTGCATCCATTTCCAAACTGAGCGCTTCTTGGATATTTCTCTCCAGAAGCTGCCCACTGGGTTGCTGCGGTGTGTTGATCAGATAGAACCAACTTGTTTCTTCGCTGCCGTGAATGACCAGGGTTGTCGGCGGGATATTTTCCTGGTAGACCAGCCGGACCACCATCTGGCAATTGCACTGCTCACTTCCATGATGGGGGCAGGGGCAATCCAAATGCGCCAAACGCGCGGCCCGCAAATCAAAAGTTCTCATGGTTTGGAACCCGGCATGTTCCAACTGGCGAGCAGCCCAGGTAACTGCCTTATCACAAGGTCTGCGCAAAATCACAAAAGGGGAAGTGGCGGTCATCGTGGTCTCCGGTCAAGCTACGAATATTGTCTCAAGCATACTCTTCCATGTTGGATGCCGAAACCGCCATCTGCCGTATTCCCATATAGGCATTATTGCCTATATATTTTATGTATTGGCGCAAGCTGCTATCCAAGCGCGAAAATTCTATACTGAAATAGTCCGATTTGTATATAAGCAGGATTGCTCATCACAAATCGAGCGACATGGCGGATGACGAATCAAGACAGTGGGAATATGATGATCAAAACATTTAAATTCAAGCTCATCGAGGTTGTATGAAACACTTTATATCTGTTCTGATCTTAGCGGTATCCATTTTTCTCGCAGGCTGCGCCTCGGCGCAGAATAATTCGGCCCCAACCAAAATTCCTACTAACACGAGGACAGCACCAGCGAGTATGGAGATCGACAGCCAGGGGGCGGTCACCGTTGAAATTACCCCGCTTAATTTGGATCAACCCGGTGACACGCTGAAGTTTGACGTTGCGATGAATACCCATATGGTGGACTTAAGCATGGATCTGGCGAAACTGACAACCTTGACCACCGATACCGGCCTCACCCTTCAGCCTACGGTATGGGATGCACCCAAGGGCGGTCATCATGTCGAAGGCACGCTCGCGTTTCCAGCCACACAGAGCGGGAAGGCCATTTTGGACAGTGCAAAACAGTTGACCCTGACCATGACTGGTGTCGATAATGTCACGCGTACCTTCACCTGGAATTTAAACGTGAAATAACTTCTCCTTGTCTATCAGGAGGCAGACATGTCTGGCAGTTCCCGTTTTTCCCGCCGCGACTTTATCAAGGCAACGACGGCAGCCATCGGCGGATTTTTCACTTTAGCAACATCCATCCCGCTGATCGGCTACCTGTTCGCGCCTGCGCTGCACAAAAATGAAACCACCGGCTGGATCGATCTTGGGCCACTGGAAAACTATCCAATCGGTTCAATACCCTCTTTTTTCGACTTTTCCCTGACCAGCGTCAATGGCTGGGAACGTACTGCCCTGAATTACGGCGTCTTTGTTATCCGCCAGGATGACAAAACGGTGCAGGTGCTTTCCAATATCTGTACTCATCTTGGCTGTCGGGTGACGTGGCATTCTGAGATTAAACATTACATCAGTCCCTGTCATGATGGTCACTTTGGAATCACTGGCAACAATATCAGCGGTCCACCGCCGCGCCCATTGGATGAGTTCACCACCAAAATCGAAAACGGTAATTTGTGTATTCAGTTGCCGCCCAAAAAGCGCGAATCGTAAACAGGAGAGAATTATGTCAAAAAAACACATACTGATCATGCTGGCCTGCTGCTTAATCCCGATTGCAGCGCTCATGGCTATTTTCGTATTCAAGATTGCGGTTAGTGCGGTGGTCTACGGCGTGATCATGCTGTTTTGCCCCCTGTCGCATTTGCTGATGGGTGGTCATAACCATGATCGCCAGCCACAACAAATCCAGGAACACCACCATCCCACTGTCATTGATGTGGATGCCAAATAAAAGGAAGAAAACGCCCTGCTTTGGCAGGGCGTTGGTGATTATTATTCCTCGTCGATTGGATGTTCGATTTCTCCCGCCATAAAGCGGTCGGGGGCTTGGTTGTAGGCTCGCAGGCAAGCCTGGGTACAAAAGTACACTTTTTTTCCTTGATATTCTGCGTTGGGGTATTTAGACGGATCTTTTATGCTGCCTCCGCAAGCAGTTTTAATTTCTGTTTTGTTTGTCTCAGTCATCGTTGTCATCCTTGATCCGGCTATGATTTTTACCCCACACCCAAAATGCTATTGCCGAAACCGATAGCCCCATCAAGAGAGCAATCCAAAATGGGTCTGGCGTCACGCCAAACACAGATTTTCCAAAAATCAAAAAGAGCAATACGCCAATCAGGAAAGCCAGGATATAGGCGATACCTGATAGTTCAAAAGTCTGGCTGGCGGGGAGATGACTATTATTTTTTCTCATGAGGCAACTCAACCTCAATATTATGGCTTCTATGCCAATCCAGAAACAGCCAAATAGCCCAACTTGAGATAGGCCATTTTGCCTATAAAAAACGCCCGGTATCACGCCGGGGCCCCTATCCTGCTTCAACCTTTATGTACTTTTGCGGCTCGCGCTGAAATAACTGCTTACACACATCAGAACAAAAATGGTATTCCTTACCTTGAAAGACCCATTGAAAAGGTGGTTGATTGGCATCCATTTTCATGCCACACACCGGATCAATGGAAACTGGATTCCCCGGCTTATGATTTGGCTGCATGTTAAATCCGCTCATGGCTATTATTTTCCTTCAGCAATCTGAATATATTTTCCTGGGTCAAGCAAAAACATCTGCTGGCACGCAAAATCGCAGAAATAATAAACTTTGCCCTGATATTCATATTTGGCAGGAGCAGTTTCTGTTTCAACATCCATGCCACAAAATAAATCCTTTACTTTCATTCTTTTCTCCTCAAAATTACCGTTTTCCAGCGGGAGCGCCGCAAGAAGCGCAGTATTGCGCGCCCGATGTCATCGTTTGCCCGCAATAGGCGCAGGACTGAATTTGTGCAGACTGCACTCGAAGCGCCTGTCCGCATTGCGGGCACCAGCCAAACGCTGGCGAGACTGCCGTTTTGCATTGCGGACAAATTGCTTGCGGTTCAACCTGTCGCGCTACCGTTTGGGGCGGGGTCATAGTTTCGGCCACTAGCATTCCTGCTAGCGCCGGGATGAGCAAATTGCCAAAATTTCTACCACACATAGGATTCTCCTCGAAACAATACAATCCTAACACAGGTATATAAAGAATCCTTAAAGAAGGGGCAAAAAATTATAGGCATTTATGCCTGTTTTAACTTACGCTACATGGCTCAATACAGCCCGCCTGGAAAAAGTTACCATATATAAAAGGATAACTGATGCCCCCAATTAAACGCATTCTCCTGCCTTTCGGCGCATTTCTGCTCGGCTCTGCTTTTATTGCCACTTTCTATATCGGTATCCTCAGCTGGGCGCAGGGCTGGGATTACGCCGCTAGCCAGTTTTACCGTGATCGCTGGTATGTGCTACCCATCATTGTTGGCTTTGGCATCCAGACAGCGCTTTATACCATTTTGCGTTTCCGGTTGTTTGTCCCGGTCGCTTCCACCGGGCATGGTGGTGCGCTTATGGGTGCCAGCGGTAGCACCTCCGCCACAGCAATGATCGCTTGCTGTCTTCACCATGTCAGTGATGTGCTTCCCATTCTCGGGCTCAGCGCCGCTGCCAGTTTTCTCGCCCGCTACCAGCGCCCTTTCATGCTCATCGGGCTGGCCATGAATATTATCGGCATTATCGTTATGCTCTTCATCCTCTATCGCGAGCACCAAAAACTGAACCTGCTTTGGAAATGATATGGAGCCTTGTTTCGGAATATCAGCTCGCCAACCTTGCCACCGCATTTTCTAAGTCAATCTCGCCCGGTGTGGTGTAAATCCGTGTTGTATTTAGGCTGCTATGTCCCAGCAGGCTGGCCACCTTTTCGAGGCTGATGCCAGCGTCGATTAAATTCTTACTAAATGTATGTCTTTGTGTATTCCAAATAGCCTCACCTGGCTGGTATCCCTTCATCCAGACTTCATCTTTCTCGCTTAGAATAGCCCAATGCGTATTCGATCC
>Ga0172368_10004555_pt1 | contig 15972 bp, 13 predicted proteins | sample Lak11m_FD_114540 | JGI IMG/M metagenome (GOLD analysis project Ga0172368, IMG submission 114540) | Freshwater microbial communities from Kabuno Bay, South-Kivu, Congo - kab_022012_11m | ecosystem: Environmental > Aquatic > Freshwater > Lake | place: Democratic Republic of the Congo: South-Kivu...
ATTCAAAACGTTTAACAACAAAAGCATTATAGCAATATCAGACAAACATTGAAATAGTCACATAAATGACACTTGTAGTGAATTGCGATAATCGCTATAATCAGGTGGTGAAAAAAATAAAAAAGGCATTATGGAAATACCACAACATATTGCGATAGTGCCTGACGGCAATCGGCGTTGGGCCAAGGCAAAAGGCCTGCCGACTCTGGCTGGCCACAAGAAAGGCTTTGATCGTACCTTTGAGATCATCGAACATGCTCAAAAAGTCGGTGTCAAAGTCCTGACCTTTTACGCATTTTCAACTGAAAATTGGAATCGGGCTCGCAAAGAGGTCGATTATTTGATGAACCTCTTCATCCTCTTTTTCGATAAGAAAATGGCCAAATTAAATGAGATGGGGATCAAGCTTCGCCACCTCGGCGACATGGGTCGTCTAAATGATGAGTGTGTCTCTAAACTCAAAGAAGGCATTGAGACGACCAAGGACAACGCCGGTCTGATCGTGCAGCTAGCAATTAATTATGGCGGACGCGACGAACTGACACGAGTGATAAAAAAAATTGTCTCCGCCAAAATCAAGCCGACAGAGATCTCTGAACGGATTATCTCTGACAATCTTGATACCACTGGCGTCGCCGACCCTGATCTCGTCGTCAGAACCTCTGGCGAAGAGCGTTTGTCAAACTTTCTCCTCTGGCAGACTGCTTACTCCGAGCTTTACTTCCCCGCCATAACCTGGCCGGATTTTACTAAAAAAGAGTTTGACAAAGCGATTAATGAATATAACTCCCGCCAGAGACGACTAGGAAAATAAGTCTTCACTTTTTGTTTCACTAACTCTCTTGCGTTTTGACAACATTGTTCAGTACGAGTATATTTTTGTTAATTAGAAACACAATATAAATAAGAAGGAGAAGTAATGATGTCTGAAAGACTAAGCATTCAACCGGATGAGGTGCCTGCTGACCCTGACAAAGATACCGTTGAGGTTGACGAAAACTCTGAACTCAACACATCTCCATCAGTGGATACAGACAAACAAATTGGAACTGCACCTGATACTGTAACATCAGCTACAGAAACCGCAGTCGAAAAAGAGGAAGACCCAGAAGACAGAAAACTTCGCACAGAAATGCAATTCAAGGTTTATTTACTTAGGATTACTGGGATCCAAAGAATTGGTATTGACAAATATCTCAGCAGAGAGGCTGAAGAGCCTGATCATGAAGCATATAAATTTTCTAATGATTTACTTGATTTGATGGATGATATGCTTGGCGACAAGCAAACAAATCATGATCAGTTGATGAATATTAAAAAAGCATTGGACATCATTGGAGGTGAGGTCACGGACGATGAGGAACTAGAAATCCACCGACAATATGAAGTTTTGGGAGATGAGAAAAAAATTAAACCTTTGATCCTGCCTGGCGTAAAAGATTTACGCACCGTTGCCGCTCACAAATTACTAGATGGCTACAGAGAGACTACACCTCAACTAGATGCAAGAATTCAACACGCTAGCAGACCGATGGATCGTAAAAACTACCCGTATTACACAAGAAACAGTTAATTAAAACAATCAATTTAGTCCATTTGTCCAATGGAAATCTTTGGATAAAAATTTAAAATGGTACCCCCAGGAGGAGTCGAACCTCCGACCTCACGGACCGGAACCGTGCGCTCTATCCACTGAGCTATGAGGGCTAAGTCAGACTAAGTATAAAGAATATGGTTAAAAGTATAAAGAATTTTAATCGCCACTAATACAAAAACTGCCACGATAATCGCGGCAGTTTTTGTATTAGACCTACTCGTTCTTTGATGAACCGAGCCAGCGTACAAGTAGAATCAGGACAATGATGATGAGTAGCCACCAATACCAAGCCATTCCCCAAAGCATCTTGCTCCTTTCTAGTCTGATACGACTTTTATCTTAATTCTTATCGATTCTCCACTCCCCTAACCACTTTAATTGTAGAACAGACGACAGAGTCAATTCAAGTCAGTGCTGTTTGTTCGATTATTTTAATCAATCTAGCAACCGATAAAAACAAAAATTGAAAAAGAAAGTCATTTATGGTTTATTAAAGTGTGTCGGAGATTAGCGCAGCCTGGTAGCGCGCAGCGTTCGGGACGCTGAGGTCGTGGGTTCAAATCCCGCATCTCCGACCAAAAAAGAGCCACCATGGCTCATTTTTTAATTTAGAAATTTTGTATTCTGGTGGCGTGGACGCATCCACGCCAGCAGAACGGTTTCGAACCTCCCTTCGGTTCATGTCGCCTCTCCCCTGACCGCAGCAATGATTGCCGCGAACATGGCAACGACATCATCATCGCCATTCGCATAGACCCGTTTGCCGCCAGGGAGCGTCGCTCTCGCTCGAGGTTGACTGCCGCGCGGCTTGTACAGCACTGACATCGTACTGAGATCCAGCCCCAGCAGTTTTTCAGCCACTGCAATCACACCCCTCGGCGTGTCGCTTCCCTCGGCCACCAGGTGTTGGCCATTCGAGAACTTGGCCACCACCTCCACCTTGGAGGTTTGGCCATCCACGACCTTGATAATGGACCAACCGACGCAGCACAGCTTCTCTGCCGCTACCTCACTCACTGCTCCACTCCAACCTGTTGCAATGATTCATCGCGATGATGACAGCCACCAAGATGGCGGCAAACTCATCGCAGCGATCACGCCGTACCGTGACAAAGCAGCGATAGAATTGCGAGTGATTTACCTGGACTCGCCACTCCGTTGCCGACTCTGACTGAAGATGGTAGGCACTCGACAATTGCTGTCCGAAAATGGCACGTAGCAACTCATCCCACGACCGACCGGTCACCGTGACCGGCTTGTAACCGACAAGAGTGAGTGTCAGCGTCATCTCGCCATTCATCGGTCCGCTGCCACAAGACCAACGGACTTCCTCGTTGCCAGCGATTAGCTCGCGTTCAATCGACATGATAGCGCCTCTCTTTCGTTTTGGCTTTTGCAACTCAGGTCCCGAGAAACCCGAACTGCAAGGCAAAAACAAAACCGCCCATCGAGGCGGTATCTTTTTAAGAGAAAATTTATTATTTACTCAAAAACGATCCGCCTAGTCGGCCGGAATAATAATTGAGCTAATAATAATATTTCTATCAAGTATCATTTGCAATCAACAATATCAAAACAATAGGTTAATATCAACCCCAATACAAACCTGAGATAGATTTAATTTCTCAAAAGGCTATAGGGTTCCCGCTTGGAGTTCAGCCAAGACTTCTCCCGCAGCCAAAATTTCAAGTATGCCCATTTTTTCGGCTGAAGCAAACCTAATAAAGAGATCGCTGCCTTTTCTTATCTTTCGAGAAACCTGGATGAGGCTCCTATTGTTATCCAATGGATTAGGACTACAATTATTTGCCGCCAACGTAAGCTCAATATCCTCAACTGTTGAGTTGGGATCGAAGCAAAAACCTGATCCCTGACTATTTTCATGTTCTTTTTCGGCTTCGATTAACATGTCTGGGGTCGACCCACAAGCTAACCAAAGCAGACTTTCAAGATTCTTTTTCAACGCGACCTGAGTATCTTCAACAAGCTCTTGGTCGGCACCATCATCACTTTTTATCTCACCCACGAGACTATCAATATCATGATCCAAAATCACTGCTAGTGACCCTGGTGTTTGTTTTCCCTTTGACCAATCATATTTTTCCGAAAGACTGTGATGAATCTTTGTCCAAAAATCACGCCATGTTTCCTTGGGATTAAAAGAGCCAGCAGACTCTCCCCCATGTACCCGAAGAATCCCCTGCAACATGCGAGACGCTTCTCTTCGTGACTGCTCCAGCTCAAATGTTGTTGGTTCATGAATAGGCTGGTTTTCAGCCGCAACTCCGCCAGACAGAGACCCCAGAGCAGCCAACGACGTTATAAACATGTTTCCAGCTGGCCCCGACCACCTCAACCGACGAACAATATCATTTATCGTCACCATTACACCATGTTCAGATTCACTTTCAGCTCCAGAAACACCACTATCCATAACTTCTTCTCCGCTGTCCCCATTATGATTCTGCATGCCCATTTCACCCGTTGACAGACTACTTAAACCTTCTCCTGACATTTTCCTCCTCACTAAAAAATTTATTATTAAGACCTAATAAGAATTATACACGAGTCCTAAACCAAACAAAATAATTGGCTTGCCATCCGTAATCCTGATGAAGGATGGTCAGGGTGGTGGGACTTGAACCCACGATCTCCGGACCCCCAGCCCGGCGCTTTACCAACTAAGCCACACCCTGATGATTAAGATCTCGCGCACGACGATATTTACCCAGCAATATTCTCCGGCCTTCTGGGCTATCGGATCCAGACACCTTTCTCTCTGAGAGCTTCTCACCACCAACGTCCGGATAATATTCCGACAAAAAATTGGTGTAAATAGCTGACGCCACATTGTACAAAGTCTCTCCTGAAACAGGATCTCTGGTTTCCAAATGATCAGCAGCGATTTCGGAACAAAAAGCTCTCTCATCATCATTCATCGATTCCCCACCAAAATCAAACTCAAATCTTTTTTCTGCCTCCGAGATTATTGTCCGAAGAGCTTCCGCTCTCACTTCAGCCACTTTATCAATTACTCCCCTTGTATAACCATCAAACATTTCGCCGAACCTATCCCCTCTCATATATATCCCTCCAACATGATTTAATTACACAACAAGCCTATCGTAAAACCAGTAAATTGTGAAGATGGCTTTTGTTGTCAAAAAAACTTTGCTAAAATAGTAAACATGAAAGTAATTTTAGGTAGTGAATCCTTCCCACCAAATGTATCGGGCGTTGCTACTGCTACAATGAATTTGGCTACAAATTTGACCAATGCTGGCCACAGTGCTTTTGTTCTCACTCCGGGTAAAACTTACAAAGCTAAGAAAGATAATAAGTTCTCAGAATATGACGTCTACCGTCTAAAATCGATTGTCAACCCTTTCCGGCGCGGTTATCGCATTGCTTTTGTTTCTGATCTTGAGGTAGAGAAAATAGTCCGAAAAATTCAGCCCGATATTATCCATCTTCAAGATCCAGCAACTATCGGCCAAGCGCTTCGTCGAGTCGGCAAGAAACTCGGCATCCCGGTTGTTATCACCAATCATTTTTCTCTTGAATACGCTATGTCCTATCTCAAGGGGCTAAGCCCATTCATTCCTCTCTTTCGCGCAGCCCTGATTGAATATTTGGTTCTTTTCTATAACAAATGCGACACAGTCGTCACACCAACAGAAACTTTTCGCCGTCAAATTGTTGGCTGGGGTGTCAAAACTCCAGTCTACGCCGTCTCCAACGGCATCAGAATAGAAAAATTTTTAGCCCACACACCGGAAAAACAAATAATCGCCGTCAGAGAAAAGTTTGGTCTACCAAATAAACCAACTGCCCTTTACCTCGGTCGTGTCGACAAAGACAAAAGTATTGAGGTGTTAGTTAGAGCGATTCCCTTGACACTGAAAAAAATAGATGCTCATTTTATAATCGCCGGAACCGGTGGCGAGCTTGAGCACATGAAATCATTAGTCACCGAGTTAAAAATCGAGAAAAGCGTTACCTTTATTGGTTTTATTGAGCACAATTCACCTGATTTTGTCTGCCTATACAAAAGCACAACGCTCTTTGCCATCCCCTCAACTATCGAGACTCAGAGTCTTGTCACCCTCGAATCAATGTCGGCTGGCCTACCAGTTGTTGCGGCTCGTGCCGGCGCTTTGCCGGAATTAGTTCACAATGGTAGAAACGGCTATCTCTTCCCCCCCGGCAATAGTAAACAATTGGCCAGTTGGATGGTTAAAATTTTTAATAACAAAAAACTGACCGAAAAAATGGGCAAGGAATCAGTAAAGATCGCCCTGCCACACAATATGGACCATGCTTTTGGTGAAATGTTGGAGTTGTATCAAAAAGTTATCGACAAATACTCAAAATAAAAATCTTGCCGGAGATAAATTGGTCGAAAGATGACCAAGGCGGAGACCGCACATCCCGACCACAGTCGGGATAAATTTGAGCCTCCAATTGTAATCTAATTAAGGGCCAATTTATGGTTCCGGCAAGATTGTTTGTATTATACCATACAATTATTCAGTAAAATCAAAGAGTTTGCTGCTTATCCACTGTTTTGCTAAAATAGTGATAAATAGGAAATACTGTGATGAATAGAAAAGACATCTTTATTGACACAGCAATCCTGTCAACAAAAGAAAAGTCGGCTGGCCAACTTATCGAATGCGGAAAAATTGAAGGAGAAGGCAGTTCCGAGTCTTTTTTGTTTTACATTGTAGATTTACCGTTAAATAATAACAGCGCCATTGTCAAAAAAATTCTGTCGGTTATGCACAGTAAAATAAGAGGCACGGAAAAAATCACAGCCGAATTATATGAAAACACCCTTTCGGAAATCAATCGTTCGCTGGGTAAACTTTCTGAGACCTCCGATAACACTTGGCTTGGCAAACTGAATGCTGTCATCGGCATGGTTGATCATGATGAAATCTTGCTATCTCAAGCTGGCAATATTATCGGTTACATCTTTCGCAAGAATAAAATCTCCGGGCTGACTGAAACACCCGATCCAAATCTTACCTTACCCCCAAGCCGTACTTTTACTGATATTATCTCTGGCACGATTCTGGCTGGAGACGAGATCATTTTTGGTAGCAACGAGCTTTTCAATCGAATCTCTGTTGATCGGCTTCGTACTCTGGCACAACTTGAGACAGCTTCCGCCTCAGCTTTAGAGTTAAGACGTTATTTCCGTCGAACTCGACCTGACGGTGTCGGTGCAATCTTTATCTCTGCTTTAAACGAGCCGATTGCCCAAAAAAATCCGGAGATAATTTACGTTGACGAGGTTGTAGACTCTACTCTGAAGACAGCTACAAAAAAAATTGCTCCGATCTGGGAAAAATTCAAAACTGGCTTACAGACCATTTGGCAAGAGTCGACAAATAAAGCTGATAAGCTTTCCAACCAGTGGCACAGGGGCTGGCAGGAAAAAGTCGAGCCAGAAGGCAAGCGCCTAATTAAATCGGGTCGTGAAAAGATCAGTGCCGGCTTAAAATCTGGCCGACACAAGATTACTGAATTTGGCTACAGTCAGGACAATCCTTCTCGCCTCAAAATAAAAGCTGTTCCTTATTCAAAAAAAGAAAAACCTCAATCAAACGCGGCCAAATATTGGGGCAACCTATCTGCTCAAGTTGGTCCGGTAATGAAATCACTTTTCGTCGCCAAAAACCGGCGCTATCTAATCGGCATAATAATCTTGCTTGTAATAATATTTAGCTATGCCAAAATCAAAATTAATAACAATAAAAACAAAGAGGTAGCTGTCCACAAAGTTGAGATTGCTAACGCTTACAACCAAGCAGTAGATCTCTTTAGTCAGGCTAAAAGGGAATTGGCCTCAGGCAGCACTAGTTTAAATAAATTTTATCAAGCTCGAGATCTAGCTGAAACTGCCAGGGAAAATCAGGCTAATTTTGATAGAGCCAGTGCTTTAGTTAAAGAGATCAATGCTATTGTTGACGACAAAACAAAAACTGTCAGATTTTATGCACCAACATCTTACGTTCTGGCTTCTGGTATCACCAAGATAGTACTGGCCGGCACTGCCATTTATGGCGTCAATCCGGACAACAAAATCTATATGGTTGACACCAGGGACGAACAGCCCAAGCTTGTTGGATCTCTCGGGACCGATGCCGGCGAATCTATTGCCCTGCATTTTTCCGGATCGTCTAATTTGATTTTCTTTGAAACCAACGGCGGCAAAATACTATCTTTCGATCTCAGTAAAAACGTCGTCAGCACTCTCACTAGCGCCGACGGTAGCTGGAAAAAGGCAGCCGCGATCGGCACTTACTCGACAAACGTCTACCTGCTCGATAGCACTGCAGGTACAGTTTGGAAATATTCACTTTCTGATGGGACCTACTCGAAGGCCATCGACTATACCGATACTCGAACAATAAGTCTGAAGGACGCTGCCGACATGGCAATTGATGGCAATATTTACGTTTTGCAAAAGGATGGTACAGTAGCCAAATTTGTCAAAGGCTCACACCAGTCGGACTTCTCTATCCGTGGCATTCCAGCACCACAAGACACTATCGGTAGCTCTGATCAGATCTTTACCGATGACACCACCAACAGCATCTTCATCCTGGACAAAAAGAACAATAGGGTAGTAAAGTTTGACAAGTCCGGTGAGTTCAACACTCAATACGTTTTTGACGGTATCAGCCTTGATAGCTTTGTCGTCGATGCTAAACTGCAAAAGATTTGGGGGCTAGCAGACGGCAAGATCTACGAAGGTAGCCTGTAAATAAACTTTTTTAAAAAACACCTGTCGTCTATAATGGGTGTTTTTTAGCTGGTATCTGCAAATCCGTGCTATCCACTATCTGTATTGCAAACTACATCTTCTCTGGTGCTTCGATGCCAAGGATTTGCAAGGAATTAGCCAGGACATATTTTGTCGCTAATATTAGAGCTAGCCGAGCAGCCTTTAATTCTTCAGTTTCTGCATCTAGGACTCGGCAGCTGCCATAAAAGTCATGGAAGAGGCCGGCAATTTTGTAAGCAAAATGGGGGAGCGCTTGAATTTGAAAATTAGATGAAATTTCGGCAACTAATTCAGGAAATTTCACCAACTCTTTAATCAACGCTGATTCCTTGTCATTTTTTAAGACGGAATATTCTATTTGTTCCTCGTTCCCAGCCTGCCCTGAACTTGTCGAATGGGTTCCACGTTCCCCTGCTTTCCCCAAAATTGAGCAAATCCTGGCATGGGCATACTTTATATAGTAGACCGGATTTTTTTCCGAGGTATCGCTGGCCAAGTCGACGTCAAAATCAAAAGGCGTGTTGGGATTTTGTGACAGGATGAAATACTTAAAAGCATCCGCAGCAACTCCCGCCTCAATGACACTGCGTAAAGTGACGAAATCACCTGCTCTTTTACTCATACTGGCAACTACACCGGATCGTTTCAGTCTGACAAATTGGTAAAGAATTATCTCGAGATCATCCTGATTACTGCCAACCGCTTTTAAAGCTGCTTTTATCCGCGGCACATGGCCGGAGTGATTAGCACCCCAGACATCAACCAATTTATCAAAACCGCGATCAAGCTTATTTTTGTGGTAGGCTATGTCATCGACAAAATAAGTTAGCTGATCGTCTGATTTAACTAGGACAGATTCCCTGTCTTCGAGATCTGCATTGTCAGGGTTCTTGAACCAGAGAGCTCCATCTTTTTCGACTGTTGCCGACTTGTCTTTCAGAATTTGTATGATTTTGTATGAACTATTGTCTTCTTCGATTTTGCTTTGATAAAACCAAACATCAAATTTAATTCCCAGTAATCCGACATCCGATTTTATACCATCAACAATTTTCTTAATTCCCTCATCGCGGAAAAAAGCAATTAACTCATCTTTAAACCTTAAACTTTTAACTTTTAACTCCTGCTCTATTTGGATCTCCTCGGAAATCTCTTTGATATAGTCACCAGGATAACCATCTTCCGGAAAAACTAGATCAGGTTGTGATTTGATCTCATACCAATGAAGCAACGACTTGCCAAAACGATCGGCTTGTCCGCCGATATCATTGACATAAAACTCTCGCGTCACGCCATAACCCTGAAATTCAAAGAGGTTTGCTAAGGCCTCACCGATTGGGCCTCCCCTAGCATTACCGACATGGAGCGGACCTGTCGGATTGGCTGAGATATATTCGACATTGACCTTCTTGCCCTCGCCGATATCACTACGACCATACTTTTCTGCCTTGGAAATAATATTTTTTAATTCCGAAAAATACCTATCAGTTTTGATCGTAATATTTACGAACCCCGGTCCAGCAATTTCCACTTTGGAAATTTCACCATCTTTTTCTAACTCAGTTTTAATCTTTTCTGCTACCTCTCTGGGATTCGTTTTTTCAGCACCGGCGATAATCATCGCCGCATTTGTAGCGAAGTCCCCCATCTCCGGCTTTGGTGTTTCTGAGACGGAAAAATCAGCTGGAACATTATATCCAGCCGACTTAATAGCACTCTTAATTTTTAAAATTATATTAGCTTTCATTTTGTTAAAATATTCAAACAATCAACATACATTCAATTTTCAAATACCCAGCAGTCTTTTTCCATATTGAATATTGATTTGTTGTTTGTTAAATGGTTATTTGATATTTATGATTGGCCGTTTTTGGAAACTACTTAATCTTGTAAGCCTTCAATTTACCAATCTGAATTACCAGTCCTTTTTTAATTCCGATCGTGGCAGTTGGATCTGTAATTTTTTCTCCATCTATTCTGACACCACCCTGTTCAATTACTCGACGAGCATCCGACTTGGATAAACTTTCATCGGCTAGTGTCGCCAGGGTCAGTAAATCACTATTAGACTCTGGGATAGTAATCTCCGGAATATTACTCGGTAACTCCTTTTTGGAAAAACGATCAATAAAATTTTTCTCCGCTTTTTCAGCATCTTTTTTTGTATGATAAAGTGTGACAATTTCCATAGCCAGTTCCATCTTGACGTCACGAGGATTCTGTCCTTCTTTGAGCCTTTTGACAACACTGTCTATATCTTTCTGGCTGACACAAGTTGCCAGCTCGAAATACTCAACGATTTTATCATCAGGAATAGACATAGTTTTGCCAAACATTGAATCAGCTGTTTCGGTGATGCCAATATAATTGTCCAGCGACTTACTCATCTTCTCCTTGCCATCAGTACCAACAAGCAAGCGAACCATCACGACATCTTGTGGCTTTTGCCCCATCTTTTTTTGCAAATCACGACCAGCTAGAAGATTGAATTTTTGGTCTGTGCCACCAAATTCCACATCGGCCTCTAGTACCACCGAGTCATAAGCCTGCATTACCGGATAAAGTAATTCGTGCAAGCCAATATCACTGCCAGACTTTAGGCGCTTGGCAAAATCATCGCGCTCGAGTATCTGAGCAGCAGTAAATTTACCAGCCAATTGCAAGATGTCAGCAAAACTCATCTTCGAAAACCATTCGGAATTAGCTCTAATCTCGGCCTGCTTGACATCAAGTATCTTGCTAACCTGGTCAAAATAAGTCCTGGCGTTTTCCTCAATCTCAGTGTCAGTCAGTACTGGTCGAGTTGCATTACGACCGCTAGGATCGCCAATCTTGGCAGTGTAATCACCAACAAGAAAGATTATCTTGTGGCCAGCATCCTGTAACTCCTTTAACTTCCAGAGGCCAACCGCATGTCCAAGATGAATGTCAGGACGAGTCGGATCAAACCCCATCTTTATTCGCAGTGGCTTCTTACTTTCTATCTTTTCCTCGAACGAAGAACGCACAATAACTTCTTCGATCCCCTTTTCCAAAAAATCTTTCTTCATTTAGGTCCATTTTTTAGGTTGACATCTAGGATTTTAGGCTTTAAAATAAAGCCGTTTCGTATTTACATACTAGCAATTAGAGACTACAATGTAAAGAAAAGGGGCAACATATGAAGGTAGATTTCAAGAACATAAAAAAGCGTTTCGAGCAGAGTTTTAGCAGAGCTAAGAAACGTTTTAAATTTGACCTAACAAAAAATCCTTACCAGAAAAAAAGACGCAAAAAAATTACCCGCAAACAGGTACTAATTATTTGCGGGTATGTAATACTTGCTCTTATTTTAGTGACTACAGTCACCTTTGCTTGGTTTGCTAAAGACCTGCCAACCCCTGAAAAAATCGCCCAACAGCAGATGGCTCAGTCAACAAAGATTTACGACCGAACTGGTAAAACACTCCTCTATCAGACCGGCAACGAAAAACGAACTATTGTGAAATCCGATCAAATTGCTCAGGTTTTGAAAGATGCAACTATCGCGACCGAGGATCCTAATTTTTACAACAATCATGGTATTGAACCGTTAGAAATTATTAAAGCTGTCGGAAGTAAATTATTAGGCAAAACCAACACAATGCGCGGCGCCTCTACTATCACCCAACAATATGTCAAAAATTCTTTTTTGACCCCTGACCGCTCAATCGTTCGTAAGATTAAGGAGGCGATTCTCTCGATAGAACTCGAATTTATGTACACCAAGGATGAGATCCTGACTATGTATCTAAATGAGATCCCTTACGGTAACGCCAACGGCGGGATCGAGGCCGCGGCTCAATCATATTATGGCGTTTCGGCTAAAGACCTTGACCTGGCTAAAGCAGCTACTCTTGCTGCCATTCCGCAGGCACCGACATACTACTCGCCATACGGCACTCATGTGGATGACCTTGTCGGTAGAAAAAATTATGTCTTGAACCAAATGGTTAAGCACAAAAAAATAACCAAAGAGGAAGCTGATGCTGCCAAAGCTGAAGACACGACAACCATCGGAGATAAACTCCAGGCTCGTCATGATCCAATTCTTGCTCCCCACTTCGCTATGTACGTTATGCAGCAAGCAGTAGAGGAATATGGTGAGGCAGCTATTCAAAACCAGGGCTTGAAGATTATTACTACTCTCGATTGGGACAAACAACAAATTGCCGAGACAGCCGTTACTGACGGCGTACCAAAATTAAACAAATACGGTGCCAGCAATGGCGCACTTGTCGCCACTGACCCCAAAACCGGACAGATTCTTGCCATGGTTGGTTCTGCTGATTATTTTAACACTGCAATTGACGGCAATGTAAATGTTACTGATTCTCTGCGACAACCTGGGTCTTCTTTCAAACCATTTGCGTATGCAACTGCATTTAAAAAAGCTGAATACTCCCCGTCAAAAATATTATATGATTTTACTACTGATTTCGGAGGCAATCCGGCATACATTCCTCACAATTATAACAATCGTTCAAACGGCCCTGTCACCATGAGACAAGCATTGGCTAACTCACTCAACATACCTGCCGTCAAAGTAATGTCACTTGCTGGTATAGATGAAGTCCTGGCAACGGCACACGATATGGGAATTACTTCCTTGACACAACGAGATCGCTATGGATTATCTTTAGTTTTGGGCGCTGGTGAGGTCAGGCCTGTTGAATTTGCCGGAGCATATTCTGTTTTTGCTGCCGGTGGCACAAAAAATAATGTTACTCCATTTATCAAAATTACAGATTCAAAAAATAAGGTACTGTATGATTTTGAAAAAGATCATCCTGGCGGCAAGCAAGTATTAGATCCGCAAATTGCTTATGAAATTTCTAGTATTTTATCTGACAATAATGCCAGAAGTCTTGTATTTGGTACACGCACCGCACTTTATTTCCCTAATCGGACAGTAGCAGTCAAAACCGGTACCACGAGCAATTTTAAGGATGCATGGGCCGTTGGTTACACGCCATCAATCGCTGTGGCTGTTTGGACGGGCAATAGCAATAATACAGCAATGAAAAGTGGGGCTGATGGATCGGTTATAGCCGCCCCAATTTTTCACAATTTTATTGAAAAAGCTCTGGCAGGAACTCCAAATGAAGAATTCGTAAAGCCAGATGGTATTCGAACTGTGACTGTAGATAAGTATTCCAATAAGCTACCGGACGAACTGACCACACAAACAATTGAGGATATTTTTACTACTTGGCAAGTACCAAAAGACAAAGAAAACATTTACAAACGAGTCACTGTCTGCAGGGGCACCAATCTAATCGCCCCTGATGGTACCAATGAAGCACTAACAGAGATCAAAGTCTTTGCAGATCTCCATTCGGAACGACCAAATAATCCCAGCTGGGAAAATCCTGTTCGTGCTTGGGCTGAGGCAAACGGGTTAGCTACTACAATACCAACCGGTCAGTGCGACGTTGCCGCTCTGTCCCCAACAATTAGTTTCACTAGCCCCGCTAACAACGCGACTGTTTCTGGAAGTATAAATATTACCGTCGCAACTACTGCACCTAGTGGGGTCTCAAATGTAACCTATTTTATTGATGGGGTTCAGATTGGCCGAAGCACCGCAAGCCCATACGGACTAACGTATGATTTCAACTCCATCAGCTCCGGTAGTCATACACTGACAGCTCAAATTTCTGATATTAATACTATGACTGCCTCTGCTGACATCTCCATTACTATTGCTACTATCAATTTGGAGATCTCTAATCTAAAAAGCACAACCGCCAGCACAACCGCAACAGTCACCTGGACAACAAATCTTGCAGCTACTAGTAGCATTACTTATTCTACCGGCACACTGCCTTCAACCACGAAGTCAGATAGCGCCAAGACCACCTCGCACAGTTTAGGATTGACCGATCTAACCTCAGGCAAAACTTATAATTACACCGTCACTTCTACCGATAATTATGGCAATACCGATACCGCCACTGGCTTTTTCGCCACACTATAAATGTTCAAACTATAAAAATTATCATCTCTCAGAGACGTTTTTTATTATATGTAATAATTCCCGACCTTCCAAGTGCCTTGACATTTTCTATTCGATTTTGTACCATTGTGTTAATACAGTGATACACTATCAGCAAGGTAAAAATGAAACGCAAACTTGAACCACAATTAGATTTACCGGCACCGAAAAAGCTCTATGATGCTTTGACTCGGATCGATACGCCCAAGGAAATGGCTCTGTTTTTGCGTGATGTTCTCACCCTTGAAGAGATCGAGGAAGCCAGTCGCCGTCTCCTGATCGCGACCAACTTGAAAGATGGCAAAGGTATCCGCGAAATAGCCAAAGAATTTGGCGTCTCCTCAACTACCGTTTCCCGTATCAATTACTGGCTCCATCATGGCACCGGTGGATATGACTTGGCTTTGAAGAAATTAAAGCAATAATTTTTTTCGATTCGTCACACTGTGTTAATACAGTGATACATAATCAAGAATAAAGAAAAGTTAGTTAATTTTTCCAAGCCAGTCGTATCTACCACTAAGAATCCGCCCTCGGGCGGTTTTTTGGTGGCAAACGACTGCAAACTGCTGCAGAAAAGGAGTGTCCCATGTCGGACATCAACGCTCGTTACAACGGAACCAGACCAGAAGGTGGTCTGCGCTACGGCATCATCGAAGCAACTTCGAAGTGTCAACTCCGCTGCCCCGGCTGCTATATGGTCAGGCGATGTCACCTCAACCAGGGTGAGATGTCACTTGCTACTGCAGTCAGAATCCTCGACCTGTGCCGCGATTACCGGGGCAGCGAACTCGAGACGATGGACATCCTCGGTGGTGAACCACTGCTGTGGTCGCCGCTCCAGGAGTACATCGAGATCCTGCTCGACCGCGGAATCCTGCCCTGGATCTTCACCAACATGTTGGCGATCAATCCGGAGGTGGCCAAGTGGCTGCGAGACCGCGAGGTCCACATCACTGGCAAACTCAATGTCGACCCCAGTGACGTCACCCAGTATCCACTCCAGGCCGAGATGATCGGTGGCACCAGCCGGACAGTCCGACAACTGTTCGAGGCGATCGATATCTTCATCGCCGCCGGCTACTCCGATCCCCTCTTCAGGTTGCAAAACCTGCTGCGTCGCGCCAACATCAGCCACGTCCCTGGCTACTACTACTGGTGTCTGGCACACAACATCGGCACCGATCTGGAGATGATGGGGTCGGGCGAGACGATCGACGATGACTACTGGGAGACTGCTCCCACACCACAGCAGGTGGCGACGATGATCGAGCAGATCCAGGCCGTCCGAGTCAAGTTCGGTCTTGACCGGATGACGGTACTGATGCCGCACATCTTCGGTTCTTGTCCGTTCTACGACAAGGGACTGTACTTCGACGTCAGAGGTGGCATCCGGGCCTGTTCCAACAGCACCGTCCCTCTCGGCCACATCGACGACCCTGATCCGATCAGGACGGCCTACGAATCACCCCTGATCTGCAATAGGCTTTGCCTGACCCAAGCCGTCGTCGGCGAGCCCTGTCACTCCTGCAAACGCTGGGAGAAATGTCGCGGCGGCTGTCG
>Ga0172368_10004556_pt1 | contig 15971 bp, 15 predicted proteins | sample Lak11m_FD_114540 | JGI IMG/M metagenome (GOLD analysis project Ga0172368, IMG submission 114540) | Freshwater microbial communities from Kabuno Bay, South-Kivu, Congo - kab_022012_11m | ecosystem: Environmental > Aquatic > Freshwater > Lake | place: Democratic Republic of the Congo: South-Kivu...
CCTGTTTTTCATGCTGGTCATCGCCGCGGTCGGTGGAGACGCCGTAAACTACTGGATCGGTCACAAGATCGGTCCGCGCGCATATACCGGCGAGATCAAGCTCATTAAAAAAGAATACATCGACCGCACGCATACCTTCTTCCAAAAACACGGTGGCAAAACCATTTTTCTCGCCCGTTTTGTGCCCATTGTGCGCACATTCGCCCCATTTGTTGCCGGGGTCGGGGAAATGTCTTACAGTTATTTCTTCCGATTCAATGTCATCGGCGGGATCTCCTGGGTGTCCATTTTCCTCGTCCTGGGGTATTTCTTTGGGACGATGGAAGTGGTCCAGCAAAACTTTGAGCTGGTCATCATCGCCATCGTATTGATCTCAATTGTTCCCATGCTGGTTGAATGGTTGAAGTCTCGCCAGGAAAAAAAACAATTCGCTAGCTGATGCTATCATCATCACCCCAAAAGGAACCCAAATCATGCGGTTTGGGTTCCTTTTGTCATATTGTCAGCCAGTTTTGAGCTGTGATACTATCGAGTACTAGACCGACTGGTCAGTCTACACAATGACAAAAGAAAATATCGACACACGCAACAAAATACTGGAAGCCGCAGTCATTGTCTTTGCCCAAAAGGGATATCACGAGACTCGGGTTGACGACATTGTGCTGGAATCCAGGACTTCCAAGGGTTCGGTATATTTTTACTTTCCCAGCAAGCAGGATATTTTCCTGGGTTTGATCGATACATTTTCCGATCTGCTCGAAAACCGGTTGAAGGAAGCCATCCTGAATGAAAGACACGGCATCCAGCAAATGGATTCGGCCCTGAAAGTGAGCCTGAGCCTCTTCAGCCAGTATCGCACACTGGCGAAAATTGTGCTTGTGCAGGCGGTGGGGTTGGGCGCTGCATTTGAAGAACGCCGCCGCCAAATAAATGATCGCTTTACGGATATCATCAAAGCTCGTCTCGATCGCGCCATCATGGAAGGCAGCATCCCACCCACCCAGACCGATCTTGCCGCCCGGGTTTGGGTGGGTGCGTTGAACGAAGTAGTGGTCAATTGGATCTATACCGGTGAGCCCGACCTCGTGACTACCATTCCCACCCTGCGCATCTTCCTGCTTCGTTCGATCGGAATACCAGACAATCGAATTCCTCCCGAAGCATAATACGCATAATTATTTTTTCCTGGCTTTTCAAGCCCGGATAACAAACCAAGGAGAACCACCTGCATGAAACGTTTTCTGATCCTGATTGTTGTGCTTGGCATTTTTTTAAGCGCCTGCGGACCAGCATCAATCCCGGCTTCCCAGACTGTCACCCTCAAAATCGCGGTCATTCCGGTAATCGATACCCTGCCGATGTTTGTCGCCCAGGCCGAAGGACTTTTTGAAAAACACGGCATCAAAGTGGAGTTCGTTCCGGTTGCTTCCGCCCCCGAGCGCGACCAGCTTTTGCAAGCTGGCCAGGCGGACGGTACTCTTAATGAAACACTTTCGGTTATGTTCTTCAATAAGGAAAAAGTACAGATGCAGGCCGTACGCTACGGTCACATGGCATCCGCAGGATCCGGGCACTTCTTCATCCTGGCCTCCGGAAAATCAGGCATCACCGACGCGAACGGCCTCAAAGGTGTCGAAATTGGCATCTCGCAGGGGACCATCATCGATTACGTTACAACCCGCCTGCTCGAATCCCAGGGACTCTCTGCTACCGATATAAAAACGATCTCGGTCCCCAAAATCCCGGACCGGATGGCCCTGCTGGCATCCGGCGAACTTAAAGCAGGTGTGATGCCCGATCCGCTGGCAGCCCTGGCCGTACAACAGGGTGCAAAAATCGTTATGGATGACACCTCCAATCCTGAATTAGGCGCCAGTGTCATCTCCTTCCGTAAGGAAGTCATCGACGCCCATCCCGATGCAGTCAAGTCTTTTTTGGCAGCAATTGAGGATGCAGTCAGCATGATCAACAGCAACCCGTCTCAATACAGCGGCTTGCTTGCTGAAAAGAAAATCGTTCCTCAACCTCTGATAGGGAAATATGTCATCCCCAAATTTCCCACCAGGGGCGTCCCTTCAGAACCGGAATGGAACGATGTTTTTGCCTGGGCAAAATCCGCCGGCCTGCTCAGCGTGGATGTTTCTTATACACAGTCGGTCAATTCTTCATTTTTACCTTAAAATAGGTGGGGCGGGAATTAAATTCCCGCCTCATTCTTATGATCAACGTCGAGGGACTCACATTCCAATACCGATCCGCGCCCATCTTTGAAAATTTCAATTGGCGGGTTCAAAATTGTGATTCCTGGTCGATTCTTGGTCCTTCCGGTTGCGGCAAAAGCACCCTGCTGGCATTGTTGGCCGGGTTGCGTTTTCCATCCTTTGGAATGGTGGCAATAAATAACGAACGCCTTACCCGGCCGCGACCGCAAACAGGGCTGATACTGCAGGATTATGGATTGCTGCCCTGGGCAACAGTCCGCCAAAACGTAAAACTAGGTCTGGATATGCGCGCCTTCTATGGCGCGGATGGAATCCACGCTCCTCTCAGCCCGTCACCGCTGACCAGTGCGGATTCCTGGCTCCAGCGGCTTGGACTGGAGCCGGTCGCCGATAAATACCCGGCTCAAATCTCCGGCGGGCAGCGCCAGCGCACTGCCATCGCGCGCACGCTGGCTCTCCAACCGGATTTATTGTTGATGGATGAACCATTCTCTTCCCTGGATGCCCCCACTCGTGAGACCCTGCAAGTGCTCACCCGCGACCTGGCAGCCGAGCAGGATCTGACCCTTATTTTGGTGACCCACTCTATTGAAGAAGCCCTCCTTTTGGGGAGAAAAATCCTGTTATTGGCTGAACCGCCCAACCGTGTGGCTGATATCATCGAAAATCCTGATTCTGGAACGCCCGGACAGCGCGAAAAACCCGAATACTTTGCCCTATACCGCAAATTGCGCGAGCGTATGGAAAAGGATGCGGAAAAAGTCTGATGTCCATACGCCGCCGTGATCTCTTGCTGGCTTCTTTTATCATCCTTGCCCTTTGGCAGGTCGCGGCCATGTTGATTGACCGCCCCATATTACCAACCCCCTGGGCAGTCCTGGTTGTCTTCTGGCGCGATGTAAAAAACGGTGAATTGATCGGTCATTTCCTGATCAGTCTCTGGCGAGTTGTAGCTGGCACTGTTCTCGCCATTTTGACGGCCGCTCCCGCCGGGCTCGCCCTGGGCCAGTCCAAACGGGCCAGCCGGATTTTCTCACCTATCATCTACTTGTTATATCCCATCCCCAAAGTGGTCTTCGTGCCGATCATCTTACTATTTTTTGGTATCGGCGATACAGCCAAAATTGTGATCATCTTCTTGATCCTCTTTTTTCAGATACTGGTCCTGGTGCGTGACCAGGCTGCCACGCTGAGGTTGGAATTGATCCAATCCGTGAGGAGCCTGGGCGCCGGCCGTCGCGCACTCTTCCGGTATGTTTATTTGCCCGCCAGTTTGCCAGCCATCCTGACGGCCCTGCGCCAATCGGTTGGCACAGCGGTTGCTGTCCTCTATATAGCCGAACTTTTTGCCACCACCCGCGGTCTGGGTTACTATATTTACTTTGAAGGCAGTACCTTGCTTGATTACCCTGCCATGTATGCCGGTGTTGTTGCCATGAGCCTGCTGGGGCTGGGCTTATATTTCTCGGTTGACCGGTTGGAGAGGTGGCTGTGCCCGTGGCAGTACGCCAATTAATCTGCTTCTTCCCCGAACAAAAGCTACGCCCTGGTTTGCACCAGGGCGTAGCTTTTGTCGGCGGTCAAGATCTTATTTTTTGGTTTTGGATTTATTGATCATAAAGCGCGCGGCAGCTATGATCACCCCAATTCCCAACGCAATTCCGCCCAATACATTGATATCCAGCGGTAGTTGCACTGGCAGTTTACGGAAGAGCGTATCGAGAAAAACACCAAGGATGAACAATTCACCGAACAAACGGTTGTGATAAAAACAGAAACCTGACAACCAGGTTGGCCAGAATGCTTCAAAACCCTTGGGCGGGCCTTCAGGCCGCGGCTTGGAAAGCACGGCCACGGCATAAAATGCCCGTTGCCCGGCAAACAGAACCAACAACATGAATGTGGAAAAATATCATGTCACCACCAGGTAAATAACAACAGCATAGGCCACTACTATGGTTGCCATCGTTGTGTAACGGGCGAAGGTCTCCCCTACCCGGACGGGGAATGTGCCTACCCCTTTTCTCTTATCGTCCATCAGCTTATCAGTATGCTTGGCAACATTGATACTGGCTACACTCAACCCAAAAGGTATCCCCGCCAGGGCTACCATCCAATTCCATTCTCCTGAGAGCACCAGGTATACACCTGCGACCATGATCGGTCCCCAGATCAAGAAAATAGCCAGTTCGCCAAGCGCCCAATACTTCATCGGCCAGGTATAGAATAATAATACAAGGGAGCCAAAAGCGAAAAGACCAATGACGGCCGGGTTTAACTGGGTGTACCACAGGGCAAACAAGCCTGAAAGGAAGGCGATCACCCCGCTGACAACAAACCACTGGATCTGCTGACTCTTTGTCCAGAAACCCTGCACCAGCGGATGGACGCCATATTGGGTGCGGAAATAGTTGTCCTTATCAATCCCTCTCGAGAAATCAGTATAATCGTTGAGCAGGTTGTTTGTGCCGTGCGCAATGAACAGGCCCAACGTCACCACCAGCCAGGCCAAAAAAGGAAACGGTTCCCCGCTTTTGAGCACACGCCAATACAGGAGACCGCCAATTATGGATGAATAGATGGTCACTGTGGTGACTGCTGAACGCGTGGCAATGAGCCATTGGGAGATCACATCCAGGGCTTCCCAGTCCTTCTTGTTCTCCATCTTGATCAATTCCCAGGCAGCCTTGCGCCACATTCCAAAATTAATATTCATATATGCTCCTTTCTGATGTTAAAAATTATACAATGGTTTTGTGAAATAGCACACATTTGTCCAATTTTTTCGAGCTATAAAAATGGTTGGCAGGTCTCTTAGGAACCACCAACCATACACGATTAAGATCTAACTCCAGAAGGATGGAAGCGCCAGGCGCAGCACGCTATCGACCAGCAAACCGAGCATGAAAAAGCCGCCAAAAGAACGGTTGTTGGCAAAACCCAGCGTGGCAAAATACAAAGGCCAACCACCCTGCCCATCCGGAAAGCCTTCTGGCCGGGTCGCGGGCCGCGGTTTATAGAAAAGTGGCAGTGTTCGCCGCAGACCTGGTACAGCAAAAAAGACAACCAGCATCACCGGGGTGAAATATCTTGTTAAAATCATTACGATTATCAGGATATAAGGCAATATCAACATGCCGATCACCGCGTAACGGGAATATTTTTCACCCAACACCACCGGCAGGGTCTGGATTTTCTTTTCTGTATCCACCTGGATTTTATCGATGTGCTTGCCAAAGATGACAGTCGTCACCCCCAGCACGTATGGCAGGCTGGCCCAAACCACGTTCCAATCCCATTGATGCGCAAGGACGTAATAACCACCGCCGATCATCAGCGGCCCCCACACCAGTAAAACGGCTATCTCACCCATGGCAATGTACTTCAGCGGCCAGGTATAAAAAAGAACAAAGAAAGCGCCCAATCCAAGTAGCAGCCAGATCAGGAGATCTCCGGAATTAATGGCGATCAGGTAAAACCCAAAAAGTGCAGCCAACAATCCGGTTCCCGCTGTATAAGACAACAATTGGCGTTTGGAAATCAACCCATTCGCAACCGGCTGGGGACCATACATTGTCCTGAAATAATTCTCCTTGTCCACCCCACGAACAAAATCGGTATAGTCATTGAATAGATTATTGGTGGCATGTGCCAGGATCAGTCCGAGCACCAGCGCCAGCCACGGCACGAGATCGAATTTTCCAACCCGAAATGCAAACAATCCTGCCAGCCCTGCTGAAATAAAAGTCATGACCAATACAGCAGCGCGGGTGGAAATAAGCCATTTTGATACAAAATCAAGCGCATCCCACTCTTGCTTGGTCACTGCCGGGATGATCTGTAAAGCCTTCTTCCACATGGCAAAGTTCATATCAATTCTCTCCTAATTAATAAAGTTTGACTAATCAAAGGCACTTCAATTTGGCACAAAATCATCCTGCAGTTTGTGAAGAAGTCGAATAATAACGATCGTTTGCCCCGCAGGATGAGTTTTTGAGCGTATTCCAGATATATACACTCCACAAGAAAATTCTATTGCCCTTTCGGGAAACCTGCCTATTCCAATAAATACGATAAAGTTTGCCGATTATATCAGCCAGGTATGATATTCACAAACCGGTTTATTCCTGCCGTATACCTGTTATCTGTAGCACGATATATCATTTTGGAATGAAAAAATGCCCTTATTCAAATTTCGAACGAGGGCATTCAATACTGGATCCTGTTATTCTCTATTCACTAGTCATGATGAACAGGGGTTTCATCTCAAAGTTCTCATATTTTGGTCGGTAGCGGTCTGTATCGTAATAATGGGAAACATTAACATTCTTCTTGCTGGCAGTGACTACATCCAGCGGCATATTGTCATACCGGCCATTTTTCAAAACAACCAGCCGCCCGTGCACCCCCTTCAAGATCAAATCCAATGCCAGGTTCCCAAACGCCATTGGGACGATTGAATCGATCGCATCTGGATCGCCGCCACGCACCATGTACCCAAGTTTCTGGGTAACCACATCCACTGTTTGACCGTTATTAAATTTAGGAGAGATATCCTTTAACTGTGCCGCCACCAGGTCGCCGATACCTCCCAGTTTGGCATGCCCATAAGCATCCGTCTTGCTGTCTTCAAAAATCATGTCGCCGCCTTCATAAGTGGCTCCTTCCGAAACCAGTACCACGGAATACCGGCTTGGGTTTGCCATCCTGTCTTTGCTCATCAACTCCGTCAGATGTTCGATATCAAATTTATATTCGGGGATCACACACCGGTTGGCTGCACCCGCCATCGTCGGCAGGATGGCTGTAAATCCGGCGTAACGGCCAAACACCTCCAACACCAGGAAACGTTCGTGCGAACCAGCTGTGGTGCGCAGGCTGTTTGTTAACGCGATGGTCCGGGTTACACAGGTGCTGAAACCAATGCAATAATCCGTTCCCGGAACATCATTATCCATGGTCTTTGGAATCGCAACTACACGCACACCTTCCTGGTATAAGCGCACGCCATAACTGAGAGTGTCATCCCCGCCAATCGGAATGAGATAATCCACTCCCAGGAAATCCAGGTTTTTCAACACTTCGGATGTCAAATCATTGCGAGGCTCTGAATAAGCATCACGCAGGTGCACAGGCACCGCATCCTTTTTCACTTTGCTTGGATTGGTCCGCGAAGTATGCAAAAAGGTACCGCCTGTTCGACCGGCTTTATTCACGATTTCTTCGTTCAAAAACTGAAAATTATTGCTATTATCGGCATTCTTGTCGCGAATAATCTCAGTCAATCCTCCCCACCCGCGTCGGATTCCAACCACCCGGTATCCCTCACGCAAGGCGCGGATCGTGACTGCGCGGATCGCCGGGTTAAGACCCGGCACATCCCCACCCCCGGTCAGGATTGCTATTACTCCAGGTCTTTTGTCTCCCATTGTTACCTCCTCGTGTCATCGTTGAATGAATTTACTGTTTTTCTTTTGGATAATTCAAGAGGAATTTATTGCATCAATGCGTACAGAAATATCCCTGCTGCCACAGCCAGGTTGAGCGAGGTCGCCCTGCCCTGCATCGGCAGCCGGGCCAACTCCGAACAACTGGCAAGCTGTTCTGGCAGCAGGCCTTTTTGCTCGGAACCTAGTAATAAAACAGTCGGACGCTCATCCATCCTGATTTGATGATAATCCTTTTCGGTGTGGGCGGTAGTACCAATCACCCGGATATTATTTTGGTTGGCCCAGGCGATAAACTCAGCGAACGTCGCTTTGAAGAATGGCTTCCAAAACATGGCTCCCATGCTGGCTCGCACGGCGGTTGGATGGTATGGATCGACACCACCATCCACCAGGATCAAGCCATCTGCGCCAGCCGCATCAATCGTTCGAAGGATTGTCCCCACATTCCCTGGATCCTGCGGAGACACGAGCCCCACGGCTAATTTAAACGATGGCATATCAAATATAGTTTGTCGCCGCTGCTTCACCAGAGCGGCAATACCCTGAGGGTTTTCCTTCTCGGAAAATGACTCAAAAGCCGATTCAGATGTGGGCTGGCAGCGTACCCCGCCGTCTTGCTGTTTTTTTATTAACTGGCGGCCAAAATCACTTTTCAGACGCCCTTCGCAATACAAAATGGAGTCAATTGCCCAACCAGCATCAACTGCCTCACCCACATGCAGTATCCCCTCCACCATGAACAAACCGCTCTCGTCACGCGCTTTTTTCTGGTGCAGGGATCGGGCCTGTTTGATGATGGGGTTGGATGGACTGCTGATGATCTCTGGCATAACCCGATTCTAATCCACAATTCTCCATAAAAACAAGGCAAAGCGGTTGGTGGCCATCTCCGCTTTGCCTTGTTACTTCCAAATAATCCATGGAAAATTTATGGGGTGACTACCGCCATCGACGCCTCCATGCCAGCCTCAAAGTGACCAGGGGTACCGCAAACTATTTCGTAATCACCCGAATCGGGCGGAGCCGTGAAGGTCTCTGTCTTTGATTGTCCAGGTTCTACCTCAATTTCCCAGTAGACATTCGGTTCGTCATCATCATCAAAAGGAGTGGTCACCTTCGTGCCCTTCTTCATGATAACGAATTCGTGCTGGACTTTCCCATCGTTTTTGGCCGTCAGGGTGATTTCTTTCCCGGCCGGTATCTTAAGTTCTTTTGGGGTATATGAAAAATCCGCCATACTTACGCTCAGATTCGTCGTATAACCCGGGCCGCCGCACGAAGAGATTAAAAGGGCAATGCTGATTGCAAAAACGGTTAATAATGTTATCTTTTTCATTAAAATCATCCTCCTTGAATGATGAGATGATGTTAACCGTTTTTAATATGCTTTTACAGTACCATAATCGGATAATTAATATCCGATTATGGGCTAATCCTATTTGCTCTGGTTAAGACCATTGGACCGGCCAAATGGAACTCCACCGTTGATATTTTTCGCTATTTCGCTGTCAGCGTTGCCACCATGCCGGCCTCCATGTGACCGGAAATAGCGCAAATAACCTGGTATTCCCCTGGTTCTGGCAGGATAAATTTAAATTCATCGCTTTTCTGGGCTCCAACTCTGAATTCGGCAAGAATGGCATCGCCCTGCTTTTCGCGGTCGAATGGTATTTTGGCAGTGATACCTTTCTTCAAAATGGTAAACTCGTGTTCGACCCCGCCGTTATTCTTCAAATTCAAGATGATCTCCTTTCCGGCAAAAACGGTCAGATCGGCTGGATCAAATTTAAATTCACTCATCTCAACATTCAAAACGCTGACAGGCTCACTCGAGACAGTTGCACCACAGGCAGTTAGCAGATATGCCGTGATCAGGATGATCAATATACAGGTCTTTTTCAACATACGCGTGTTCCTCCTGCAAAATCAGATTGGGATATCATTTTAAGGGATTGGGCTTTTTTTCACAAGAACAACTGCGGTTATGGTTACTTCCGGCTTGGTAACGAAGGAAAAGTTATTGTTGTCTGTTTTATCCGAATAGGATATATTTACCTGCGTTTGCAACTTCACCAGGCTCTCCTGGTCACGCAGCCACCGTACTCAACCTGGTCTTTTAGAACAAACACACCAGGGATCAAGACAGGGAACCAATGCGACCGCTTGAATTTTTTATACCAATCTTGCTCATAATTTACACCATTTGGCCGCTCTTTGCACTGCGTCCGGTCATTATTGAATGTCTACCGCTCCTGACAGTCCTGGTCACTTTTGTTCATATTTTTACCGAGGGGATCCGCTGGCAGATGGTTCCGCTCTACATCATCACCGCCATCATCCTTATCATCAGCGTATTCAGGTTAATGCATCAGGGTCAGCCACAATTTCAACCAACCACCTTTTCACGCACCCTCATCATCGCCAACTTGCTTCTGCTGGCTGTCTTCACTGCACTGCCAGTCCTTTTGCCAGTGCCCACACTGGCAAAACCCGATGGACCATATACAGTTGGCACTCGCACACTGCTGCTCACAGATGAAAACCGCAAGGAACTTTATTCCGGGAACAAGGATGACACCCGCAAATTCATGGTCGAGCTCTGGTATCCGGCGAAAAAGCCCGCGGCGAATGTTCCACTCGCTCCCTGGATGCCGGATGCAAAAATCGTTGCCCCTGCTATCGCCGATTATTTGCACCTGCCCCATTTCTTTCTCGATCACCTTACGCTCGCAAAATCCTGGTCATACAATGATCTTCCAATTGATCGTTCGGCCGGTCCATACCCAATCCTTGTTTTTTCCCATGGATGGAATGGATTCCGCCAGCAGAGCACTTTCTTGATGGAGGATCTAGCCAGTCATGGGTATATTGTTGTAGCCATGCAGCATCCATATGGCGCCACGCTGACCGTCCTCCCGGACGGAACTCTCATCCCAAATAACCCCGAAGCGCTTCCAAAGGACAAACCGGATGATGAATACGAAGCCGCGGCGCGCATCCTGGTTAACCAATGGGCCGGGGACATGGGTTTTACCCTCGACTATCTCGCCAGGCTGAATGAAAATGATCCCGGCGGTCAACTCACAAATTTACTCGACTTGCAAAAGGTGGGTATATTCGGCCATTCCACGGGCGGCGGAGCCACAATCCAGTTCTGCGGTACCGATCCCCGTTGCAAGGCCGGGCTGACACTTGATGCGTTCATGCGCCCTGTTGGTCTCGAGGTCTTGGACAATGGAACAAAACAACCTTTTTTCTTTATGTTCAGCGAGCTCTGGCCCTTCAAGCGCAACTCGGAACTTTTCGATCAATATTACAGTCATGTCGATCCATCAAATCAGGTCGTCACCATTATGGGCGCCGATCATTATGATTTTAGTGATCTGCCGGCGCTCAGTCCTCTCGCTGCCCAGCTTGGTTTAAAAGGACCGATTAACGGCGCGCGGGTTCAAAATATCATTCAAACATATGTGCTTGCATTTTTTGACCAACAGCTAAAGGGTATCCCTTCCGATCTATTTACTGGACCTCAGGAAGGTTTTCCGGAATTAAAATACCGCCCATGAAGGTGTTTCGCAATCGGCGACGGAAACAATTCCCATAAATCAATTCAATATATTTATCAGGAAATAATGGTGGACGATCAGGGCAATCAAAGAGGCGGAAGCATGTCCAAACGGATTGAATATATTGACATCGCCAGGGGCATAGGTATTTTGCTGGTGGTTATGGGCCACAACGATGTTCAATTGGTATCCCCCTATTTACACAAGTTAATTTATTCCTTCCACATGCCGTTATTTTTTTTCATGTCAGGTCTGTTTTTCAAGTCAAACCAACCTTTTTTACAATTGGTTCAGCGCCGTTATTCAGCAGTTCTGAAACCTTACATAACGGCTGTTTTGATGATATTCGTGATAAGTCTATCATTTTCCAATGTAAGCCTTGCTCTGGCAACCAGCCGCCTGTTCAAGGCAACGTATGCAAATGCCTTTTACCTGGATTGGGTACAGTTGTGGTTCCTTCCACATTTATTTGCCATTAATATTTTCTCATGCGGATTTTACTGGCTGGTTACTCGCAGCCGCCTCCCCTGGTTAAAGTGGGGCTTGTTGCTGGCAATCCTGGTCACAGGTGTCCTGATGATCGATAAGTTTCTGTCTTTCTCCATCAACCTTCTGGGCAGATCTTTTACGCTCTCAGGTCTGCCATTCAGCCTTGATCTGATCCTGGTGAGCAGTTTTTTCTTCATCCTTGGTTGCGAAATATTCAAATTCGATTTGAAAAACATTCTATCCAACCCTCTTACGCTGATCGTGAGTGGCTTTGGTCTTTTGGGTATGGTGTCTTTCCTGCCCCAGGAAATGGATTTTGCTGCCCGTGTTTACGATTCCCTGCCGATCAACACCATCGAAGCTTTATTGGGTATTGCTTTTATCCTGTCATTATCCTGGCAGATCGAGCGCCTGCCATTTCTGTCATCAATCTTCCAATATGTCGGCAATGCAACACTGATAATCCTGGTTTTCCACCTTCCCATCCAGGAATCCTGGGGACAAAAAATGATGGCGGTTTTCAATAACCAGACCCTTTCGTATTGGATCGCGTATGCGGCAGGCGTATTGATCCCGCTCTTCATCAATCACTACATCATCCAACCCAACCCGGTCGTAAAATCCTGGTTCGGCCAATCATCGGTACCATCCAGCCCGGTGGAGACACCTGTCTCCTGATCAACCTTTTTCAGCACTCCAATGACCAGGGTCTTGACCTGGTCTTCTCTTTCTGCTATACTTATTTAGGACAACCTAAATTAATTATTAGCCATGAACGAACCCCTTACTGAATCCATTCAGGACTACCTGAAAACCATTTACGATATTACCGAAAGTGATGGCAAGGCCAGCACAACGGATCTGGCCTTGCGGCTGGGGGTTGCCCCGGCCAGTGTTACCGGTATGCTTCAACGCCTGGCAGGGACTTCTCCTCCACTGGTTGATTATCGCAAACACCAGGGTGTGTCGCTCACAGCGGCCGGCAGGCTGGCCGCTCTGGAAGTCATTCGCCACCATCGTCTCATTGAAACATACCTTGTCAGGATGCTTGGCTATTCCTGGGATGAAGTACATGCCGAAGCCGACAAATTGGAACATGCCATCTCGGAAGAATTTGAGACACGCATCGCGACTTTGCTTGGCAACCCCACCCGCGATCCGCATGGTGAATTAATACCCTCCGGCGAGTTGGTTATGCCGGAGGATACGAATATTCTCCTTTCATCTCTACGCCCAACACAAAGAGCGGTGATTAAACGCGTCCGGGCAGATGACCCGGCACTGTTGCGCCATCTTGAAAACCTAAATCTTACTCCGGGAGTTGAAATATCCCTGGAAGCCTTTTCTCAATTCGACCATAATATAACGCTTCGGATTGGATCAAATCCAACGCCTGTTGTTGTTGGCCCGGCGATATCCGACCGTATTTTTATTGAACTTTTACATTGAATGGAAGGTAATAATACAGGAGTTAATTTATGAATGATAAAAATGACAACGAATCTGAAATCCTTCATGGTGATTCCCACACGGTAAGAAGCGCCAAAGAAGTGTTATCCGGCTCCAGCAAAAAGAATTGGTTTGCCCGCTTAATGCCCTTTATGGGCCCGGCTTTCATCGCCAGCGTGGCTTATATGGATCCTGGTAATTTCGCAACCAACATTCAGGGTGGCGCTAAATTTGGTCTTGAACTGTTATGGGTGATCGTTGCCTCAAACCTTATCGCCATGCTTATACAGACATTGTCAGCCAAGCTTGGCATTGCCACCGGTAAAAACCTGGCAGAACATTGCCGTGACAAATACCCGCGCTGGATGGTCTGGTCTATGTGGGTCATAGCAGAATTGGTGGCCATCGCCACCGATCTGGCAGAATTTTTAGGAGCTGCTCTCGGTTTTTATTTACTTTTCGGCGTTCCGTTGTTATGGGCAGGAATAATTACAGCCGTCATCACCATCCTGATCCTTGGTCTTGAGCGGTATGGCTTTCGCCCATTGGAAGCCGTCATCACTGCTTTTGTTGGGGTGGTTGGTCTGAGTTACCTGCTGGAAATATTTTTGGTCAAGCCCAATTGGGGTGATGTGGCCTTTCACGCCGTGGTCCCTCATTTTACCGGGGTGGAAAGCGTTCTGCTGGCTACTGGCATTCTTGGCGCGACAGTCATGCCCCACGCCATCTATCTCCACTCCGCCCTGGTGCAGGATCGGGTTGTCGTTAAAAATCCAAAGATGCAAAAAACCCTGTTCAGGTACGAGATCATCGATGTGGTAATTGCCATGGGAGCTGCCAGCTTGATCAATATGGCAATGATGATCATGGCAGCCGCAACATTTCATCAAACAGGGCTGACCAACATTGCCAGCATTGAAGAAGCCCATCGCACACTCGAGCCTTTGCTTGGACGTGCATCCCAATACATTTTCGGCATCTCCTTATTGGCCAGCGGACTCTCATCCTCATCGGTTGGCACAATGGCCGGCCAGGTCATCATGCAGGGTTTTTTGCATATGCACATCCCCTCCTGGATCCGGCGGCTTGTTACCATTGCGCCATCCTTGCTGGTAATTGCCATCGGTCTTGACCCCACCCGGACCCTTGTGATCAGCCAGGTGGTGCTCAGTTTCGGCCTGCCATTCGCTATCATTCCGCTGATCCAGTTCACCCGGGACCGTGATATTATGGGTGGGTTGGTGAATAGACCCTTAACAACCATCATGGCCAGCCTGGCCGCGGTTCTTATTATCTTCCTCAATTTCTTCCTTATCTACCAACTTGTCCTCGGGAGCTAGTTATGTTTAAAAATATCCTCGTCCCCCTTGATGGTTCCAGGCTGGCTGAAACAGCTGTAACACCTGCCCTTTCCCTCGCACAAACCCTGGCCGCACCGATTACCCTTCTCCATATTATTGAAAAAGACGCTCCACAGGAGGTTCACAGCAACCGTCATCTTACTCGTGGCGATGAAGCAGTGGCTTACCTGAATGCCCTGGCTCAAACCAAATCAGATGGTAAGGTAAAAATTGAAACCCACGTTCACACAACCGAAGTCAGGGATGTGGCTGCCAGTATCATCCAGCACGCCAACGAAGAATTCAAACCCGACCTGATCGTAATGTGTGCCCACGGCCAGACTGGTTTCAGAGACCTGGTCTTTGGTAATATCGCCCAGCAGGTGCTTGCTGGCGGCCAGACACCGTTGTTATTGACTCAACCAACAACGGAAGTGTCATCGCCTTTTCACGTTAGTCGCATTTTCGTTCCTCTTGATAATGAGTCTATTCATGATAAAAGTCTCTTCTTTGCACAGGAACTCGCAGCTGCCTATAAAGCTGAAATATACCTTCTAACGGTGATCCCCACCATCAAAACCCTCTCAGGTGAAAAAGCGGCCATCAGCAGCATGCTGCCAGTCACATCAAGGGCATTCCTCGATCTACAGGAAGAGACTGCCAGGGAACACCTGCAAACTCACCTCGATGAATTCAGACACGCTGGCTACAATGCCAACGCCGAAATTGGCCGGGGCGATCCGGCCGAGGTCATCGCCGCGACAGCCGCCAGGGTTGATGCCGATCTGATTATTCTCAGCACCCACCGCAAAACTGGTATGAATGCTTTCTGGGCCAGGTCCGTTGCGCCTAACGTATTGCGAAAGACCCACATTCCACTCCTTTTCGTACCGCTCAAGGATTAAGCATAATAGTGTCGGTTTTCAAGGAATAAAAATAAGGCCGGGAAAAAATCCCGGCCTTATTTTTATTCAAACCAATTTTATTACGGTGTGACAGGTTGAGCAGGAGCCTGCTGTTGGTTCCAATTGCCCATCATCCCGCCACGACCGCCTCTGCCACCGCGAACGCCATTGCCCTGGCCGTTTGCGCCCATCGGGCAATTGGCGTTATTAAAACCATTGGCTGTCATGTTCGCGAGCATCGCATCAGCCTGAACCTGGGTCAGCAGGCCATCCGTAACAGCCTTGCCAAGAGCAGTCTTGTGAGCTTCTGTCAGCAAGGCAGTTACATCTGCTTCGGCAATTCCCTTGTCGAGTGCGACCTGGTACATGCTCTTCCCACTGGATAATTGGGTTTCGAGCTCTGTATTGGTCATGCCAAGTTTGTCTGCCACTGCCTGTTCAACATACTCATGGATCTGTCCCTGGCCGCCGCGACCGCCCATCATTCCACCCGGTCCAAATCCTTGCGGCAAACCGGATGCCGATACAACCTGCGCCTGGGCGAACACAA
>Ga0172368_10004557_pt1 | contig 15969 bp, 14 predicted proteins | sample Lak11m_FD_114540 | JGI IMG/M metagenome (GOLD analysis project Ga0172368, IMG submission 114540) | Freshwater microbial communities from Kabuno Bay, South-Kivu, Congo - kab_022012_11m | ecosystem: Environmental > Aquatic > Freshwater > Lake | place: Democratic Republic of the Congo: South-Kivu...
CCCGACGACCTGTTCGCGGCGCAGGCCCCGGAAGAGCCACCGGTGCGCTTCGACGAGGGAACGCGGCTCAACCGCGTCGCCGAGGACTACCGGCGCACCGGCCTGAGCGCCGACGCGCACCCGCTGGCGCTGCTGCGCGACCGCGTGCGCGCGCTGGGCGTGCTGCGCAGCGACGAGGTGGAGAAGCTGCGCGGCGGGCGGCGCGTGCGCGCCGGAGGCATGGTCATCGTGAGACAGCGTCCCATGACGGCCAAAGGCATCGTGTTCATCACGCTGGAGGACGAAACGGGTTTCACCAATCTGGTCGTGATGCCCGACATATGGGAGCGCGACCGCGCGGACGTCGCGAACGTGCTGTTCCTGGGAGCGGAAGGGAAGACCGAACGCAGCGGCCGCGTCGTCAACGTCAAGGTCGAGCGACTGTTCGCGCTGGCCCTCGGGGAGCATCCCGTGCAACCGCCGGAGGCGAGGGAGTTCCGGTAGTGGAAGCCGCCAGCCGAAGACGGTGGTAGTGTGGTGCACGTCCGCGGGCGCGGATGGGAAGGCAGGCGAAGGTGGCTGAAGCGACAGTGTGGGGAATGCATGCAGGTTCGTCCGGCGAAGCCGATGGCCTTTTCCTGAAGCAGGACCAGCTCGCCATGGGCTACAACCCCATGGGAGATCTCTCCGAGTTGCCTGCCAGTCGCGAGTCCTTCAAGGAACGGTATCGGAAGACGCATCTGGGGGAGAAGGAAAGTGCCGTGGCGATCCGCGCAGGCCAGCTCTACCGCTTCCTGCATGAAATGAAGGTGGGCGACTTGGTGGTGTACGCCTCGCAGCAGGACCACGACGCGCACATCGGTCGTGTGAAAGGGAAGTACCGATTCGTGCAGGGTCTCGCGGAACGCTTCCCGCATCGGCGGGACGTCGAGTGGGTGGCGACGGTTCCTCGCACACGGTTCTCCCAGGGGGCGCTGTACGAACTCGGCTGCGCGCTCACCCTCTTTCAGCTGCGCAACTACGCCCACGAGTATCAAGCCGTGGTCGAAAGAGGGGCGTCCGTGACCGCGACGGAGCCGGAGGACGAGACCGTCGCGCCAGTCGCGCGGGCCGTGACGGCGAATACCCGCGACTTCATTCTGCGGGAGCTTGCAACGAAGATGAAGGGCTATCCCCTCCAGGAATTCGTCGCGCACCTGCTGGAGAAGATGGGCTTCCATGCGCGAGTCTCTCAGAAGGGCACGGACGGCGGCATCGACATCATCGCCCACAAGGACGAACTCGGCTTCGAGCCTCCCGTCGTAAAGGTGCAGGTGAAAAGCACCGAAGACAACGTCGGGGATCCCGAGGTGTCGGCGCTGGTCGGCAAACTGGCGGCCGGGGAGTTCGGCCTTGTCGTGACGCTCGGCGGCTTCACGCCGCAGGCGAAAGCGGGTGCGCGAGGCCGCGCGAACCTCCGGCTTGTCGATGGCGACGATCTTGTCGGGCTGATACTGGAGCACTACGAGGAGTTCGACGCGCGCTTCAAAGGGCTTCTACCTCTCAAGAGGGTCTACGTGCCTCAGCCCGCCGAAGAGGCAGAGGCATGACCTGACGGAATTCGGGAGAATTGCGACATGGCGAGGACGACAAGGAAGGGAACCACGCCACACGGAAGCACGTCGCCAAGGAGCGAGAAGCCCGTCCGGCTGGCCCCAAAGCGGGTTCAGGACTGGATCGTCGTGGTCCTGAACCCCGTCATCGACGGGCTGCGGCGCGAGATCGGGCTTCTGTCGCGCGGTCTCTGGCCGTGGGTCGAAGGCGCGCGGCGCTTCGAGTACCACCTGTACTGGCGCGAGTACGTCTCCGAGCTGTACTCAGCGGTCCGGGAGGACTTCGAGATCAAGAACCCGGCACGCGTCGCGGACCTCGCGCAGCACGACGCGGCGCTCGATCGCCTGCGCGGCTCCGTCGAGAGCGCATTCGATCGACTTGTCGGCCCCGAGGCAGCCGCCCTCCAAGGCGAGGTGAAGTCCCTGTTCGCACCGCAGGATGCAGAACGGTATTATCGGTACTACACGGCCGCAGTCGCGGGCGGGTATCGCGAGATGCGCGAAGGCGACATTCTTGGGAAGGTGTTCGACTCCCACCCGGAGCTCCGGGAACGGGCGTTGTCTCTCGTCGAGGCGGAGATGAAGGCGGTCCGCGATCACGCCGGGGCACTGGTCGAGATCGACAAGCGGCTGGCCGACGAGTTGGCGAAAGAGCGCACCCTCCTGGCGGATCAGTATGGCGTGCGCGTCATGCCCGTCGTCGAGTAGGTCATGGGCGCAGGGTTCCGCAGCATCGAGCGCTGCAATCGGAGTGCAACGCTCGTCCTGTTCGACGCCTGCGTGCTCATCGACGCGATCCGGCGCGACCCGGACACGCTCGATCACCTCCTTCGCGTGGAGCCTCCGCTCCGGGCGGTGGCGACCACGACGCTGCTGGAGGTCGCATTCGCACACAAGGGGCTGGCACCGGCGACCCTGAGGGAAAACCAGCGCTGGATCGTCGATCATCGGCTGGAGCGTGTGCCCTTCGACGCGAAAGTGGCGCGTCAGATCGAGCGTTCGGTGCACAGCGAAGCCTCAAGCATCCGAGGACGCGCGTCGCTGGGCGACTTTCTTCTCGCTTCGACATTGCGTGCAATGGTGCCGCCGCCCGGCGGCGTGGCTCTTGCGACGCGGAACGCAAGGGACTTCATGCACCTGCCGATCGTGCTTGTGACCGAATTCTGTCCGCCGGGCGTGGCGGAACGCAGATCGCCGCTCTGACGCGCTCGTCGCTGGAGACACCGCAGGGCGTCGCATGGCGACCGTCACGGAATCATCAGCACCGTGCTCCCGTCGGCGACGCGCCCGTTCTGCACCATCGACCCGACGCGCGCCGCCGGATGTGCACCGTTGTTCACGCGCACCTGCGGGGCCGCGAGCTGGAGACTTCCGGCCTGCAGAGTCCCCTGGTTGCCCCCGCGCAGCAGGAGATCGCCCACGCCGTACGCGGTCAGATTCTGCTGCGCCGTAATGTTGATCGCGGTGCCGGCATGCAGAGTCAGCCGCTGCGGCGACTGGATGACGATTTCCGAGTCGGAGATGCGGATGACGCGCTCCAGTGCCGTGACTCGCATCTCCAGCGCCGGCGCCGGCGCCGCCGCTCCCGCCAGAAACCCCGCTCCCGCCAGTGCCGCGCCTGCCGCCGCCCACATCGCCTTGTGCATCGAAGCCTCCGACCGGGAGGATCCCGACGGCGGCAGCGTAGCACGAGGGCCCGGGCCGTCCGGTTCCGGACGGTCGCCCGGCGCGCGGACGCGGCCTGAGGCGCGCAGACCTTGTCGGTGCCCGGCGAGAAGACGGCGTCGATCGCGAGGCGCGACCCGGCCGCGATCCCCGGTTCGTCCGCGTCGCGCCCGCGCCTGCCGAACCACGGCCGCATGCGGAGGTGACGACGCTTCGGCCTACCCGCACCCGCCGCACACGAAGCACGCCTCGGACTGCGACTCCCCGCCCTGCGGCCCGGTGCGCCGCCCCAGGACCCAGCGGGCCTCCAGTTCTTCCGCGAGGCGGGTCAGCTCGCCGGTGCGCTCGCCGTGCAGCCTCGCGTCGGACTCGAATTCCTCGCCCAGGCGTTCCATTTCCGCGCGCGGCAGGTGCCGTTCGGCCATGGGGTAGAGAATCCGGTCCTCTTTCTGGATGTGCGCCCGCAGCATTCCGCCGTACTCCAGCGCCGCGTCGTGCGCCTCGTGCGCGGCCTCCTTCGTCCATTCGCCGCCCGCGTCCGCGATTGCGCGCAGCCGCCGCACCAGCGCGCGCCCGCACTCGTGGTCGTCGAGCATGACGGCAATCGGCCCCCCGTCGCGCGGGAAGCCGTGCTCCGCCATGCGCTCGAAGAGCAGCGCCTCCTCCTTGCCGTGGTGGATGTCGTCCGCGAAAGCCTTCAGAAAGCGCACGAAACTGCGCAGCTCGTCGCGCGACTGCAGCACGTCGCCCGCGACCACACGCGCCGCATAGCCGTCCAGGGCTCCCAGCGTCCGCTCGATCAGCCGGTGCTCCGACATCAGAGTTCCGATCGGCTCCATGTGTCCTCCTCCGGCCCGGTTCGGACCGTGCCGCAGCCTCTTGCACGCCTGCGGCCAGACGGAAATTCCCAGCAAAATCAACAACATAGGCGCACACGGACGATTGCGCACCCAAGGGACGTTGTCCGTGCAACCATCGGCGGGTGGAGGACGACCCATGGGTACATGTCCGCGTCGGGAGCACGGTCCGGAGATCATTCATTCTTCATCCTTCATCCTTCATCCTTCCGAGCACGGTCCGGAGGTCGGGGCGGCGATTCTGGAGGAGGCGACGACGGCGGTGCTGTCGACGGTCGACCTGCCGACGGTGCTCGAGCGCACGGCGCGCCTGCTGCGGCGGCATTTCGGCGAGACGCGCGTGGTCGTGCTGCGGCGTCTGGAGGGCTCGCCGGCGCGCGCGGAGGTCGTGCTCTCCGACGATCCCCGTCATCCGGCGCCCGCGCCGGGCACGCGGGTGGAGCTGATCGGCACCGCCAGCGGCGAGGCGTTGAACTCGGGGCGGACGGTCGTCGCGGATCCCGTCGACGCGGCGCACCCGCGCTTCCGGGACGAGGAGGCGCTGTCGCAGCTCGGATACGGCTCGCTGGTGTCGATGCCGCTGCTCTTCGAAGGGCAGGCGCTGGGCACGCTGGAGCTGGCGCACCCTCCGGGAGAGAACCTGCTCTCGTGCTGTCTGCGCACGGCGGAGCAGGTGGCCCGGCTCGTGGCGATTGCGATGCACAACGGCCTGCTGGTGGAGGAGATCCGGAGGCTGAACCGCCTGCTCGACCGCGAGAACGCGCTGCTGCGCGAGGAGCTGCGAGAGGTGCGGCGCGAGTCGCGCTACGTCGTGGAGAGCCCGCGGATGAAGGACCTGGTGGCGCGCCTGCGGCTGGTGGCGCCCACGGACGCGACGGTGCTCGTGCGGGGGGAGACCGGCACCGGAAAAGAGGGGCTCGCGCGCATGGTGCACGAGTTCTCCGGGCGGTTCGGCGGGCCGTACGTCGTCGTGAACATGGGGGCGATATCGGAGTCGCTCATCGAGAGCGAACTTTTCGGCCATGAGAAAGGGGCGTTCACGGGCGCATCGGCGCGCAAGGCGGGACGCTTCGAGCAGGCGGACGGAGGCACGGTCTTCCTGGACGAGGTGGGAGACGCCCCTGCTGCAGTGCAGGTGCGCCTTCTGCGCGTGCTGCAGGAGCGCGAGGTGCAGCGGGTGGGCGGCGGGGACACGTTCAAGGTGGACGTGCGCGTGGTGGCGGCGACGAATCGGCCGCTGGAGAGAATGGTCGAGCAGGGCTCGTTCCGCGCGGATCTGTACTACCGTCTCGCCGCGTTTCCGCTCCAGATTCCCTCGTTGCGCGAGCGTCCGGAGGACATCCGCGCCATCGGGACGCACCTTCTGGAGCGGCTCTCGGCGACGATGCACCGGCGCCCGCCGGCGGTGGACGACGCCATGTGGCGCGTGCTGGAGTCGATGCCCTGGCCGGGCAATGTGCGGGAGCTGGAGAACTACCTGCAGCGGGCGCTGCTGCTGAGCCCGGAGACGAGGCTCGTCCTGCCGGAGGCGGTGCCCGCGCCGGCGGCGCCGGAGTGCAAGGCGGAAGCGCAGCCGGGCAGCACACCCCGGCGCTTCGACGACGAGGTGCGCGACATTCTGCGTCGTGCGCTCGAGACCTGCGGCGGACGCGTCTACGGGCCGGGCGGCGCGGCGAGGCTGCTGGGGCTGCAGCCCACCACGCTGCAGGGGAAGCTCAGAAAGTACGGGCTCGAAAGAGCGGCGCGCGCGGCCGGTGCGCGGGGCTGAAACCATGGCGAATCGGGTTTCGGGCGTGCGCGTTGCGGGCGTCGCGATCGGATTCGCGGCGGTGGTCGCTTCCGGGGTGGCCGGATGGCTGGGTGTCCAGCGGCTCGAGCGCCGGTGGCTCGCGGATTTCCGGGAAGCGGACGCGGAGCACGACTGCTGCCAGGCCGAAGTCGAGCCCATCGAGTGCGCACCCGCCCGGCGCCGTCTGTTGCTGGCGTCGCGGGGCCCGGGCGATGGCGCCTACGTGGCGTCGACGGCGTTCGCGAGGTGCGAGGCGACCCGTGCCCGCGCAGGCGCGGACCGGCGGCGGTGGGAGGCGGAACGCGCGCGGATGCAGGAGGAGGCGGCTCGCGAGCAGGAGGCGCGGGCGCGCGCCGAGGCGGAGGAACGCGCCCGGCCGAGGCCGCTGCGTCCTTCCCATTTCGCCTTCTGCGAAGCGCTGCCGAAGGAGGATAGCGGTGTGGCGGCCGGTCCCGACGCGGCGGCGCATCCGTCCCTGGAGTCGCTGCCACGGCTGGCGCCGCCGGTGCAGTACGCCGCGTTCCGCCGCGCGATCTGCCAGAGGTCCGGAGAGACTGCGGATTCGCTCCGACGCCTGCCGGCGGCGATGCTGAGCGCGGTGATGTGCGAGCTGCCGTGGCGCACGGCGACGGAGAACGTCGAGGAGGTGCTGCGCTGCGGAGAAGCTCCCGGGCCCGACCCGGAGGCCTGCCGGTATCTCGTGCCCTCGACCGATATCGAAGCCCATGCGTGCGACGGCCACGAACGGGCGATCGAGCGCGCGTACCTCGCGGCGCAGGAGGACCACGAGCGCGCCTGGCTGAAGGGCCGCATCGCGGCGCTGCGGGCGGATCCGGCCGCAGCGCCGGACGAACTGCTGGCCGCGACGCTGCGCCTGGACTACGGGGCCTCGGTCGTCGGCGAGGTACTCCCGCTGCATGCCCGTGCGGGGACCCGGCCTCAGGGCGATGGACCATCCCGACCGCCCGACGCCGCGGAGATCGCGCGCCTGCGGGCGGCGATCGGAGACGCACCCGCGGACGCTCTCGGCGCGGCGTCGGACGGTCTGGTGCACTTCCTGCGATCGGGCGTGCCCGGCGAAGGGCCGGTTCTCCTCCTGCTGCCCTGCGCACGGAAGGATGAGTCGCTGCGCGGCGGAGTCTACTGGATTTCTCCGGTCCGCACGCTGGTTCTGCGCCCGTTCGGTCCGGTGGACGAGGAGGAGGGCTGTCCCGAACCCGTCGACCTCGCGGACTTGGATGCCGACGGCGAGCCGGAAGTCGTGGCGCAGGGCCATCGCGCCGCGTTCGTTCTTTCGGTGGGTTCCAGCGGCGCGCGGCTGCGCTGGAGCGAGGCCCTTCCGGACTCCGAAGGCGACTGACCGCCGAGGTGGCATGGCCGGCGGAGCGACTACGGGCCGGGGCCGTGCACGAACGACGGCCCGAAGAGCGACCTCGCCGGGGCGTCGATGGTCCTTCCCGACCCGGTCGGGGCTCGCTGCAGTATTTGCAGGTGTGCTGAAGCGTGTTCCCGCCCCTGGGGTTCGCAAGGGGTGCGCCCTAGGTTATCATCGGCACATGGCGACGGCGCCCCGCAACCTGACAATCGAGATTCTGAAGAGCATCCGCGACGAGGTCCGCAAGACGAACGAGCGCGTGGAATGAAACGAACGGGCGCTTGGAACGGTTGCGCCAGGATCTCACCCAGCGGATCGTCGAGTCGGAGATGCGCGCCGCGACTGCCATCACCGACCTGGCCGGCAGCGTCAACCGCCTCAGCGACCTTCTGCGCGAGCAGTTCGACCTGCGTCCGCGGGTGGAGCGCTGCGAGCGTGAAATCGAGGCGATCAAGCACCGCCTGCCCGACGCATAGGCTCGGAGTCTACTTCATTATTGGAGCAATGCGGCTCCGGAAGCCTACGCCTTGCCCGGCTCCGGCGGCAGCTTCCCCAGGCTCTCCAGCGCGTCCAGGATGTTCTTCTTCTCTTCCTTGCGCGGCTGGGCCTTGACCGGCGCGGGCGCGGGAAGCACCGGCACGGGCTTGGTGCGAGCGATGCGTCCGCCCTCCAGAATCAGCGCCACGTCGTCGCCGTCGAGCGTCTCCAACTCCACCAGCGCGTCGGCCAGGCGCTCGAGCGCGTCGCGCTTCTCGACGAGGATCTTCTTCGCGCGCTCGTACGCTTCGGTGATGATGCGCCGGACCTCGTGGTCGATCTCGATGGCGGTCGCCTCCGAGTAGTCCTTGGTGTGGTCCGCGAGCTGGCGGCCCAGGAACACCTCGCCGTCGACGCGGCCGTAGGCGATGGGACCGAGCTTCGGGCTCATGCCCCATTCGCACACCATCGCGCGCGCCAGCGCCGTCGCGTGCTCGATGTCGCTGCGTGCCCCGGACGAGATCTCGCTGAAGACCAGCTCTTCCGCGATGCGCCCGCCCATGCTCATGGCGAGGTCGTCCAGCGCGTTCTTGCGGTAGTAGCTGAGCTTGTCCTCGACCGGCAGCGTCTGCGTGACCCCGAGTGCCTGCCCGCGAGGGATGACCGTGACCTTGTGGACCGGGTCGCACCCGGGCATCAGCTTCGCGACGATGGCGTGCCCGGCCTCGTGTACGGCGGTGTTGCGCCGCTCCTTGTCGCTCATGATCATGGACTTGCGCTCGGAGCCCATGAGGACCTTGTCCTTGGCGAACTCGAAGTCGCCGGGCTCCAGCCGGTCCTTGTTCTGCCTCGCGGCGATGAGCGCCGCCTCGTTCACGAGGTTCTCCAGGTCCGCGCCCGAGAACCCCGGCGTGCCGCGCGCCACCGTGTGCAGGTCCACGTCCGGGGCGAGCGGCGTGCGCTTGGTGTGCACGCGCAGGATGCCCTCGCGCCCGCGCACGTCCGGCCTCGGCACCACGATGCGCCGGTCGAAGCGGCCCGGCCGCTGCAGCGCGGGGTCGAGCACGTCGGGCCGGTTCGTCGCCGCGATGATGATGACGCCCTCGTTGGACTCGAAGCCGTCCATCTCCACGAGAAGCTGGTTCAGCGTCTGCTCGCGCTCGTCGTGTCCGCCCCCCAGGCCCGCGCCGCGGTGGCGCCCCACGGCGTCGATTTCGTCGATGAAGATGATGCACGGCGCGTTCTTCTTGCCCTGCTCGAAAAGGTCGCGCACGCGGCTGGCGCCCACGCCCACGAACATCTCGACGAAATCCGAGCCGGAAATGCTGAAGAACGGCACGCCGGCCTCGCCCGCCACCGCGCGCGCGATGAGCGTCTTGCCCGTGCCCGGAGGCCCCATGAGCAGCACGCCCTTGGGGATGCGCCCCCCCAGGCGCGTGAACTTCTTCGGGTCCTTCAGGAACGCGATGATCTCCTCCAGCTCGTCGCGCGCCTCGTCGATGCCCGCCACGTCCGCGAACGTCACCTTGTGGTGGCTCTCCGAGAGCAGCTTGGCTTTGCTCTTTCCAAAGGACATCGCCTTGCCGCCGCCGGCCTGGAGCTGGCGCATGAGGAACAGGAACAGCAGCAGCAGCAGGGCGACCGGGAGCACCTGGAGGCCGAGCTGGAGCCAGAAGGAGCCCTGGTCCTCGCGATCGAAGCGGTAGACGACGCCCTTGGAGTCGAGCAGCTTCTCGAACTCGGGCGTGAGCTTGGGGCCCGGCACGTGGAACGGCGTGGCCGCGGGGTCCTTGAGGTGGCCCTCGTAGACCTCGCCCTTGACGACGATGTCCTTGACCTCTCCGGTCTCGACCTTGGCCTTGAGGTCGGAGTAGGCCATGTCGCGCTGCGGCTGCTCGCGCGGCTGGAAGACGCTGTAGAAGACCACGAAGACCAGGATGATGAGGAGCCAGAGGATCAGGGTCTTGTGGGACTGTTTCACCTGGTGGTTCCCCGCGGGGGACGCTGCGAGCCGTCCCGCCCGATGTGCGCCGGCGCCCGGCCGGGCTGCGGCGCCTTGGCTGCCGCCGACCCGGACATCAATGTCGCCCGGCGCGGAAAACTTCCCGCGCCCCGCCTCCTGCGGCGCCCGGTTGCCTGCTCGGGGCGCCGCATGTCGTCCCGGCCGCCGCGCGGGCGGCCGATCCATCGTTGAGTAGCACCGAACGCGGGTCCGGGCCAGCCTATTCGCGGGCGTGCGACGGGCGCCGTGCGGCGGCGCGGCGGCCTTTTCCGGGCATCGCGCGCTCGATCGTGCGGACGACGAGACGTCCTCCGTCCACCCGTGCGACCGCCCGCCGGCCCGCCGCCGAGGGCAGGTCCACCTCGCCCCGGCCCGACCAGAGGAGCCGCTCCAGCGATTCCAGATGCGCTGCGGTGACACGCCGCCGCGTCCCGACCGTCTGCTCCAGTATCTGGGCGAGCGCACGCTTCTTCACGGAGGCAGGCAGGCTCTTGAGTGCCTCGACTCGGTCGTCCGCGCCGCCGGCCAGCATTTCCAGGGCAGCATCGTCCTCGCGAAGCCGATCCGCCGCGGCCGCAAGGCGCAGCACCGCACCGGGCTGCAGACGTTCCAGCTCCGGCAGCACCTCGCGGCGCAGCACGGCGCGCGGGCGATCGTCCAGGTTGGTCGGATCGTCCCTGAATTCCAGTCCGCTTCGCTCGCACCAGGCCCGCGTCTGCTCCCTTGTCACGCCGAGCAGCGGCCGGAACAGCTCGAGCACACCCAGCTCCCGCACGGGCCGCATTCCCCCGAGTCCGCGCGTGCCGGTGCCGCGCACCAGCCGCCACAGCAGGGTTTCCGCCTGATCGGTGGCCGTATGGCCCGTCGCGATGCCCGCGCACCCTGTTTCCCCGGCCATGCGCGCCAGAGCGTCGTAGCGCGCCTCGCGTGCGGCCTGCTCCAGCCCCGAGCCCGCCGTACGCACACGGATGGCGCGCGAGACGAACGCAAGTCCCAGCCGCTCGGCGTGGCGGCGCGAAATCGCCTCGTCCCGGGCCGAATCGGAGCGCAGACGATGATCCACGTGGCCGACGACGAGCTGGATGTCCCGCAGTGCGCGCCGCGACCGCGCCCGGGCGACGGCGTCCGCCAGCGCGACGGAATCGGCACCGCCCGACACGGCCAGGAGAAGCGTCCCCGGCGGCTGCAGCGCCTCCAGCGCCCGCCCCACGGCGGCCACGAAGTCCGCGGGATTCTTCATCCTTCATCCTTCATTCTTCATCCTTCCCTAGTCGTCCGCGTCGTCAGGCGCGCCGGCTGCGTCTGCGGGCTCCCCGGCCGCACGTCCCGAGAAAGAAAGCCCCGCCGGAATGCGCGCGCACACGGAGTTGCCGACGCGCGCGAGCAGTCCCTGGCGGCGCGCCAGCTCCGCGGTCGGAACCCCGTCCTCCTCGTCGACGTCCGCGGAGGCCTCCACGCGTCCGAGCAGGTCGACAGCGCGCGCGTAATCCCCCGTTCTCCTTGAGGTTTCTCCCGCCAGATACGCCAGGCGCAGCCGCTCGACGCCGCCCAGGCCGTCGCGTCCCGCAGCCGCGTCGAGCAGCGTCGGGAGCTGCCCGAGCAGGCGCGATTCCAGCGCCGCGTCGCCGGTCTCGCGGGCGCACCATGCCGCATGCAGCACGAACCAGGCGCCGGCCGCGGCGTCGTCGCCGACGAGGTACTCGCGCACGCGTTCGGCGACCAGAAAGCGCGTCGCGCCGAATGGTTCCTCGCCCGGGGCGACGATGCCCTGCGTCATCTCTCCGGCGCGGATCCAGCGCCGCATGCCGGGCAGGTCGTCCTCGTCGGGCAGCGCGGTCGCGGGGCGCGCCAGTCCGGGGGGATCGTCCGAAAGGGAAGGGGGATCTTCTTCGTCTTCGGCGGAGGGGACGAATCCTTCGGGCAGGGCGCAGTAGCGGCAGGCCGGGCAGCAGGCGACGGCGGAGAAAAGGGGGCTCGGGCCGTCGTGTACCGGGTGGAAGTCCGCGTCGCGCGCCGCGGGTTCGGCCCGGCGCGGCTCGTCGGCGCCGAAGCCCGTGCCGCACACCGGGCAGCGCAGGAAACGTGTCACGTACTCGGACATGGGAGAGGGCGCCCGCGGAGGGGCCGCGGCGCGCGGCCAAGTATCGCCCCGGGAGGGGCCGCGCTTCAACGGCTCCCCGTGTCGGGGAAACGCGGGCCGGATCGCCCTTGCCGCCGCTTGTTTTCCCACCGCGGAGCACACGGGGACCACGGAGGACTTCCGTCTTTCTCGAATTCCCGCTCTTCTCCGTGTTCTCCGTGGGCTCCGTGGTGAACCGCACTTCCTTCGCCCGGCATACGGAATCTTTTGACGGCACCGGTGTTGGTTCGTATCGTCGCGCGCCGGCCGCCCCCGCCCGGCCAGGAGACCCGAATGACCGCCGCCTCCACCTTCCGCCACCTCCGCCGCCGCGCGCTGCTGCCCGCGCTGGCGACGATTCTGGGCGCCTGCGGCCCGCACAACATCGCCAACACCAGCGTGCGCGACACCGCCGACAACCGCGCCATCCTCGACGTGCTGCGCCAGTACAAGGAGGCCTTCGAGGGCCGCGACGCCAAGGGCGTGCTCGCGCTCGCCTCCACGCGCTATCTGGACCCGCGCGACTCCATCAGCTACTCCACGCTGGAATCCCAGCTCGCGAAGACGTTCGAAGGCGTCAAGCAGACGCAGCTCGAGCTGGTCGTGCGCCGCGTCGAGGTCGTGCGCGACCGCGCCGAGGTCGATTACTTCTATTCATCCGCATATCAGCTCGCCGTGGGCGACGGCCAGTGGCGCACCGAGAGCGACGACAAGCGCATGGTCCTGGAGCGCGAGGGCGGGCGCTGGAAGATCGTCAGCGGACTGTAGCTCCAGACGCCGCGCCGAGCCGCCGTCCCTCATCCTTCATCTTTCATCTTTCGAAACAGCGGGATCCCCAGCGCCCGCAGGTGCCCCAGCAGCCGCGGCATCGGCAGCCCCAGCACGTTCGTGTGATCGCCCTCCAGCCGCTCGAACAGCGCCAGGCCCCGGCCCTCCAGACGGTAGCCGCCCGCACAGCCGCGCCACTCGCCCGTCGCCACGTAGGCGCGGAGCTCCGCCGGCGACAGGCCGCGCACCGTCAGCCGCGACTCCTCGTGCTCGACGATCGGCTCGCGGTCCGGCGCGATCACCGCCAGCCCCGTGACGAGCGAGTGCGTGCGCCCCGAAAGGCGCGAAAGCTGCGCCAGCGCTTCGGCCTCGTGCGCAGGCTTGCCCCAGACTTCCGCCTCGAACGCGAGGACCTGGTCCGCCCCCACCACGATCGCGTCCGGGTGCCGGATCGCGACCGCTCTGGCTTTGGCGAGCGCCAGCCCACGGACCTGCGCCGCAGCCGGTCCCGTCCGATCGAGCGGTTCGTCGACGCCGGGAGCCTCCGCCTCGAACGCGAGACCGACCTGCGCGAGCAGCGCGCGGCGCGCCGGCGACGTGGACGCGAGCACCAGGCGCGGCACGCTCACTCCTGCGGACGGCGGACCAGCTTGTTCCCGAGCACGCTCGCGAACAGCAGTCCGATGGCGGCAAGTGCCGCGCCGAGCCCGTCGGAGCCTCGGGTCGGAGCACCGTCGCCCGGGCGGGTCTCCGCGAGGCGAGTCTGGAAACGCTTCGGTTCGCCCGCGACCACGCCGCAGCGCGGCAGCGCGACGGCCGCCTCGGCACCCAGACCGCGCGGCTCCAGATCCACGGTCCGATCCTTCGGAAGCCGGTAGCCCGGAATCGAACACAGCCCGAGCACGGCCGAGGCGCGCACGTCGGCCGATTCGTCGCCGAGCAGTTCGAGGCGGCGTGCCCGGCTGGCCGGCGTGTCCGGAACGGCCTCGGCTGCCGCCGCCCGGACTTCCGCGACGGGGGCCGCCAGCAGGGTCGACAGCTCCGCAGCCATCGGCTCGGGTGCAATGCGCGCGAGAAGCCCGAAAATCACCCGCCGCTCCTCGGGAGCAAGCGGCCTGCCGAGCCGTCCCGCCGCTTCACCCATCAGACCGGAATACGGGTTGCGGCCAAGAAACGCAGCAAGTACGCGGAGATAGCCGATGTCCGCGTACAGTTCCTCCGCTTCGCGGACGTAGAGCTTCCATACGGCGGGGCCCAGCGTCGGGTCGTCGAGGTGCTCCGCGAGCGCACCGGCCGCCAGCCGCACCGGGCGATTCCCATCCGACATCGCCTTCCACAGCGGGGCGAGGTCGTCCTTCCCCATCGTGGCCGCGAGGATGGCCGCGCCGGCCGCGCGGACTTCCGCCGCATCGTCCGCGAGCGCCGACCGGGCCTGCCCCGACGACAGCGAAGATGCTCCCGCAAGCACCTCCAGCGTCGCTGCGCGCACACGCGCGTCGGGATCCGTGCGGGCCAGCGTGCCGAGGTCCCGTGCGGCGTCGCGCACGCGCTCGGAGGAAAGCTGCCACAGCGCCGAGCGGCGCACCTCCCAGGCCGCGTCGGAGCGGGCGGTCGATAGCAGCAGCGCTCCTGCTCTCGCGCCGTCGGGATCGGGCTCGTCGGCGGCAATGCCGAGGGCCTCGACGGCGGCGTGGCGGACCTCCCAGGCCGGGTCGCCCGAGAGGATCGGCGCGAGGGCCGCGGGCGCCTGCTCGGGCGCGAGCGCCTCGACGGCTGCGCGCCGCACGCGCCAGTGCGGATGACCCGAGGCGATGCGTGCGAGGGCGATCTGAGCTGCGTTGCCCGAGGCGGCCGCCAGCACCGACACGGCGCCCAGCGCCTCGGGAACGGCGCGGGATGCAAGGGCCTCGAAGGCATCGGCGGCGCCCGATTGAAGCTTCCGGACGAGCGCCAGGTCGGTCGGTGGGCCGGCGGGAGGCCGCGCCTGCGGGTCGTACCAGGTCGCGTCCGGCACTCGATCCGGCGTTTCGGTCGCGGGTCCGTTGACGACGGCACCGCCCTCGAAACCGTCGAACCAGCGGAAGGCACCGTCGATGCCCCGGCGGCCGGCTTCCAGGCCTCCCAGGCAGGTGCGCGAGGCTGTCTGGCCTTGCGCCAGCAACCGGGCGAAGCGGGCGCCCGAGTGTTCGAACTCCTGGACGGGGCGGATGTCGCCCGCGAGCACGCCCAGTCGCCAGCAGGCCCGTTCGTAGGCCCAGACGGCGTCCCGGGGGCCCTCGCCCGCGAGGATCTCGACGGCGACACGGTCGTCGGCAAGCGCCCGCCCCGAGAGGGCGAGCACGAGCAGCGCCGGGGGGAAGGGCCGCAACTACCTGCCCTTCCTGTCCTTTTCGCCCTTGTTCTTGAGGTCGAACTGCACGTCCTCGGGCATGTCCGCCGCCTCCATGCCGCGGAAGGCGTCGGGATCGGACCAGAAGCGATCCCGCTCCTCCTTCTCGTACATGGCGATGGACTCCAGCGCCCGGGTGAAGACGCGCTGCATCTCGCGCACCAGTTCCTTGGGAACCTTCGTCTCGTCCATGACATCGACGGCGCGCGTCTCGCGCCCGCCGCTGCCCTCGAACGACTTGAGCTGCTCCGCGATACGCTGGCGGGTCTTCTCGCTCTTTTCGTCGCCGCCGCCGGCGGTTTCCATCTTCACCAGCTCCATGCGCCGGTTCATCCCCAGCACGACGCGCACGGTCGTGCCCTCCCAGCGCAGCGGCAGGAACAGCACGAACCCGACCTTGCGACGCGGCTTGGCCGCGAACAGCGCCGCGGGCTCGTCGGGCAGCAGCGTGAGGGTGCCCGGATGCTTCTCGCCGTCGGGCGGCTTGAACAGCGTGAAGACCATGGCGCGGATCTCGTCGTCGGGCAGCGCCTCGCCCAGGGCCTTCTGCGCGCGCTCGCGCCCGTACTGGTCGATGGTCTGGCGGTGCGCGATGTACTCGCTGGCGAGCGGGAAGAACGTGTCCAGCCGGGGCAGCGGCTCCTCCAGCCAAGCCATGATGTCGCGCATCTCCAGCACGCTCAGGCCGCGCACGTGCGCCGGCATGGCGCTGGGGCCGTCGCCCAGCGCCGCGCCGCCCGCCAGCACGCGCAGCATCCCCATTTCGCTGCGTGCGAAGAGGGTGCCGCCGTCGCGCACGTCCACCGGCTTGGGCGAGAGCGGTCCGGCGAGCGGTCCGTCGCCGCGGCCCAGCCGGCCGTGGCAGGAAGCGCAGTGCAGCCGATAGAGACGCGCGCCCGAAACCGAGTCGCCGTCGTGGACGGGCAGCTCCTCGGCGCGCGAGGGCACGGCAAGGCA
>Ga0172368_10004564_pt1 | contig 15956 bp, 13 predicted proteins | sample Lak11m_FD_114540 | JGI IMG/M metagenome (GOLD analysis project Ga0172368, IMG submission 114540) | Freshwater microbial communities from Kabuno Bay, South-Kivu, Congo - kab_022012_11m | ecosystem: Environmental > Aquatic > Freshwater > Lake | place: Democratic Republic of the Congo: South-Kivu...
CAATGCTGGTTTTATCAGGGGAACTTTTGACGGTTACTGTAGGATCAAAAACGATTCCTTCATGAAGGGAATTTACCCGGATGTACCCTGAAACAGAGAAAAGTACGGTAAAGACGGTCAGAAGGAGAAACACCATCGCTGTCCAGAAACCGGTTTTCCGGATGCTCATGCGCCTGGAGACAATGTAAAGGGTTATGCAGGAAAGAGCAAGAACCAAAAATACGATTGATTGAACAGCCCAGGCATTTATGGAGAAGAGATTGACAAGTCCACGGTACCACTTGATATAGAACAGCAGCGGAAGAGGGTCGATTTTATCAGCAATCTTGCTGTTCGCGACATTCAGGTTAAAGTTGATATTCTCATTAGATGGATCAAGTCGTTTGGCGCGTTCATACCAAAGGATAGCATGTGGGTAATCATTCTGTTTGAAGTAGGAATTGCCAAGGTTGTAATAGAGTTCCGGGGCCTGAAAACCTGATTCCACAACCTGTGTGTAAAGGGAAACAGCGTCTGTGTAAATGCCATCGGAATAGGCCTTGTTCGCATCTTCAACGAGCTTCTGAGGTTCCTGGGAGAACGCACCAGAAGCAAGCAACAAGAATCCGGCAAATGTCAACAATAACCAACCCTTTTTCATTATCAATTATCATTTTTCATTGATCCATTCACTTCAACTCTCTTTCAATCTTTTCAATGATCTCCATTGCTTTGCCATATATTTCATCCATTTTCATGGTTTTATCACCCGGGGCAAAACGGGCGAATTCGGTATCATTCAGTGTTGAAGTAAACTGGCTCAGGATCTCATCACTTACCTGTTTGCCAATAAGGGCCTCATTTACAGAGTCCATCGAGAGTTCCGCCCTTGGAATCCCAAACTTATCACTTAAATATCCCCAGAGAGCCTGGGATATCTCTTCGTAAAACTCTACTTCCTTTTTGCTTTTCAGAAACTCGGAAGCTTTTTTAAGTCTTTTCCTTGCTATCTGTGTCGCTTTCCGGTTTTTCATCAGGATGACGTCATTGCGGCGGGCACTCTGTTTCCTGAGGAATACCAGCAGAACGAAAAAGAGAACCACCGGAATGAACAACGAGATGAAATAGTTCCATGAAGCCATAAATTCGGCTCCTGTTCTCCGAATCCTGAATGGCTGGTTTTCAATATGCCGAATATCACTTCCGATATACTGGATCTCTTCCTTCCCGGCGCCTGTGTATGTCATTACATTTGCATCGCCGGAGCCTTTTTCCACTGTCAGATCGTACGTTGGGGACGCTAGTGTTACATATTGTTTTTTAGCAAGGTCAAAATAGCTGAAGGTCACCGGATTGATCGTAAAATTACCTGGTTTCCTTGGTACGATCAGGTATTCAAACGACTGTGTGCCTGTCACACCGGTTGAGGTGGTCCTGTAATCACTGATTATTTTAGGATCATAGGTTTCAAAATCGGGAGGAAACGAGACGTTCATCTGTTCGATCAACTGGATATTGCCGGTCCCGGAGATGGTGAACTTCAACGTTACCGGCTCATTCGTTTTTAATTTGGTATGATCGATCTCTGACTTGAAATTGAAGGAACCAACGGCTCCTCCATAGCCGGCAGGTTTATTCTCCAGCGGCAGTGGTTTGACCTGGATGGTCAGGCTGTTTGATTTCAGTGCCTTTTCAACTGTAGCATAGGAAGACGAAAAAAAACTGTTGTTGAAGAAATCGTCAAAGAATGGGTCACCCGTACGTTGCCGGGTTTGTCTCTTTACCTGGGCAACACATTCAACTTCAAGAGGGTCGATCTGAAGTTTTCCACTCTTAAGCGGGTAAAGTACAATTTTGCGGATCTCCGCAACCACGTATTGCTCTCCGTCAATCGTCTGGTTATACTGTGGAAACCGTTCATTGTCCTTCAACTGGTTTTGTGACCAGAATCCCTGAAACGAGGCTAACTTGCTGATGGATATCTGAGCGATAGGGACCCTGGTAAAAAGCTTATAAGTAACAAGGATCCCCTCTCCCTGATATGGGTTGGCATCACTGACAAATGCTTTCAGGAATACGTCATTTGCATCATTTTGAGATCCAGATTCTCCCGGTGTCTGAGGATTAGCCGTTCCACCCGGCTGACCCTGCTGCGAAGGAGGAGTATCTCCAGGCTGGACCTGGACTGTAAGGCTGTTGGATTGGTAACTTTTTCCGTCTACCATCACGGTGGCTGGCCCAATTCCGAACGATCCCTCCCTGGTGGACTGCAAAATGTAGGAAAATGTATACGTTATGGTCATGGAAGTCCGCCCGTTGATCGAACGGATGCTGGAGGTGGTGGATGTATTTGGGCCCGTTAGTACGGCAAAATCGGAAATTTTCGGCCCCCTGAAATTCATCCCCTGAGCATTCAACGTATAGGTAAGGTTAAAGGTCTCCCCAACAGAAACAACCGGCTTCACTGAACCGGTAAACTCCACCTCCTGGGCGAAAAGGCCTGGCGCTAGAAAGAGGAAGAAAATGCCGATAAGAAAGTGGTAATACATCTTTCTGTTATTTGTAACCAAATCAGTCACATTAGGACACATCAGTTTCATACCTCCTAATGTGATCTATTGTGTCTATTGCGGTATTTTTAGAAATTTCCAATTTGATGTTAATTATTACCAATCTTTTTCAATTCCTCCAACAATAACTTTCGCTTTTTCTTTCTTGACCTTCTCCATGGTCTTCTTTTCATCATTCTTCATTGCTTCCAGCATTCTTTCTGCATCCTCTTTGGATATCTTATTTTGTTTCGGTGGCTGTTTCTGGCCCTCATTGTCCTGGTTCTTTTGCTGATCTTTCTCGTCCTGCTGATCCTGCTTATCCTGATCCTTTTTATCCTGATCCTTTTTATCCTGATTGTCTTTATTTTGTTGTTGTTGCTGTTGCTGAAGTTTCATCCGGGCATATTCCAGGTTATACTTTGAATCCAGATCAGCGGGATTATTCAGCAAGGCTTGTTTGAAGGCTTCGATGCTCTTTTCATATTGCTGGCCTTCAAGAAGGGAGTTGCCAAGGTTGTGAAATACAGCTGCCTTTTCTGGCGTACCAAGGCTTTTCTCTCCCAACGCGGCGAAAATGTTCGCGGATTCTTCAAAATTCTTCTCCTGGTAAACTGCGGTTCCCAGGTTAAACTGTCCCTTTAGTGACTCTTTGTTTACTTCAAGGGCTTTCCTGTAATCCTTTTCAGCATCGGAATAATCACCTTTCTCAAAACTCCTGTTCCCCTCCCTGAGATAGCGGTTTTCTTTCTGTGAAAATCCGGAAAGTGTTATGCATATCAAGCCGAAGAAAAGTAGATGCTTCATTTTAATCTCCAAATGGTTTTATATTTTTCATCCAGAACGTTTTCCTTTCAAAAATAAACAAATCCAGGATCATGAGGATCAAAGCAAATGCAAGAAAATACTGGAATTGGTTTTCGTAATCCGAGAATTGTTTACTCTCGATCTCTGATTTCTGGATGGCATTGATATCATCAAATATTTTATTCAGTCCCGTTTCAGAGCTGGTGGCACGGATATACATGCCTTTCCCGATGGAAGCGATCCGTTGCAGAAGCGTCTCATCAAGCTTGCTGACGATGGCATTTCCATCCTTGTCTTTTTTAAATCCGACCAGCATATCGCCATTATACACCGGTATTGGTCCACCTTCCGGTAATCCCATCCCGATTGTATAGATCGTTATCCCTTTTGAAGCAGCAGATTCTGCCTGTTCCAGCACATTTCCTTCGTGGTCTTCGCCATCACTGATAATTACAATGGCCTTGTTATTCCTGGAATCCCCGAAAGAGGTTATCGCGAGTCCGATTGCATCGCTGATGGCAGTTCCCTGGGTTGGTATCATCCCCGGGTTAATTGTGGAAACGAACATCTTGGCAGCGGCATAATCGGTGGTTATCGGCAACTGCGTATAAGCTTTCCCGGCAAAGACGATGACGCCAATCCGATCCCCTTCCAGCTTATCGATCAACCGGCTGATAGATTGTTTTGCGCGTTCAATCCTGGATGGTTTGATGTCCTGCGCCATCATTGAGTTTGATACATCGAGAGCTGTGATCAGGTCAATTCCTTTCCGCTGAACGTTCTCCAGTTTGGAGCCGGTTTGCGGGCCAATCAGCACAAATACCAGCATTCCCCAGGCAACCATCATCAGGACAAACTTCAGGATAAGCTTTGAATCTGACTTGTCCTGAAACAACCGGTCTATTACCGTAAGTTCGCCAAAACGTTGAAGTGCTTTCTTTTTCCAAATCATCAGCCAAGTAAAAAGGACCAGGAAGACCGGGATAAGGGCCAAGAGGTAAATATATTCTATATGGGCGAACCTAAACATCTTTTCAAATTACGAATTACGATTTTAGAAATACGAATTCCATTTGTTTTATTTTTTCGTTATCTCACCATTCCAATATTTCACCATTTCATCATCTCACCGTTTATCTATGGTATATTTCTCAACACGGAATATCTTAAAAACAATTCCAGTCCGAAAAGTCCAAGAGCAAGTAAAATCAGCGGGATATATTCATCTTTTTTACGTTTGAATTCTGTCACATCGATTTTCGACTTTTCCATCGCATCAATCTCCTGGTAGATCTCTCGGAGCTTTGCATTGCTGGTGGCCCTGAAGTACTTTCCGTCTGTCATGGAAGAAATTTCCTGCAGAAGCGGCTCATCTATTTTCACCTCCATGTTCTGGGTGCTCATCCCGAACGGGGTTTGAACCGGATATGGAGCCATACCCATTGAACCAACCCCAATGGTATATATTCTTATCCCGTACAACCTGGCTATCTCTGCGGCCGAACGTGGATCTATCGATCCCATATTGTTCACTCCGTCGGTGAGCAGGATAATCACTTTACTAACAGCTTTGCTCTCCTTCAAACGGCTGACAGCTGTTGCAAGACCATCGCCCAGGGCGGTCCCATCTTCGATCATCCCGCTTTTGACATCTTTGAAGAGATTCTTAAGAACGGAATGGTCGATCGTAAGGGGACACTGGGTAAAACTTTCGCCGCTAAAGACTACCAGCCCAATCCTGTCGTCGGGACGGCCTTCAATAAATTCCATGGCTACCTCTTTCGATGCCTCCAGCCTGTCGGGCTTGAAATCCATTGCAAGCATGGAACCGGAGATGTCGAGGGCTATCACAAGGTCGATTCCCTCGACAGTCACATCCTGCCGGCTCAAACTGGTCTGAGGACGGGCCAGCGCGATAATAATAAGCGTTAAAGCTATCAATCTCAGCACATAGAGGGCATGGAACAAGATTACCTTCAGGCTCCTTTTCCCACCTTCAAACCCGTCAGTAGTGCTGACCTGAATTTCTGCATTGGCACGCTTGTAGCGAAAAAAGTACCAGGCGATCAGAAAAGGGATGATCAGCAGGAGGAAGAGGAATCCGGGGTTGTCTAGTGTGAGGCCGGTGAACATGGTTTCGGTTTTCGGTTTTCGGGTTTTGGATTTTAGGTTCTAAGTTACATGGTTAACGTTACGGGTTATATAACAGGATTGGGATCCTTTGGGCGAATTTCTTTACCAGGTGCTCTTTGCTCTGTGCCCTGTGCCCTGTACTCTGAGCCTTGTGCTCTTTGCTCTGTGCCCTGTGCCCTGTACTCTGAGCCTTGTGCTCTTTGCTCTGTGCCCTGTGCCTCAATGAATGCTGTCTGATTCACAAACTGGATGCCATTTTCCAAGCTTTCCTCGTTTTTCACCGGGCTGGGGTTTTCCTTAGCGAATTTGACCATATCTGCCAGCATCAGCACCTGCCCAAGGAGTTCCCAGGATTCGCTTTTTACTTCGGGCATTTCAAGCATATCATGAAGTATCTGTGCGCTGGTGCTTTCAAGAGCGGGGACGGCAAACCGGAATTCAATATATCGTCTCAGGATCTCCGTCAGTTCTGAATGATACTCTTTGACTTTCCCTTGCTGCCAAAGTTTCAGGATACGTAATTTCTCAAGTTCCTGCAGGGCTGTTTCATGAGGTTTCAGTTGTATCCGCTGCCACAGGCGAAAGACCGGTTCCTTGTTCCGGCGTTTTTTATAGACATAGATTCCAAATGAAACTAACGCTAACACCAAAATTCCAATCAGTATCCAACGCAGAATTTCCCATAAGGTGAGAGGTACTTTCCTGGGACCTTTGATCGGCTTTATTGGTTTGGTGGTATCAACCGCAAGAGTATGAACTGCCAGAAAATGTGTCCTGGTTTCTGAAATCCGGATCGTTGTATCTGGGAGGACCCTGAAATAGAAAGGGATCGGAGGGATTACGTAGAATCCCGTGTCGAATGATGTAAGCAGGATATTCTGGGACAACGTGGCGGTTTGCTTGCCATTATCATTCAGTGTATCGATGTTTGAACGGTCGATGACCAAAATATTTTCAAGGATCGTATCCGGGATGGAGGGCCATAGTACCTGGGATCCCGCCGGTCCGGTAAACTGAAGCAGAAGGTTAACCTGGTCACCAATCAGCATTACATTTGTATCTAGTGTGGCCGTTGCCACCGGCTGCTGGGCATCCATCCGGAATCCCATAAAAACCAAGGTAATTATAAGCTTATATTTCAATAATCGATTCAACATTAGATGATTTCCTGTTTCGTATTTATCTGCGCGCTTCCCGTTTATGAAACAAATTCATCAGTGGTTTAACATAGTCCTGATCGGTACGAACGCGTGCTACATCCACCCCGCTGCGGACAAAGAGATCATTCAAATGCTCCTGGTGATGATCAAACCATTTCCTGTAGAGGTGCCGGGTCTGCCGGTCGCCGGTATCGACCCACATCTGCCTGCCGGTTTCCGCATGCTTCACCCGTATCAACCCGACATCGGGCATGTCAGTTTCACGTTCATCAAAGATCTGAACAGCAATAATATCATGCTTTTTATTAGCAATCTTGATGGCATCCTGGAAACCTTTATTAAGGAAATCGGAAAGGAGAAATGTAGTACATCTTTTTTTAATTGCATTGGTCAGGTACCGGAGCGCTTCAGCGATGTTTGTCTCCTGGTGTCCGGGTTGAAAATCAATCAGTTCCCTGATGATCCTTAGGATATGGCTGGTCCCTTTTTTGGGAGGGATGAACTTTTCAACCTGGTTGCTGAAAAAGATGACGCCTACCTTATCGTTGTTCTGTATGGCGCTGAACGCCAGAACTGCCGCAATCTCAGTAATGATCTCCTGTTTGAGCGCTTTCCGGGTGCCAAACTGGTTAGAGCCGCTCACATCGATCAGCAACATAACTGTCAACTCACGTTCCTCATCGAAGATCTTGATATAAGGATGGTTAAAACGGGCTGTCACATTCCAGTCAATGTTCCTTATATCGTCACCATACTGGTATTCACGTACTTCGCTGAAAGCCATACCTCTTCCCTTGAAGACACTATGGTACTGCCCGGAGAAAATCTGGTTGGACAATCCCCTTGTCTTGATCTCGATTTTGCGGACTTTTTTAAAAAGTTCTGCAGCTTCCATGTTCAGATGGTGAAATGGTAAGATGGTGAAATGGTGAAATTAATTCTCTTTCACCATTTCGCCATGTCACGATTTCGCTATTTTTTATGGTACTTCTACCGTGTTAAGTATTTCGTTAATAATATCTTCCGTGGTGATGTTTTCGGCTTCAGCTTCATAGGTCAGCCCTATCCGGTGGCGCAGGACATCGTGAGCTACAGCCCTGATATCTTCAGGAATCACATATCCCCGCCGTTTAATGAATGCAAAAGCTTTTGCAGCCAGGGCAAGGTTGATGCTGGCTCGGGGTGAACCCCCATAGCTGATCAGGCCTTCAAATTTCTTCAGTTTATAATCACCGGGAAAGCGGGAGGAGAATACAATGTCCGTAATATAATTTTCAATCTTCTCATCCAGGTAAACTTCCCTTACAACGGCCCGTGCACGCATGATATCTTCCGTTTTCAGCACCGGTTTTGTTTCAGGGAAATCGTTGGCTATATTCTGACGGATAATCAGTTTTTCCTCTTTTTTATCCGGGTAGCCGATAACAACTTTTAACATAAACCTGTCAACCTGGGCTTCCGGCAACGGGTAGGTTCCCTCCTGTTCAATCGGGTTTTCCGTCGCCAGGACAAGAAATGGTTCATCCAGCTTAAAGGTCTCTTCACCGATTGTGACCTGTCTTTCCTGCATGGCTTCAAGCAAGGCAGACTGGACCTTGGCAGGAGACCTGTTGATTTCATCAGCGAGGATGAAATTGGCAAAAATAGGTCCCTTTCTGACTCTGAACTCCTCCTTTTTCTGGCTGTAGATCAAGGTGCCAATCAAGTCGGCGGGCAACAGGTCTGGAGTGAACTGAATCCGGCTGAATTTCGCCTGAATTGTATTTGCCAGCGATTTGATTGCAAGGGTTTTAGCCAACCCGGGAACTCCCTCCAGGAGAATATGTCCATTGGACAGGAGCCCGATAAGCAGTCGTTCGATCATCAGTTTCTGTCCTATGATCACCTTATTCATCTCCATTGTCAGGAGGTCAACAAACGAGCTTTCCTTTTCGATCCGTTCGTTCAATTCTTTGATATTCGTTTCAACCATGATATTAAATTTTGAGCGGCAAATTTATGAAATGCCTGAGGAGTTAAAAAAATTGCAGCTGTTAATAATTGTTAATCCCTCCGTTAAAATTTTGTTAACAAACCCAGTAAAACCGGTCTATTCGTGATGATATGGCTCATTTCTCAATATAGTAAGGGCTCTATATAGCTGTTCCGTGAAGAGCAACCGAACCAACTGATGAGGAAACGTCATTCGGGAAAGGGATAGTATATGGTCAGCCCTGTTTTTTACTGTTTCATCCACCCCAAAGGCTCCTCCTATGATGAAAACCAGCCCTTTCATCCCGCTGAGAAACTGCCGGTTAAGGAAAGAGGCAAAATCCTTTGAACCCGACTCTTTTCCATTTTCATCCAGCAGGACAACGAAGTCATCCTTTGTAATTTTATTCAGGATCAGGCTTGACTCAGCGGCTTTCACCTTCTCTTCCTTCATGGAAGAACCTTTCTTCAGTGATGGAATCTCGATTATCGTGCAACTGGAATACCTGCTGATCCGTCCGATGTAATCATCCAACAGTGCACGGATCTTGAGATCCTCCGTCTTGCCCATACAAATCAACCGGATCTTCACGGTGTGAATTTTGCCGCAAAGATCGTCATTCCCGTGTAATTTTGTAAGTTTGCTTTATGAGACTATCTGTAATCATAGTATATGTAATCCTGTTGGGCACATCGCAAGGGATTACCGGTCAGACGATCAACGAACGGGTTGTTTCCTCCCTGGAAAGAAACGACCATGTATCCCTGGTGGAGTGTTTCCATTCCATGACTGATCTCCAGATTCCCGGATACAGTGGGAGTTTCAGTCAGAGCCAGGCATCGGTAATCATGAAAAAATTTCTCACAGATCATCCGGTAGCATCCATAAGCCTTACCAGGAATGGAAATAATAGCGATGGCAGCAAATTCGCTCTGGGAGAGTTGGTTTCAGGCGGAAGAAAATACCGGCTGCATTTTGTGACCAGGGAGATTGACGGAAAGCAGAAAGTGATGGTTCTGAAGATTACCAGTACGTAAGGAGGCAGATATAAGTGTATGAGGGTGTGAGTGTTTGAGAGTGTGAAGGTTGATCGTAACTTCGTAATTCGTAAATCGTAAATTAAAAAAACAATGGATCTTGAGCATATTGTAATGTTAGCACTGCGCGAAGATCTGGGAGATGGAGATCATACCTCCCTTGCTACCATTGCCAAAGGAACCGATGGCATGGCAAGACTGTTGATAAAAGGGAACGGAGTCCTGGCCGGTGTCCCTGTTGCTGCAGAGGTCTTCCGTCAGGTGGATCCGCATCTGAACATGACAGGATTCATAGAGGATGGCAGCTTTGTGGAAAAAGGCGAGGTGGTTTTCACGGTCGAAGGGGACATAAGGTCCATTCTGGCTGCCGAACGAACGGTGCTTAATTTCATGCAAAGGCTTAGCGGAATCGCTACAGAGACCTTTCGGATAACACAGGTAATCAAAGGGACCAAAGCGAAGCTCCTCGACACCCGGAAAACAACGCCAGGTTTAAGGGAGTTGGAAAAATATGCAGTGAGACTGGGAGGTGGCGAGAATCATAGGATGGGATTGTATGACATGATCATGATCAAAGACAACCATGTGGATTTTGCAAAAGGGATTGAAAAGGCCATCAGCGCTGTCAGCAGGTATCAGAAGGCTACGGGTAAAAAGCTAAGGGTAGAGATCGAGGTCCGGAATTTCGAGGAGTTGCTGGATGTGATCAACACAGGCCATATTGACCGGATCATGCTTGACAACTTCACTGTTGAAGACGTGATTGCAGCAGTGCAGGTCGTCTCAGGCCGTTTCGAGACTGAGGCTTCCGGGGGAATTACAATTGCGAATGTAAGGCAGTATGCAGAAACCGGAGTCGATTACATTTCCATGGGAAGCCTGACACACCAGATCAGGAGTTTGGATATGAGTTTAAAAGCGGTAATAAAGCGGTTCAATGACAGCATCCCAGTCTTTCCGGAGCTTTCGTGACCAACTGGCCAGGTGGAAACCTGTAAGAAGGGTCATCAATAGTTCAAAGAGGATTGTTATTCCGGGATTCGACGGGATGCCATTGTATGATGTTACGCTTTTTTTCATCAGAGGGTTGGCAAAAGGGTACCTCAGTTCCAGGGCTTCAGCCATCTCATTTTCATTCGTGCTTGCTATTTTTCCGTTTCTGATATTTCTCTTCACGATCATCCCGTTCATTCCAATTTATAATTTTCAGCATGTCCTGCTCGGGATCATCGAGGGATTTCTGCCGGCAACAACCTGGGATTCTGTGAAAGGGACGATCGTGGATGTGATCACCCAGCCAAGAAGCGGCTTGCTGCTTTTAAACTTTATCCTTACGCTCTATTTCTCCACCAACGGCATCAACAGCCTGATAGAAGCGTTCAACAATACGGCCCATACCATTGAAACCCGTACAGTAGTAAAACAGTACCTCATCTCCATACTTCTTGTCATCATCATATCGTCACTTCTGATCGTTTCGATCGGCCTGATGACTTTCGGTCCCAGCCTGCTGGATGTGATCTTCCCTGATAGCGTGACAGAGAGTTATTTCTATCTTCTTACGATGGAGGCTTCTCGCTGGTTGATTGTTGTCGCCCTGTTGCTAGTAGCTATTTCATTCCTCTATTTCCTGGCCCCTGCTAAACGGGGACGGTACCGCTTCATTTCGGCAGGGTCCATGCTTGCTACCATCCTGGTGATCCTTACCACACTGGGATTCAACTATTACGTAGATAATTTTGCTCAGTACAATGCCCTTTACGGATCCATCGGAACCCTGCTGATCGTTCTGGTATGGGTATACCTTAACTCCATCAGCCTGCTGATTGGTTTCGAGCTCAACGCTAGCATCATAAATGCAAGCATGGATAAAGAGCAAGAAAAAATCGCACCGGGTGTTTCAAAGGAGTGAGGTTCTTCTGTCTATATTTCCACTGTAAATTGTTTGATTTTCAATGGCAGAGGGAACCTGCATGAAATTACCAAATGGTGTTTGTGCAAATGGAATTTTTCATGTAGGTTTGTCAGCAATAGTCATTGCAACAATATGTTGATTAGGAAGATATTCCTGCTGGCATTTATCCTTTCCTGCTGCCTTTATACAGGAACCGGCAGGCCAAATGACTCACTCACCCAGACAAACCTTCAAAAGCAGTCTTTGGAATTATTGAAAAAGTCCCACGATTTCATTTTAACTGACAAGGACAAAGCATTCGAATTTGCGAATCAGGCTTTATTATTGTCATCTTCAATCGAGGACCAGAAGGATCTTGTAAAAGCTTTAATTCAGCAGGGAATTTATTACAGTACCACTAAAAAATATACAAATAGCATCGATTGTTTTTATAACGCACTGACGATTGCGAATAGAAATAATTTTCAGGTTGAGAAACTGGAAATCCTACAGCACATCGTTTATCTGTACACTGAATTAAAAAAATATGATCGGGCAATCGAATTGATTGATCAGGCTCAGGAACTTGCCAACAAACTATCTGATGTCAATCAACTGGCTTACCTGTTTATTGACAGGGGAAGGATTTACTATGAAACCGGGAAGTTCGATCTGGCTTTTCGCGATTATTTCTACATATTATCCTATGCCGACAGCATTACTGATTCAAGAGCGATAATGAATATTTACAGGGGACTGGGAACGGTATATTACTATAAAAAAAATGACCCCTGGGCTCTCTATTATTTCAGATTAGCTGTAAGGGAAGGGTTAAAGGAAGAACTTTTCAGCGATCTTGGTTCTGTTTATACACTGATCGCCCATATTTACCAGGAACAAAAGAATTTCGATAGCTGCTTGAAATACAATATGTTAGCCTTAGATGTCCGGAACAAGATTCATCTGACCGATCATATCGCCAGCTCCAAGGTAAATATCGGGAATTTGTTTTTGGAATACGGAAAACTGGAGGATGCGGCCAGATGGATCAGTGAAGGAATTGATCTCATGCACCGGTCGAAGGATTACAACCTGATCGCTTATGCCTTCAAACAGTTATCCAGGTTATATCTGGAACAAAAGGATTATCCAGCGGCCATAGAGGCTATTGAGAGTTTTTATACAACTGAAGATAGTCTCATTTTCTCCAGAAACAGGGGTGAGGTTGAACAAATTGAAGCAAGATATTGGATGACTGAGATCAAAACAGAGAAGGACCTGTTACTCAAAGAGATTGAAATTCAACAACTTCAGATAAGAAATAAGAGTTATTCTGAAGTGATTCTTCAACTGGTCCTGATCCTCGTTTTCCTGATCATCATCTTCTTTTTCTATCTCTATTCAAAAAGCAACAGAGCAAGAGAACGTCTCCAGGGAATAAATTCTCAACTTGCCCGTGAAGTTCAGGAGAGGAGAAGAACTGAAGTTCAGCTACATGAAAGTAAAGAAAAATACAGGTTTATCGCTGAAAGTACCATGGACCTGATTGTTCACCTGGATAAAAATTTCAACTATCTGTTCATTTCGCCTTCAATTAACAGGATGTTCGGGTACAGTGAGGAGTTCAGGGAGAACCTTCCGTCTGTAGTAGACCTGATCCCTGAAAATTTCCGGAAGGAGATGAGAAGCCAGTACCTGGAGATGGTCAGGGCGAAAGAGCCTGTCATTCTGACCCACCAGTCAAAGAGAAAGGATGGGTCTCTTTTCTGGTCGGAGAGTCTGGTCAACCCGATCTTCGATGAGAAAACCGGAAAACTCAAAGAGACAATAACTGTTACCCGTGACATTACCGATCGTATTGCATATGAAGAATCGTTATCAGACAATGCCAGGCAAAATGAGACCCTTCTCAGGGAGATCCATCACAGGGTAAAAAACAACTTTGCGATTCTGGTCGGTTTGATGAATATGCAGAAAGTAAGTTCTCATCCCGGGGATTACAGGGACTTTCTGACAGAACTTCAAGGGAGGATCCGGACGATGTCGCTTGTCCATGAATTGCTTTACCGGTCTCATGACATAGACTATATTCGTTCGGAGGAATATCTGGGTCAACTGATCAGTATTATCTCACGGGCATATAACAGTGATTCCGTAAGGATTCATACATCTTTGGAGCCATGTATCCTGGATGTTGAAACCGCCCTTCCCCTGGGATTGATATGCAACGAACTCATCACGAATTCGTTCAAATATGGATTGGCTGATCATCCTGAAGGGGAGTTGTGGATTGATCTCCACCGCTGCCCCGATGCGGCTGACCCCGGCGGGATGTATACTCACATACTGACAATCAGGGATAACGGGCCTGGACTGCCGGAAGATTATTCTTTTGAAAACCGGAAATCAATGGGTTCACAAATTATCTCTTTGCTGATTGATCAGCTGGAAGGCCGGTTGGAATTTTCAAAAGGTCCAGGTGCTTCGTTCACAATCTACTTTTCTGATGAAAAGAGATCATAAGCTGTTGAAATTAGTACATTTGTTGCATGAATTCGAACCAGGAACAGATCACCTTTATAGGAGCGGGCGCTATCGGGACCGCCATTGGCAACATCCTTGCATCAAAGAAAGAGTACAGGGTGATCCTGCATTCAATAGATGATGAAGCCATACATTCCATTACATTCAATCATATCAATCCAAAATATTTTCCGTCGATCCAATTGCATCCCGAACTGAAAGCGACCAACAACAACCTGGTGATCAGGGACTCTTCCATCCTGTTTCTTGCCATTCCCTCGGTTATCCTGGTCGATTACCTGGAGTCAGTACGAAGTTATATACCCCCGGGTGTTCCGCTTGTAAATCTCGCAAAAGGATTTGGAGCCGAGCACAGAACCATTTGCGAATGCCTGCAGCAGCGTTTTCCGAATCCGGTTTGTACCCTGAAGGGGCCCACATTCGCCAGGGAGATCATCACACTGCTTCCAACCGGTTTTTCTCTTGGCTATTCCGACAGGAGCCAGATTGAGACATTCCGGAAACTCTTTTCAAACACCACGATATATTTAGATTTCACTCCTGACATACCGGGAGTGGAGATCCTCAGTATCCTCAAAAACATCTATGCCATTGTCCTTGGAATCGTGGATGCGCAGTTCAACTCGCCCAATTTACGATTCTTGATCCTGACCAAAGCATTCAGGGAGATGAGACGGATCCTGCTCCATTTCGGAGGATCCGAAGAGACGCTGTTCAACTACTGCGGTTATGGAGACTTCACATTAACGGCGCTCAACGACCTCAGCCGTAACCGTACCCTCGGACTTTTGATCGGAAAAGGATTTTTCACTGAACATGTCTCTCATGAACTGGTTCTTGAAGGAAAAACGGCTGTAAATATTTTCTACGACGAACTTTCCAAAAAGCTGGCGGTTGGAAACCACTTTCCGATTGTTGCCGAGTTGTATAAGATCTTTAATGATCATTACGACATCTCATCTTTTGTAAATTCGATCCTTTCGCTTCGGGATTCCTGATTTTGTGGTATCTTTGCAGCCAATAGAGCCGTGATTTATCACGGCTTTACTGACGCGCTTCAGCGCGGGAATTGGGGCTGACCGGTTTTGACAGCGGGGAAGTGGCCTTGTAAGCATGCCGAGTTTCCGTACAGGGGTCTCGTAAAAACTTCTGTGCAAGCCATAATAACTGGCGACTATCAATATCAGATGGCAGCGTAACTTCAGAAGTTACAAGCCTTTGTCTCCCGGAAAACCTTTCTCAGCGGTGTTCCGGATGAGGCATCACAAACGTTGAGATAGGTGCGGTGAGGTTCCGGCATCGCAGCAAAATAAAGGAACTAAGGATCTGATAGGCTGGCCGCTGGCCGGTTGGGTCCCGACAATCAACCAGCGGATAAGCATGTAGAAAGCATTGATGCTACCTGTTTGGACGAGGGTTCGAATCCCTCCAGCTCCACAAGACACCTCTGAAAATGGTCAATTCATCGCCGAAACGATCCGTTGGGTATGTTCGGCGATGATCAGTTCCTCGTTGGTGGGAATGGTCATCACGGTTACTTTGGAAGAGAGTTTGCTGAGCACTAATTCCTGCCCCCGTACTCCCGTATTTTTCTCGTTGTCGAATTCGATCCCCATGCACTGCATGTTGGAGCAGCATGCTTCACGGGTTTTCCAGTCATTCTCTCCTATCCCTCCGGTAAAGATCAGGAGGTCGAGTCCGCCCAGTGCGGCAATGTAGGAACCGATATATTTCTTGATCCGGTAGCGGTACATGCTCAATCCGAGGATCGCCCGCTCATGGCCCTCTTCAGCAGCTTTTTCAATTTCGCGCATGTCGGATGAAATACCGGTCACTCCCAGCATTCCGCTGTGTTTGTTAAACAGGGTGTTGGCAACCTGG
>Ga0172368_10004565_pt1 | contig 15955 bp, 10 predicted proteins | sample Lak11m_FD_114540 | JGI IMG/M metagenome (GOLD analysis project Ga0172368, IMG submission 114540) | Freshwater microbial communities from Kabuno Bay, South-Kivu, Congo - kab_022012_11m | ecosystem: Environmental > Aquatic > Freshwater > Lake | place: Democratic Republic of the Congo: South-Kivu...
CATGCCCCCTGCCCCGTGCTCCCTGCTCCATGCTCCATGCCCCATGCCCCATGCCCCATGCTCCCTGCCCCTTTAGTTCGAATTATAAATCCCACCCGAGCCGCTGATGTCTGAGTTAATGACAGGATTCCCGATATAATAAACATTCCCGCTTCCTGAAATGTGGACATCGAGCAGGTTTTCAACGTTAACCTGGCTGTAGCCTGAGCCGCTGATATTGACAAATGTATTATAGGTAGGAAGCTCAAAAGCTTTCACGTTTCCTGAGCCGCTTATAAGAATCTGATGTTCATAAGCACTTCCATAAAGAAAAATTTCACCAGATCCCGAAATTGTGCTTTTCAGAATACCGGCAACCAGATTCATTGAAATATTTCCCGAACCACTTATATTTAAATCAACATTCACTGTATCTGGAAAAAGATTTATACTGTTTACCGAACCGGAACCGCTGATATTTATATATTCCATAAGGGAGGTGGTAATATAAATGCTGACCCCTGAATGACTTTTAACATTTCTGTAGTAACTGATTTGCCAGAATCCATCAGAGGTAACATATTTTTCAATGTTATCAATGATATTCTGCTGTCCTTCGATCATGATTTCCTGAGGCTCTCCATGCGTTAAAATTACGTTTGCATCTATGCTCAATGCAATACCCGAAACATCAGGAAGAGTATAATATTGCTGTACAGTGGGGCCCTCGCCTTTGATGGGCCCGCCTTCCTTGTTGCATGAAACTATAAGTACCGTACCTGTAAAAATGATTAATGCTAAAATCAGATTAAGCGTTTTCATATCGTGTTGTTATTAATTTTCCGGTAATAACGACAGAAAAAAAAGGCCTGGGTTGCAGCATTGAATAAAAATTCGGTGAACGAATTGGTTAGTCCAGCCTTTTCCGGTAAACTCTGATGCAAAGATCGAATTTCAAACCGGGGAATGGGCTGTCAGTTCCGCATGGGTACCACGAAGCAGGCCATTTTTTAATGTCAGGATTGATCCAGCATTTGTTTGAGGTGATATCCGGGTAAGCATAACCTGCAAGGAATTTCTCCACCGGAACAGGCATAGTATCAGTCGGGTGGCTATATTGCATCAGGGCATAAAAATCTTCATTCTTTTTTACTTTCACGGGTTTGACCAGATCAAAGGTGTAATATCCTGCAAAGCGGCAATTATGCCCGGTTGTTACAGCTTTTAGGCCCGAAAGTAATTTTGATGCAGTATCGAAGTTTTCATAAATCTCAGCATAAATCCTTGTTCCTGGCAAGCTCACGTGTGATCCAATCGCTGAGATTTCAATATTATATGGAGCAGTGAATTTTATCAGACCATAACAAACCGTATCATCAAATCCGTAATTACTAACGGCACCAAGTGTATCATAATAGCTGATTCCATCATCCGAATCCCGCTGAATCCATTCAGGCCAAACGGCGTTGTATTGAAGAATATTCGGATCGGAGTAGGGAATGTAAAAAAAGCCCTTCTCACCAAATTTGTTTCCGAGGCTGTTTTGCGCTATCCAACAGCCAATGCCTGCATTTGTTTGCAGGGTGTCGTTCCAGCCGGCAAGAATAACTACATGATTAATTCTTTTTGTTTGAGTGTACCAGATATTGGAAATTGTATCGAATTCATTTCGACGGAAATACATCATTGTCCAAACCGCACCATAATCCATGATCGTTTTTTTAATCAGCGGAGCGCTGTCCGGAAGAAAACGGGCTGCGGTTATAAGTGTAGGCAATTCAGGAGTGGCAAGGTAAAGGGAATCCGTTGCGGAGTTTTTGATAATTGGCCCTGAGCCCCTTGTAAAGTAGGCAGTTGCCATAAAGTGATTTCCATATACATTTCGGGTCGAATCAAATCCATGAAATAACTTAAGATGGATATCCGAAAGAATTTCATCGCTTAAACCTAAGGTTCTCCAAAACGATTCAACCGAACTCATTGCAGCACTTGACCAGCAGGCTCCTGTAGGCTGGAATTTCACCGGGCCAAGGCGTTCGCTGTTTCTGAGATCGAAGTAAACAGGCAGTGGTTCAGTGACAACTAATTTTCTATCAAAATCAGAACCGACAAAATGATATACTGTGTCCTGACATGAACACGATAAGGTAGTAAGGCAAAACAAAATATAAACAAATTTTATCCGCATATTCAACTTTCTAAAAAGCAAAAATATCATTTTCCGGGAAGAATCTGCATGATGCAGGTGACGATTTATCTGCCTGTCAAGGGATTAATCTTTTATCCCGAATTATTAACAGAGAAGATAACGGAGTCGTTTTTGAGTATTTTTGTTGCGGCTGGAAACTTGTTACCGGCTGCTGATTGCCGGATGCTGGTTACCCCGCAAAGCGGGATTTTCACTGCGTTTCGACTGGTGGCTGGTTCAGAACGCAGAACTTGGAACTCAGAACTTCAGACATTAAACATCGAACCTTGAACTCACAGAATGGTTGAATTCACACATTTGCATGTACATACCCAATATTCCATCCTTGACGGGGCGGCCAATATTGAATTGCTGATCAAAAAGGCTAAGGAATCGGGCATGAAGGCGCTTGCAATAACCGATCACGGAAATATGTTCGGGGTGCTTAAATTTTATAATGAGGCTCAAAAGCAGGGAATTAAACCCATCATCGGATGTGAGGTTTATGTAGCCAGGGACGGTCGTACTGTCAGAGAAAAAACAAGAGGGAAGCAATATCATCATTTAATATTACTGGCAAAAAATATAACCGGTTACTTCAATCTTTCAAAACTGGTTTCATTGGGATATCTTGAAGGATTTTATTACAAGCCAAGGATTGACAAGGAAATTCTCGAAAAATACAGCGAAGGGCTTATTGTCAGCAGTGCCTGTATTGGCGGTGAAGTCCCGCAAGCAGTATTGAATCATGGGATGGATAAGGCCCAGGAAGCAATTGACTGGTTTATCCGGGTATTTAAAGATGACTTTTATCTTGAACTCCAGAATCACGGCATGCCTGAGCAAAAGACGGTAAATGAAGCACTCATGATTCTGGCGGCTAAAAATAATCTCAAAGTCATTGCTACGAATGATGTTCATTATATAAACGGTAATGATTTTGACGCCCATGATATACTGATCAGGCTGAATACGGGTTCCGATATTAATGACGTGAAGGAGGATTTGAAATACACAGGACAGGAATTTCTCAAAACTCCCGACGAGATGTCTGGATTGTTTCAGGATATACCTGAGGCCATTGCCAACACACAGGAAATCGTAAATAAAATTGAAGATTTTAATATACGGTCGAAGATCATTTTACCTGTTTTTCCTTTACCCGATGGATTTGAATCGGAAGATGAATACCTGCGATATCTGACTTATGAAGGAGCAAAGAAACAATATCCTGATCTAACGGATGAAGTCCGTGATCGGCTTGACTTTGAGCTTGCCGTTATTAAAAAAGTACAATTCCCCGGTTATTTTCTGATTGTGCAGGATTTTATAAACAAGGCCCGTGAAATGAACGTGACAGTCGGACCCGGAAGAGGATCAGCCGCGGGATCGGCAGTGGCATATTGCACAGGTATCACCAGCATTGATCCGATCAAATACAACCTTTTGTTCGAGCGCTTTCTGAATCCGGAAAGGATTTCAATGCCTGATATAGATGTTGACTTTGATGATGAAGGGCGCGATAAGGTTCTGGATTATGTAGTAAATAAATACGGTAAAAACCGGGTCGCACAGATAGTCACCTTTGGAACCATGGCTGCAAAATTAGCCATACGCGATGTAGCCCGTGTTTTAAAGCTTCCGTTGCCTGATGCCGACAGGCTGGCCAAGCTTGTTCCCGATCGTCCGGGTGTAAGCCTGAAGCAGGCTTTTGAAGAAGTCCCTGAACTGGCATATTTCAGAGATAAAGGGGATGAACTTGAGCGTAAGACCTTACTTTTTGCCGAAACTCTCGAAGGTTCGGCACGGCATACCGGAACCCATGCCTGCGGGGTGATCATCGGGCCTGATGACCTCATCAATTACATACCGCTTGCCACTGCAAAAGATTCATCCCTGATGATAACTCAGTATGAAGGCAAACTGGTGGAAACCGTAGGAATGCTTAAGATGGATTTTCTGGGCCTTAAAACCCTTTCAATTATGAATGATGCTTTAAAAAACATTGAGAAAAGGCATCAGGTTAAAATTGATATTGAAAAAATACCTCTTGAAGATAAGGCAACCTATCAGTTGTATCAGCAGGGCGATACCATCGGTACATTTCAGTTCGAGTCGGAGGGTATGCGAAGTTATCTTAAAGAGCTTAAACCCACGAATATTGAGGATCTCATTGCCATGAATGCGCTTTATCGGCCGGGTCCTATGGAATTTATTCCTACCTACATCAGGCGAAAGCATAAGAAGGAAAAAGTAGAATATCCGCATCCGATGCTTGAGAAGTTGCTTGAACCGACTTACGGCATCATGGTTTATCAGGAACAGATCATGCAGGCGGCACAGATTATGGGTGGTTTTACCCTTGGCAATGCCGATCTGCTGCGTCGGTCAATGGGTAAAAAGGATATGAAGACAATGGAAAAGCAAAAGGAAATCTTCATTGAAGGCGCTGCAAAAAACGGTGTTGACAGAAAAAAAGCCGAAGATGTTTTCATTACCATGATGGAGTTCGCCAAATACGGATTCAACCGTTCGCACTCGGCCGCATACTCACTCATCGCATATCAAACAGCTTATCTGAAAGCCAATTATCCTGCAGAATATATGGCTGCCGTACTCACACACAACCTGGGCGATATTAAAAAGATCACCTTCTTCGTGGATGAATGTCACAGGCATAATATCGAAGTTCTTGGCCCAGACGTGAATGAGAGTGATCTGAATTTCATGGTGAATGAAAAGGGTGAGATCAGGTTCGGGCTGGTGGCTATCAAAAATGTCGGAGAAAATGCAGCATCCAGCATTATAGAAGAACGGAAAAAGAAAGGTACTTATCGTTCAATATTCGAGTTTTCAAAACGGGTGAACCTGAAATCGGTGAATAAAAGAAGCATGGAATCACTTGCTATGGCCGGTGCATTCGATTGTTTTGATGACACCCACCGTGCGCAGTATTTCTACCGTGAAAATTCGGAGGATACCATTTTCCTTGAAAAGATCGTAAAGCATGCGGGAGATTACCAGGTTCAGGAAAATGCAGCACAGGTAAGCCTTTTTGGAGATATGGCAGCCATTCAGGTGAGGGATCCTAAAATGCCGGAATGTACACCCTGGACCAAACTGGAACAATTGAAGAATGAAAAGGATGTGACCGGATTTTATATGTCGGGCCATCCGCTCGAAGATTTTAAACTGGAAATTGACCAGTTTTGCAATGTTACGCTCAATGAAATAAAAAATAACCGCGAAAATTACAGGAATAAGAACCTCACTTTTGCCGGCATACTGACATCGGTAAACCACCGGACATCCAAGACGGGTAATGCATTTGCGACTTTCAACATCGAAGACTTTACGGATTTTGAGCAGTTTATACTTTTTTCGGAAGATTATCTAAAGCTGAAACATTTTCTTGTAGAGGGTTCGTCCTTGCTTGTGAAGGCGACAGTTCAGCCGAGAAACTTGAAAAACCGTGATCAGCTCGAAGTAAGGATTAGCGGAATTGTACTACTTTCGGAAGCCATTGATAAGATGACAAGAGAAATTGTTGTTCAGATGCCGGTGGATTTTATTACCGGAAGCATTGTTAAGGAAATTTCAGAATTTGTGAAAAAAAATGAAGGCAAATGCGGTTTGAGGTTTCAGGTTATGGATGAGGAAAATGGTGTTTCGGTTAACCTTTCTTCCGCGAAGAATCTTGTTAATGCATCGGAAATGGCAAGATTTCTTGTGAGGTTTTCGGAGGTGAAGTTCAGGTTGAATTAGGGGATTATAGCTGAAACTGTTCTGTAAAGATTACTTCATGCTTCTCGAAATAAGATTAAGACCGGGACTTTTTAATACGATGGGATCCGTCAATAGCCTGTCACGATTTTCACAACAGGCAAAGAGTTATAAGATTGATTTTCGATCCGTCAATCGAATATTGTTTCCTTTCAATCCTCTTCATCTTCATCGGCCGTTTTAAAAAATGCCGCATGAACCGGTGGGGGACATTTGCTGTTTTCTCCTTTCACAGCAACCCAGATCACTTCATTAAAAGGCGTATCCGGAACCTTGTCCTCGGCGCTGAAGTTGAATTCTTCGCTAATATGCTGCCAGCGGTTCAAAGCCATATTACGGGCATTAAGATCGGTTTGAGGCTCGCGCGAAACAAATCCTGTTGTGTTCACGGTATCGGCAAAGCACCGCCACATTGGTGTAGCAGCGGCATCGTACTGGCTCATGGGCGGCAGGCCAAGGATCAACTCCATGGTTCGCAACATGGAAGATGTGGAGTACATGGTGTGATCCACATAATTTCTTTTCACAAAGCCTCCGGCTACATAAGCAGTGGTGCGGTGTGCATCAACATGGTCGGGTCCGTTTTGCGCATCGTCTTCAACGATAAAAACCACGCTCTCCGCCCAGATGGAACTGTGGCTGAGATATTCAACAAATAAGCCTACCGCAAGATCATTATCGGCCACCTGGGCAAAAGGAGTCGGCTTTCCTTTTTGCAATCCCATGGTATGATCGTTGATAAACCGGAGTGTGTTGAACTGAGGGACTGAATTCGCTGTCATCAAAGAATCAAAATCACGCTTCCACTGCATGAACCGGGTGGTGTCCATTATGGATTGATCCCAGCTTGTAAAATAAGGACAAAGATGATCTTTCAGCACAGGGATATTGGGTTTATAGTCGTCGGCAAATTCGCCATAAGTGCGGTAGGTGACTCCATATTTTTTACAATAGTCCCAGATAAAACCATTTTTGTTGTTGGCAATTTCGCGGGTGCCTTCAGCATTGTAAAATCCTCCCCTGCCACCATAACTGGTGGGCCAGTTTTTTTCCAGAAAATCTGTTGCATAAGCTCCTGTGCTCCAGTTATGTCCGTCGGCGCTCACTTCCCCATCAACATAAAAATTATCGAGTAACACAAATTCCCTTGCCAGTGCATGCTGGTTGGGAGTATATTTTTCACCGAACAGCAGCAATGATGTATCCCCATTGCCTTCAGGAATATCGCTCAGAACCTGGTCGTAGGTTCTGTTTTCCTTGATAATATAGAATACATATTTTATGGGAGAAGCATCACCGACTCTCTGAGGAACCGGATTGCCCGATTGTCCTTCTGCAAACTTTTCCCTTTCTTTGGTATAAGGACTGTTGTTGAAAACCGCCTGGGTAAAAACAGCCAACTGACTGTCGTCGGGAACAGGAATGATGCTGAGCATTCCCCTGAAAAGCCCTCCGATATATTGTTCCTTTTCAGGTTTTACAGCATCGGCGGACTGATAACTGACGTCCTGCTCTTTTTTTGCAGGATTTGGTCCGTGAGGATTTGCCAGTGAAGTAAATCCTTTTCCATTGGAAACGAAAATGTTATTTCGGATCACGCGGACACAGGTAGGATACCAGCCCGCAGGTATAAAACCTTTGCTTGAGCTGTTGCCCGGCATACCGATATCAAATACAGCAAGATAATTATTATCTGCATTGGCGATGAAGAGGGTTTTCTCATCGCGGCTAAGAGCAACACTGTTGCTGGTCGAACCGGTCGGGGCATCGGGAAATAAAGCGGTGTTCAGCGTTTCAATCACGTTCCTTGCTTTCAGGTCAATTACAGAAACAGAATTGTCATTGGCATTGGCAACAAACAGAAGAGAGCCATCCCTGTTGATGCACATATCATTGGGATTATCGCCAACCACAATGGAACCAGTGATCTGACGTTTTTCCGTATCGAATAGCTGAACCTTATCACAGCCCCAGCAGCTAATATACAGAAGTTTTTTATCCGGTGAAAGCAGACATGTATAGCCTTCTGCACCTAATAAATGGCTGTGAGCAACTTTTTTGGTGGTAAGGTCTATTACATATAATGAGTTGTTTTCAGTTGTAACTGCATACAACAGTTTTTTATCGTCGTCAATGGCAATTCCGGCCGGGGATACCTTTTCGGGCCATGGTTTACCGATAAGGATGGTATCGGCGGGCACCAGTTTATTATTGCTGATATCGAACCGCAGTATCCAGTTATCGTTTCCTCCGGAAGCGTACAGGCTGCTGTTGTCGTTACTAAAGGCAAGGCCTATCCATACTTTTCGCACAATAATTGTATCCAGAATCAAGTGTTTATCGGCTTCAATCAGCTGTATGGTTTGATCGCTCTGGCCGTTGTTAGTAACAGCAAGTAATTTTCCCGAAGGTGAAACGGCTATATTGAGAGGCAAATCTCCTAACGGAAGGCTTTTCCCGACAGGTGTTACCGCCCAGCCATTCGGCAAATGTATTCTCCGGGATTCTATGTCCTGCAGCGACTGGCTGCTTATATGGAACGGACGGATCAACATGAACAGGAGGATGGCGATCAGAGTTATAATTAATTTCATTGTGTTTTCCCTTATTATCAGACTATTGACCTATATTTTCAGTTTCGAAATATTTTCAACAAATATAGTTAATCAAAGTTTGATGTAACGGATATGACTTTTTTTTTTCAGGGTTGGATTATACTTTAGACCTGTGCCCCATGCTCCATGCTCCATGACCCTGAGACCTGAGACTGGTGACTGGTGACTTGAGACCTGTGACTGGGGGCTGTAAATAAAATGGTTTTAGCTGTTGAAAAACTAAATCAATGAATTTCCGTTAAATGTTTAATTGCTTTTAAAAAAATAATATTTTTGACGCTCAGTTCTTTCATATTTAATTCGTATAAAAATGGCTTTAGAAATAACCGACGGCAACTTTGATGAAATCGTTCTCCAGGCTGACAAACCGGTGATCGTTGATTTTTGGGCGGAATGGTGTGGCCCGTGCAGAATGGTAGGACCTATTGTTCAGGAAATCGGGCACGACTACGAAGGAAAAGTAGTTGTAGGTAAGGTGGATGTTGACAGCAATCCCGGCGTATCAGTTAAATTCGGAATAAGAAATATCCCGACAATACTGTTTTTCAAAAAAGGGGAAATTGTTGATAAGCAGGTCGGGGCGGTTCCAAAACAAATCATAGTTAACAAAATCGAGGCTCTGCTATAAGAACCATCTTAAATTCACTTTGATTCTTTTTCGTACCATCATTTAATTTCTGACTGCAGAAAGCTATGTTGCGTGTTTGTTTGTTTCATACAATAGTTTGAGACCCGGGATTTGATATTCGAAACATAACATATATGAGTCTAAGTTATAGTACCTGGAACCTGCCGCACAGTCAGCAAGTTAAAAACTTGAAACCTTAAACCTTAAACATTGAACCTTGAACTACACTATTGAACACGAACGTTTGCAGCAATTCGGCGGGCTTGAGTTCACAGCGAAACAGGTGGTCGAGGGATTTATAGTCGGGTTGCATAAGTCGCCGTTCCATGGCTTTTCGGTTGAATTTGCCGAACATCGCCTTTACAATTCCGGTGAATCCATCAAGCATATTGACTGGAAACTTTATGGCCGCACGGATAAACTATTTATCAAACGGTTTGAAGAAGAAACCAACCTTCGCTGCCAGTTGATCCTCGATGTTTCTTCATCCATGTTTTTTCCGGTCATGGATAAAATTACACTCGACAACCCGAACAAGATAACTTTTTCTGTTCATGCCGCTGCGGCTCTCATCTACCTGTTTAAGAAGCAGAGAGATGCCTTTGGATTAAGCTTTTTCAGCGACAGCACTGAACTTCATACACCCTGTAAATCGAGCTCGGTACATCAGAAATACCTCTATTCTGAACTCGAAAAGCTGCTCAGGCCGTTGCCGGTGAATGCATACAAAAAGACCTCTGCTGCAACTGCATTGCATGAAATAGCTGAAAAAATTCATAAGCGTTCGCTGGTGATATTGTTCAGCGACATGCTTGAAAACAATTCCTCGCCGGAAGAATTATTCTCAGCCCTTCAGCACCTGAAACATAACAAGCATGAGGTTATCCTTTTTCATGTGGTGGACAAAAAGAAGGAAATTGATTTTGAATTTGAGAACCGGCCTTACAAATTTATAGACCTTGAAAAAGGCGATGAACTGAAAATTACACCCAACGAGGTGAAAGAAATATACATTAAAAAGATACATGAATATAAAAGCCGGTTAAAGCTGAAATGCGGGCAGTACCAGATTGAATTTATCGAAGCCGATATCAAACAGGGCTTTGAGCAAGTCCTGCTTCCTTATCTTCTGAAAAGAGAGAAACTTTTTTAAAATAAAGTTTTTTACTTTTGCCACCTGTATCCTCAAAATAAATCGTCCGGAATGTTGTGTTTTATCAATCTCAAATTAATTGACATTATTGACATCGTGCTTGTCGCGATCCTGCTTTTTGAACTTTACAACCTGCTGAAAGGAACCGTTGCCATCAATATCTTTTTCGGGATAGTCGCATTTTACTTTTTGTGGAAGCTGGTAAATGCCTTGCAGATGAAACTTCTGAGCGAGATATTCGGGGCTTTTATAAGTGTGGGATTCATTGCCCTCATCGTCGTCTTTCAGCCGGAGATAAGGAAATTTCTGCTGATGCTTGGAACTCCGGGATTCATCAGTAAAAAACGCAAACGGTTCTTTTTCTGGAAAATCAACATGAACACTCCGGAAGTGCTGGATGCCGATAAAGTTATTATGGCGTGCAGAAATTTGTCGGAGAGCAAAACCGGCGCTCTGATCATTATCGCAAAAATAAGCGGACTTGAGCAATACGTGGAAACCGGCGAAAAAATGGATGCCGTCATTTCGGAGTCGCTGATCGAAAATATTTTCTTTAAGAACAGCCCCCTTCACGACGGCGCGCTCATCATTCAAAATAACAGGTTAAAGGCTGCCAGATGCATCCTGCCTGTTTCCGGCAACCAGAAAATCCCATCAAATTATGGGCTGAGACACCGGGCTGCCGTTGGTGTTACTGAGCAATCGGATGCCCTTGCCATCATCGTTTCGGAAGAGACCGGGCTGATTTCATATTCAAAGGGCGGGAAACTGCAAACGAAAATAAAACCCAACCAGCTTAAGATTTACCTTACTGAGGATTTGACTTGATGAAAGTCTTGAGTCTTGAGTATTTAGTCTTAAGTAGTTAGTATTTTTGACTTTAGACCTGAGAACTGAGAACTGATAACAGAGAACTGAGAACAGAGAACTGGAACAGCGAACTGAGACTATAGACTTCAGGCTTTGGACTTGAGACTAATAAAAAAGCTGTTCACATTCGAACAGCCTTTGTTGTAGCGAGGGAGGGAGTTGAACCCTCGGCCTTCGGGTTATGAATCCGACGCTCTTACCACCTGAGCTACCTCGCCAAAATTTGGTGTGCAAAAGTAAAAACTTATTTCTGATAAGTTATGTTTGGAGTTATTTTTTTACGAAGTAATTTTAATTTCTTTTCGATATTTTTGTTTTCCCAAAAAATTCCATGAAAAAATTATCAATCCTCTCAGTCTTTATCTTATTTTCAACTTACGGTATAGCTCAAAAAGCAGATACGATTAAGCAATACAGCCCGAAAACAGGTACTTACAAAAAACACATCAATGAATTAGCTTATCAGCTCCCTTTCATGATCGAATACGGCTATTACCATAACTTCAATAATATCATTGAGCCGGGATTTGCCATTAAACTTGGAATTGGCGTCATAAGTGATGAAGACTACATTGGCGATCCTAAATTTGAACTTATTACCAGTGAAATAAACTTAAGAAATGCATTTTCGCTCCGGAAAGATGATCATTTCATCGATTACGATATTGGGTTTGCTGTTTTATTCGGGGGACTATTTGGCGAAGGGTTAAATGGACTCGATAATTTATTTTATGGCCTGAATTTGCAAACCAATTTTCGCATCTATAAAATTCTCAAGATCGGACTTGATGCAAAACTTGGTAGTGTAAATTTAGCTTTGGACAAGGAATCTTTAATGATATTGTGGTATCCTTATTTTTTATTCTCTTTCTAACTATTTGTGATGTATGCAAGAAGATTTTTATTTGAGTTAATTTGAGATTCCTCATTTCGCTTCGCTCCAATCGGAATGACAATTCTGCAAGTTGTAAACAAAGGGAAAGGAGCAGTTCGCCGGAGGCGAACTGCTCCTTTCCTTCCCCAAATAAAAAATGGACATGTCATCCCCAACGAAGTGAGGGATCTCCTTACTAATAAAAGGGATGTCATTGGTTGCGAAGCGAGGAATCTCCTTTTATAACCTAAAAATATGTTTTGCGTAAAATCAGTAATTTGTTCCATGAAAAAATTATCAATCATCTGCATCTTGTTTCTGTTCATCAGTAGAACAACATTGGCACAGGGAATATCATCCTTTAATGATCCACCTGAAAAATTAAAAAAGGAGTAAAAAAATTTCTACGAGATTCATTACCATCCTTACATTTTCCCCGGTTTTTCTTACTTGCACAGATTTGACAATATAATCGTAGGTGCAGGATTTCATCTTGGGTTTGGCTGGCTATTGGAAAGCAACGGCGGGTCAACAGAAGGAATGAAAATATTTGTGAAAACAAGAAATGTTTTTTCAAAACGCAAAACAGGAAACTGGTTTGATTATGATATTGGATTCTTTTATTCAAGGATCATCATGGAGGAGGACGCCGATTTTTACGGTATTAATACAACCTTGCTTTTTGTACCGGTAAAATTTATCAAAATCGGTATTGACGCAAGAACAGGCCCTGTGATTTATGATAATCTCAGAAACTGGAACTATGGATTTTCTCCGGAATTGATAATCAGCTTTTAAAAATTCTTTGAAATAATTTCAACAATCCAGTTAATTTATTGAAAATTTTTAAATAATATGGTTTTTACTCGCCAAAACAAAAAATTTACTTTCCAGATTTGATGTTCAGTTTTCCAGATTCTTCTCCCGCCATTGCGGGATCAGAATGACATATTAATCTTGTTTATCAGGGGGAGGCTGTTGGCAGCGAAGCTGCCAACAGCCTCCCCTCTCAACCTCCAACTCAACTGTCATTCTGAGCGAAACGTAGTGAAGCGAAGAATCTCAAACATAATTTTTCATTTTTAAACAGTCTCTAAGTCAACTTTTTATCATTCACTTTTGTCTGCATATTATTATTTCTGTTCCGACAACGAATAATTTCAACGCACGTTTAAAGTTAAGATTCTTTTTATAAATTTGCACGGTTTATAGCGCACTGTTCGATGAATATTAACAAAAATTTTTATATATCATGAAAAGATTTTTACTTGGATTATTACTGTTTTCTTTGGTATCGGTCATGTTTGCCGCCCATGTTGAATTACAGGATGCAAAAGCGATTGCATTAAATGCTTATTACCAAAAGCTGAACACCTATTATCAAAATGTTAATTTCAGTGATCTTGTCATCGCGGATTATTATGTAATCAGCCAGGATGGTAAAGATGTAATTTATGCCTTCAATTTTTCGGGATTTGGTTATATATTAATTGCTTCGGAAGATGCGATTGAACCGGTGCTCGGATATACCTTCGATCATCCTTATTCAGCGGATAACCAACCTGAAAATTTCAGGGGTTTGATTTGGGAATATGGTAAACATATCCAATACCTGAGAAATAACAGCATAGCAGCATCTCAGCAAATCAGCCAGCAATGGAATGATCTGATTGTTTTCAAACCTGAATCATTTTCCTCAAATGATGGTGGCAAGGATGTTGAACCTTTGCTCACCTGCACATGGAACCAGGACTGGCCATATAATTATTATTGTCCGCTTGATCCTGCCGGACCTGGTGGAAGGGTTTATGTAGGCTGTGTTGCTACGGCTATGTCGCAGATCATGCTATACTGGAGATATCCCCACCAGGGAAGCGGTTCTCACAGTTATTATCAATATCCTTATGGAACTCAATCAGCTAATTTTGGCGAAACTACTTACGACTGGGATGGAATGGTTGATAATTCCGATTCTTATGTGAATCTCCCGATGGCATTGATCGGTTACCATGCAGCGGTTTCCGTTGATATGGATTTTAGCCCTGATGGTTCCGGAGCTTATAGCGATGATGTTCCCTATGCATTAAAAACTTATTTCCTTTATGCAAACGGAGTTTCTTTTAAAAACCGCTCCAATTATCCTCTTGCAACCTGGAAAACAATGGTTCAAACGGAATTGAATGCCAAACGGCCGGTTTACTATTCAGGACAATCGCCTGATGGAGGCCATGCTTGGGTGGTTGATGGTTTTCATCTTTCAGATGATACTTATCACATGAATTTTGGCTGGAGTGGCCAGGAAAACGGCTGGTACCTGATTACAAGTGCCGGTGGATTTACTTCGAGCCAGGGGATGGTTCATAATATCGAACCGGCAGATGCAGCCTATCCTTACGGTTGTACACCCGATCATGAACTGACGAATTTGGTGGGTTCATTTGAAGATGGGAGCGGCCCTCAGGAAAATTATGCACAGAATGTGAACTGCAGCTGGCTTATCAATCCTCAAACTCCACAGGATTCCATCACGAAAATAAAGCTCAATTTTGTCGTTCTCGACACCGAATCCGAAGACATCATTACTATTTATGACGGTAGCACGACTTCCGACCCGCTATTAGGAACATACTCAGGAACTACTACACCAACAACAGATATTTATTCTACTGGAAATAAAATGCTGGTGGTTTTTGATGGCGACGGCGACGCAACAACAGGTACAGGATACAGAGTTCAATACACCTCCTACCAGCCAACCTGGTGCTCCGGATTAACAACATTGACGGAACCTTCCGGCTCATTCGATGACGGCAGCGGCGACTGGTACTATAAGAACCTGTCGAACTGTATTTGGAAAATCACACCGGCTTATGCATCAGACCTCACCCTCACTTTTACATCATTTAATACCGAGGAAGGCATTGACATTTTGAAAATCTATGATCAAAGCAATAACCAGCTCCTGGCGACGTATTCCGGTGAATATACCACGGTGATGCCGGATCCTGTTACAGTAGCAAGCGGCAAGATATTTATGACCTTTCAAACTGACGGCGTTATAAACAATCCGGGATGGACAGCAGAGTGGGAGATCGGCAATGTGGGCACAAAAGAAGAGAATGCCGGTTTTGATCATCTGAGTGTTTATCCCAACCCGGCGCAGAATCTGCTGAATATTTCATTCAGGCTGGATGAATGCCAATCCTTCGATATCAGGTTGGTTTCCATGGCCGGCAATGTGGTTTTCGCCCAGAAAACAAATGACTTTTCAGGATACTACGTCAACACCATTGACCTTTCTGATGTTGCCAAAGGTGTATATTTCCTCAATATAGCAAATGAAAATGGCACAGTGAATAAAAAGGTTGTTATATACTGAAACTTGACAGGTTTGCGAAAGTACCGAAGCTTCGGTGTTGTATAGTTTCAGTTATGCCGCCTTATTGCACAATTAAGTTTTCGTAAACCAGAATGCCTGCGGTATAAAATAATTATTGAATTTTTCATTAAAAGAGCCTCCGGTTAATATCGGGGGCTTTTTTGTTGTATTATAACTATTTACCCCTTGAAATAGTTGAAAACAAAAGATTCCTCATAGCATTAGCAAAAGAATAGAGCCGTATTTCATTACGCAATCCATTGCAAAATTCAATGTTTTATCTTCGACCCATTTTAAACAACTATTATCTGCATCGCTGAATAATTGCGGTTAATAGCTACATTTTATTTTGATTTGTTGGCCGATAATTATTTCTTTTATTGGCGGATCAAAATAAACCATTGCACATTGCCCGTAGGGCATTAATATCCATAGAAAATAACAATAGGAGAAAAGAATTTCCCGTAGAGCCTGCCCCGCTGAAAG
>Ga0172368_10004566_pt1 | contig 15950 bp, 11 predicted proteins | sample Lak11m_FD_114540 | JGI IMG/M metagenome (GOLD analysis project Ga0172368, IMG submission 114540) | Freshwater microbial communities from Kabuno Bay, South-Kivu, Congo - kab_022012_11m | ecosystem: Environmental > Aquatic > Freshwater > Lake | place: Democratic Republic of the Congo: South-Kivu...
GCAACTGCAACAGCAGCAACTGCAACAGCAGCAACTGCAACAGCAGCAACTGCAACAGCAGCAACTGCAACAGCAGCAACTGCAACAGCAGCAACTGCAACAGCAGCAACTGCAACAGCAGCAGTACCTGCCGGCGCAACAGTATCCCGCCCAGCAGCAATACCCGACCCAACAGCAGTACCAGCAACCGCAGCAGTACCAGCAACCGCAGCAGTACCAGCAACCGCAGCAGTACCAGCAACCGCAGCAGTACCAGCAACCACAGCAGTACCAGCAACCACAGCAGTACCAGCAACCACAGCAGTACCAGCAACCGCAGCAATACCAGCCGCAGCAGCAGGTTCTGCCCGGCGGAGGCGGCTCCCAACCGGGCGGTCCCTGCACGGTGAAGCTCAGCACGGACCGCTCCACGATCCATCTGATGGACCCGGCGGGCACGGAGCAGAAACATGTCTCCCTTGGGCAGGACCGGGTGCAGAAGGTCTTCACCTCCCCTGACGGAGCATGGAGCGTCGCGATCTACAAGATCCGCGGTGTGCAGCAGTACGGATTCATCGCGCTGGACCTGGCGAAGTGCGAGGAGCAACTGCCGGTGGACTTGCCTTCGATGGCGTCCACCGCCGCGTTCGACCAGGGAGATATAGTCCTCTTCCTTGCAACGGGAGAACAAAGATTCAGGCTGAAGAACCAGGTGATCCAGTGAGTTTCTATCTGATGAAAATCGGGCTCCTTGTTATCGCTATTGCTATTTGTTCGGTTTCCTATGGATTTGGGGAGGGTTTGTCGAAAGGGCAGGGGGACGCCATCCTAAATGAACTCCGGCAGATCCGCACCCTGCTCGAGCGGCAGCAGCAACCCCCCGCGCAACCGCTTTCTCCCGCGCCGGAAAAGGTGACGCTCAAGCTCGGGGCGGAGTATTCGTTGGGACGGGGCGACGCACCGGTGGTCATCGTGGAATACACAGACTACGAGTGCGGCTACTGCAACCTCTTCTACACCGTGACGTATCCGGGGATCAGGAAGAACTTCATCGACACGGGAAAGGCGCGATTCGTCAAGCGGGACCTGGCGCTCGATTTTCACCCAAACGCGCTGAAGGCGGCCCAGGCCGCGCGTTGCGCGGGAGACCAGGGGAAATTCTGGGAGATGCACGACATCCTCTCCGCGAACCCCGACGCTCTGGGGGCGGAGGCATATGCCAGGTACGCCCGCGACATAAGCCTCGATGCGGGAGCGTTCAAAGCCTGTACAGAGAGCGACAAGCACGTCGAGGACATACGGGAGAGCGGGAAGGGGGCCGGCAGCGTCGGGATCACCGGCACCCCCTCGTTCGTCGTGGGGACGGTAACCGGCGATACTCTGGATGGAATCAGGATCGTCGGGGCGCAGCCATATGCCGTATTCGAGATGGTGATCAAGGAGTACATCGCCGCACAACCCTGAGGGAAAGCTTAAATATGAATATTTGTAACCAGCCTGTGGCTGGCATTCCATTCGGACAAGGAGACACCTAGTGAAACGTACCAAATTATTGTGCTTGCTGACCGTTCCAGCTGCCGCCCACGTCAACCCTTCCTCGAAGTTGCTATCCCTGCGTCGGGTGCTCGCCGGCTTTTTCATTTGGGTGTTGTTGTCCGGTCTCGGTTCCATGGCACCGACACCATCCTTGGCGGCGACCGCCTGTGGTGGTGCCGGCCAGCGCGCCTGCTGCGTGGGTGAGCGTATCCCGTCTTGTAACTCAGGGCTGCACGAGGTCGTTGGTTGCACCGGCGTGTGCACATGCGGCGGCGTCAATCCATTCGGTGTCGCTAATTCCATCGGCCACTGTGAGGCCAATGCCCCCCCTCCCCCTCCCCCGACTGCCTGCGGCGGCAACGGCCAGCGCGCCTGCTGCGTGACGGAGCGTGTCCCGTCCTGCAACCTTCCGCTCATCGAGATCCCCGGCTGCACCGGCAACTGCACCTGCGGCGGGGTCAATCCGGGCGGTCTCGTGAAGGCGATCGGCCACTGCGCCCCCCTGCCGGGGATTCCGCAGCAACCGGCCACCACACAAACTGTCAATAGCTGTTCGGCGGAGTTGGCTAAATTGAACGCGGCGCTTGCCGCGGTTGCCGCTGCGAATCAGGCTGTTCAGAAACAGTGTGCCCAGGCAGGCGGTGCGCAGCAGTTGGCGCCGGCGACCACCGCCCCGAGCGGTCTTCTTAGGCCGGTCAGCCCCAATACAGGGGTAGGCGGTCTTCCTCCGTCAATGACAGTCGCTCCGACCGGTCTTCAAAGGCCGATCGCCAAGTAGATTCCATACTGGTGTACATCGATTGCGCGCCCCGTACTGACCTTTAGTACGGGGCGTTGCAATCCGGATGTGTAATTGCTTGGTTGCTGTGCATGGACATGGAGGCACCCGACTATTGAAAGGGCGCGTCCTGGCGGGCGCTCCGTGGTTGACATAATAAAGTGGGGGGGGGTGACGTCGACGGTACCTCTACCGTAAAACTGACCCCCGGCAGAAGTTGACTGCTGCCCGTCGCAGCAGATATCCAGGTGGGAGGGACCCATGAATTCGCGCAAGGTACGGTATTCGTGTTTCCTGGTCTGTTGGTCGGTTCTTCTCTGTTGTTCCTGGTCCGCACAGGGAGCCGATCTACCTGTGAAGGTGGACCCCGGCGGCGGAGTCATCAAGGCACTGCCTAAGGGCGCACCGGTAAAGCCCCTCCCCGCGGCGCGGCCGGCGGGCGCAGCCAATATCGTTTGTGCTTCTGGTTACGGAGATTGTGATGGTAACCCTGCCAACGGCTGTGAGGCGAATCTATCCGCCGATCCTTCCAATTGCGGCAAGTGCGGAGCGAAATGTCCTTCTGTAAATGGAACGTCAAGGTGCACCTATGGCGCTTGCAGTCCAATCGTTTGTGTTTCCGGGTACGGAAATTGTGATGGTAACCCTGCCAACGGCTGTGAGGCGAATCTATCCGCCGATCCTTCCAATTGCGGCAAGTGCGGAATGTTGTGTCCTGCTGGCCAGAGCTGCCTTATGGGCGCGTGCTACGCCGCGACACGGTAAGACGGCGCTGCAGAAGTTCTCACAGAACCCGGCAGGGCAGGGACCGCCTACGATGGCGTAGGGAGGCCCAGCAGGACCGGTGAAGGTGGTGACCGCACCGGATGTTCCCGGGCGGAAACTTGATCCGATAAACGAGATGGGCGAGGAGGCCTCGCTCCAGTTGCAGATGATGATCGATGTGCCGGATTCTGGCCCGGTGGGGACGAAGATACCGGGGACGGGAATCCCCGCGCGGTGATTCGCCGGCGAAACCGATCTGCGAATTCGGCGTGCGCCGCGGCAACGGCACAATGCAGGGAAAAGTATTTTGCCCTGCTGAACCCGGAGGATCGGCATATTGCCGTGAAAAATCGATCCGCGGCACAGGGTGGTGCTCGCCCGTTCCAGGGAGTGCGTCGCCTCGTGAAGCAAGCGCATCGGCTCAATGGCTGCCCATTTCCTACAATGCGTCACGTATGAACGAATCCTGTCCAGGAGGTTACCGATGAAGCAGAACAGGAAACAGGGCATGACGTGTCGATGGAGTCCCGTCGCATACGGACTCGCGTTGGCGGTTCTCCTCGGCACCTTCGCTGCCGGCGGGAGCCGGGCCGTGGCGGCCACGGAGACAGTCGAAGTGTTCGTTTCCGCCATTGCCGCGGGGGACGGACACTCCGTGGCTCTCAAAAGTGACGGGACGGTCTGGACGTGGGGATGGAACCGTGACGGTCAATTAGGGGACGGGACGTCTACTCGTAGATCTACTCCCCGCAAGGTGAATGGGCTTACGGGAGTGACCGCCATTTCCGCCGGAAGCTACCATACCGTTGCTCTCAAGGGCGATGGGACCGTCTGGACCTGGGGACAGAATCTCTTCGGTCAATTGGGGGACGGGACATCCGGGACATCCGCGTATAAGAACACCCCTGTCCAGGTGACCGGCCTTGGAGAGGTCATCGCCATAGCGTGTGGATCTCAATTTACCATGGCCCTTACGCGCGACGATACGGTCTGGGTATGGGGGAACAATTTCGGTGCCGTATTAGGTGATCCGACTTTCTATCGAGCGGGTTTTTCGCCTATCCCGGTCCAGGTGAGTGGGCTTGCAGGCGTCACTGCAATTGCCGCTGGAACGGAACATGCCTTGGCCCTGGTGCGAGGCGGATCCGTTTGGACCTGGGGAAATAATGGCTGGGGCCAATTAGGGGGAGGAACGGTCGGGGCCAGTGCCAGGAGATATGTCCCTCAGCAGGTTCTGACTGGAGCAAAGGCGATTGCAGCCGGAGGCGGCAGTTACCTAAACAGGCATTCCGTCATCATCATGCTGGATGGAACAGCGTGGACATCTGGTTATAACTCTCATGGAGAACTGGGGGACGGGACAACGAATCTTAGATACACCCCTGTCCAGGTGAGTGGACTTACCAGTGCAACAACTGCTGCCGCGGGAAGTAATTTTACAACAGCCCTTCGGAGTGACGGGACGGTCTGGACGTGGGGATACAATGCCTACGGTCAATTAGGAGACGGAACAACGGTCGGGAAAAATACGCCCGTCAAGGTGAGTGGACTTACAGGTGTCGCCGCGCTCGTGGCCGGAGGGGACCATGCCTTGGCCCTCAAGAATGACCATACTGTCTGGGCATGGGGAGGAAACAGCAACGGTGGATTGGGGGATGGGACAACTACCAACAGATCCACCCCTGTCGAGGTGACCGGGCTGCGGATATGGAAATATGGCAGACCGGCGCCCTGAGTGATTTTCAGGGATCGTGGATTGTCCCGCATGCCGACTGCCCGTGGAAACCGTCCGGTAGCGTGCCATGCGCAATTTACGATGTCGCCCAACACGGAAGGAAATCGCCCGCGCATGGGCGTATGCCCGGCAGGGAGGGACGGGTGAACCAGTACGTCGTACGGATTTACCGCTCTCCCTCCGGTCGGAGGAACGGCCTGCCGATGGAGCGAAATGACCGGGGGACCCTGAAAAAATTTCAGGAAGGGCACCGGATCGGCCGGGACCTGACACAAGGGGGTAAGGGGATGATCCGCACCACGCTTGCCTACGTTCTCTTCGCATTGGCGATCGTGATCGTCGCGCCACAGGTCGTCCATGCGAAGGATTCCCTGTACGAGCAGAAGATGGCGCGGGGGGTCCTCGTCTTCGAATCCGGGAAGTTCCCGGAGGCGGTGGTCGAGTTCCAGGCCGCCCTATCGGAAAAGCCGGAAGATCCTGCTGCAACGCTGTACCTTGGGATTGCCCTTTCCCGCGCCGGGGACTCGCGGGCCGAGGTGACGCTCAAGAGAGCGGTCGGGCTCAATCCGAAGGATGCGAGGGCGAACCTGGAACTGGGCGTGCTGTATTACCAGCGTAATTTCCCGGAAGAGGCGAACGACTACTTCGACACGGCGGCTTCGCTTGCCCCGGGGTCGGAAATCGCCGCGCGCGCGCAGGAGTTCAGGAAAGCTTCCGTCGAGAGGATGGGATCGAAGGTCAGGCCCTGGACGGTCTCCGCCGCCTTGCGGGGGGAGTACGACTCGAACGTCGTCCTTTCCCCATCCGGCGTGGCGTTGCCGCAGGGGATCTCGAGCAAGTCCGACTACCGCACTGTGGCGTTGCTGGATGGCCGCTACCGGTTCCTGTCCGGACCGAAGGGAGATGTGTCCGCGGCATATGGGCTCTACCGGAGCTGGCACCGTGAACTGTCGGCGTTCGACGTCATCCGGCACTCGGCGGAAGTGCGCGGGGGGATCCCGGTTTCCTCCATCGCGAGGTTCGAGGCCGCATACACCTTCGAATACGTGGATGTTTCCTCCGAGTTGTACAACTACTCCCACGGCCTGGGCGCGGGCGTGACGGTCCACGAGGGGAAGGATCATTCCACATCGCTCCGGTTCCGGTACCGGCACGCGGGGTACGGCGACGCCGCGTTATTCCCGACCAACTCCGACCGGGACGGCGAGAACCACCTTGTCGGCGTGACGCAGCGCGCATCGTTCGGGGAAAAACTGTCGGCCTCGGCGGGGTACGCCCACGACGTGGACCGCGCGAAACGGCCGTGGTGGGATGCGAAGGGCGACAAGGGGTTCGCCGCGATCGGCGTCTCGATGCCGCACCGGATCAGCCTGGGGTTGTACGGGGAGTATTACCGGAAGAAATACGACGCCCTGGACCCGCAGTTCACCGTCGTCCGCGAGGACAGGACGACGACCTTCAGCGCCACGGGCGAGGTCTCTTTCTCGGATAGTTGCGGTTTCTCCATCGGATACTCCTACATCAAGAACGACTCCAGCATCCCGGCGCTGGAATACACCCGCTCGATCACGAGCGCCACCCTTACGGCGAGGTATTAGGCATGGACCTGCGAAAGAAAATCGTCGCGTTCGCGTTGGGACTGGTCCTCTGCGCATGGGCGTACGCGGGCGTTGCTCATGCCGCCGGCGAAGCGGTCAGCACGATGATCGCGATCAAGGGAAACACGTTCATCGAAAGAGGCAGCGCCGAGCGTCCGGCAAAAGTGAAGGACGACGTCCTTCTGGTCGACACGGTCTCCACCCGCGAGGCGGCGAAGGCGAAGATGCTCTTCATCGACGACTCGGTCCTGACCCTCGGGGAGAAGACGAAGGTGATCGTGAAGGAGTACGTCTACAGCAAGGAACGCGGCGGCAAGTCGATCTTCAACCTCCTCGACGGAAAGTTGAAGGCGGTGGTCGGAAAAGCGAAGTTCGAGGTGCACACCCCCACGGCGGTCGCCGCGGCACGGGGGACGGTGATCCTGATCGAGACGGGAATCCGCAACGGCGTCCCCTTCACGGACGTGGTCAGCATCGAAGGGGAGGTGGTAGTCACGCGGAAGGTCGTCCCGGGCAAGCAGGGAGAAGGTCCTGGAACCGGGGGATCGGGAGATTGGGACGGGAGGGCCGCGGTTGCCCCCGGGGAGGTCGTGCTCACTCCGGGAAATATCGTGTCGGTGGTTTCGGGCGAGCCGCTTCCTCTCCCCTCGGCGGCGCCTGCACCGGTTCTCGATGCTTTCCTCGCGGCCACGGAGTCGGTTTCCTTCGAGATGCCGGTCCCGTCCGTCGCGCAACTTCCCGCTCCGCCCGCCGTCGCGGGCGGCCGCGTCCTTCCTTCGCGCGGTCCGGCGCCGTCTGCGCCGCTTCCGCCGGGCGGAGACCCGGCGTCCCTGACGGGTTCTTCGGGAGGTGGCGCGGGCGTTCCGCCCTTCAGCCAGCAACCGGCAGCGGCGACCACGACGAAGGTCGGCGTCGGTGCCAACTTCCCCTGATCCGTGCACAGTCAAACGATCGCAATTCCCGGAGGAATCTCCATGAAACGTAGAGGCGCACTTTCGGTCCTCGCCCTGCTGACGGCTGCCACCCTGCTCTGGGGGTGCGGAGGAGGGGGAGGCTTCTCCCAATCGGGCTCCACGAACGTTACCGTTTCCCTCGGTAGCGCGGCCGCCAGGACGTCGGCGGCAACGCCTCGCGGCGCGACGATTCCATCCGAGGTGGCCTCGCTCCGGTTGACGGTCTCCTCGACGTCGACTCCGGCCGATATGACGCCAATCGTAAGCACCATTGAAGTCACCCCCGGCGTGACGACATACGAGGTGTCGGTCACTGTGCCCAACGGGATCCGCCGATTTCTCCTCGAAGCGTTCGACAACACGAGCGCTCCCCTCTATCGCGGGCACGCGACGATGGTCCTTACGGGCGGGACCGCCTCGGTTACCCTACAGATGAGTTCGGACGTCACGAACCCTTCCGTCCTCTCGGTCTCTCCGGCCTCGGGCGCGACCGGCGTGGGACTGTCATCCCCCATCACCGTCACGTTTTCGGAGGCGATGGAATCGACGACCATTACCGGCGCCACGTTCACGGTTACCGCGGGCGGAGCGCCCGTCGCGGGAACCGTTATATACACCGATAACACCGCCACCTTCACCCCGGCCGCCAACTGGGTCGACTCCACGTCCTACGCCGTGGCGATCACCACGGGAGTGGCGGACCTGGCGGGAAACACCATCTCGAGCGAGTATGCCTGGAATTTCGCCACCGGGACGGCATCGGTGCCGGTGGCGGCGGCCACCTTCAGCCCGGCCGCCGGGACATACACGAGTGCGCAAAGCGTGACGCTGTCGACGACGACACCTGGCGCGAGCATCCGTTACACGACCGATGGGTCGACGCCGACTTCGACGACCGGGACCATCTACACGGGAGCGATCGCGGTGTCGTCGACGACGACGATCCAGGCGATCGCGTACCGTTCGGGTTGGACGGACTCTATCGTGAGCAGCGCAACATACACGATCACCGGGACGGTGGCGGCGGCCACCTTCAGCCCGGCCGCCGGGACATACACGAGTGCGCAGAGCGTGACGCTGTCGACGACGACACCGGGCGCGACCATCCGGTACACGACGGATGGGTCGACGCCGACTTCGGCGACCGGGACCATCTACACGGGAGCGATCGCGGTGTCGGTGACCACGACGATCAACGCGATCGCGTACCGGTCGGGTTGGACGGACTCCATCGTGAGCAGCGCCACGTACACGATCACCGGGACGGTGGCGGCGGCCACCATCAGCCCGGCCGCCGGAACGTACACGACCGCGCAGAGCGTGACGCTGTCGACGTCGACGCCGGGCGCGACGATCCGGTACACGACGGACGGCTCGACGCCGACTTCTACGTCGGGGACGGTGTACACGGGTGCGATCCTGGTGTCGGCGCCGACGACGATCCAGGCGATCGCGTACCAGGCGGGCTGGGCGGACTCGTCCGTGTCGAGTGCGGCGTACACGATCACCGGGACGGTGTCGGCGCCGACGTTCAGCGTTGCGGCCGGGACCTACACGACCGCGCAGAGCGTGGCGCTTTCTTCGACGACGTCGGGTGCGACGATCCGGTACACGACGGACGGGTCGACGCCGACTTCGACGACCGGGACCATCTACACGGGAGCGATCGCGGTGTCGGTGACGACGACGATCAACGCGATCGCGTACCGGTCGGGGTGGGCGGACTCTATCGTGAGCAGCGCAACATACACGATCACGGGGACGGTGGTGGCGACCACCTTCAGCCCGGCCGCCGGAACGTACACAAGCGCGCAGAGTGTGACGCTGTCGACGTCGACGGCGGGGGCGAGCATACGGTACACGACGGACGGGTCGACGCCGACCTCGACGACCGGGACCATCTACACGGGAGCGATCGCGGTGTCGGTGACGACGACGATCAACGCGATCGCGTACCGGTCGGGGTGGGCGGACTCGGCGGTGAGCAGTGCCGCGTATACGATTACCGGGGCGCCCTCGGGCCCGAATCGAATCGCGGCGGGCGAGGACCACACCGTAGCCGTCAAGAGCGACGGGACGGTGTGGGCATGGGGGTATAACGTGTACGGTCAGCTCGGCGACGGGACCACGACCAGCAGTTCCGTGCCGGTCGCGATAACGGGTCTTTCCGGGGTTGCCTCCGTCGCGGCGGGGCTTGGCCACACCGTCGCCCTCAAGAGCGACGGGACGGTGTGGGCATGGGGGAGGAACGACGCCGGACAGCTCGGCGACGGGACCACGACCCAACGATTGCAGCCGGTGCAGGTGACGGGCCTTTCCGGGGTTGCCGCCATCGCCGCGGGCGACTATCACACCGTTGCCGTCAAGACCGACGGGACGGTGTGGGCATGGGGGTATAACGGGCACGGTCAGCTCGGCGATGGGACCACGACCAGCAGTTCCGTGCCGGTGGCGGTGACGGGGCTTTCCGGGGTCGCCTCCGTCGCCGCAGGCTGGTACCACACCGTTGCCGTCAAGACCGACGGGACGGTATGGGCATGGGGGTATAACTATTATGGCCAGCTCGGGGACGGGACCACGACCAGCAGTTCCGTGCCGGTGGCGGTAACAGGTCTTTCCGGGGTTGCCTCCGTCGCGGCGGGGGTTGACCACACCGTTGCCGTCAAGAGCGACGGGACGGTGTGGGCATGGGGGTATAACGGATACGGACAGCTTGGCGACGGGACCACGACCCAACGATTGCAGCCGGTGCAGGTGACGGGCCTTTCCGGGGTTGCCGCCATCGCCGCGGGCGACTATCACACCGTCGCCCTCAATAGCGACGGGACGGTTTGGGCATGGGGGAGGAACGTGCGCGGCACGCTCGGCGACGGGACCACGATCGATCGATGGGTGCCGGTGCAGGTGGCGGGACTTTCGGGGGGTGCCGCTGTCGCCGCGGGCTATGATCACACCGTCGCCCTTAAGGACGACGGGACGGTGTGGGCATGGGGGTATAACTATTATGGCGAGCTCGGCGACGGGACCACGACCACCAGATTGGTGCCGGTGCCGGTGACCGGAACGGTGGTTGAGTCCATCGCTGCGGGCGGATTCTACACCGTTGCCGTCAAGACCGACGGGACGGTGTGGGCATGGGGGTATAACGGGTACGGTCAGCTCGGCGATGGGACCACTACGAGCAGGCCCCTGCCTGTGCAGGTGACAGGACTTTCGGGAGTTGCCGCCGTTGCGGCGAGCGAAGAGCATGCCGTTGCCGTCAAGAGCGACGGGACGGTGTGGGCATGGGGGCGGAATGACCTCTTCGGCGCGCTCGGCGACGGGACCACGATCGATCGATGGGTGCCGGTGCAGGTGGCGGGACTTTCGGGGGTTACCGCTGTCGCGGGGGTTTATCACCACACTGTTGCGCTCAAGAGCGACGGGACGGTGCAGGCATGGGGGTCTAACGACAGTGGCCAGCTCGGCGACGGGACCACGACCACCAGATTGGTGCCGGTGCCGGTGACCGGCCTTTCAGGGGTTGTCGCCGTCGCCGGGGGGTGCTACCACACCGTTGCCCTCAAGAGCGACGGGACGGTCTGGGCATGGGGTGGTAACCCGTTCGGCGAGCTCGGGGACGGGACCACGATTAACAGTTCCGTGCCGGTGCCGGTGGCGGGTCTTTCGGAAGTTGCCGCCGTCGCGGTGGGGTTTAACCACACCATTGCCCTCAAGAGCGACGGGACGGTGTGGGCATGGGGGTGGAACAACCGCGGCCAGCTCGGTAACGGAACCACAACCAACAGTTCCGTGCCGGTGCCGGTGACCGGCCTTTCGGGGGTTGTCGCCGTTTCGGGGGGGTATTACCACACCGTTGCCCTCAAGAGCGACGGGACGGTGTGGGCATGGGGGTGGAACAACAGTGGCCAGCTCGGCGACGGGACCACAACCAACAGTTTCGTGCCGGTGCCGGTGACCGGCCTCTCGGGGGTTGTCGCCGTTTCGGGGGGGTATTACCACACCGTTGCCCTCAAGAGTGATGGAACGGGGTGGGCATGGGGGTGGAACGCCTCCGGCGAGCTCGGCGACGGGACCACGACCAACAGTTCCGTTCCGGTGCCGGTGACGGGGAGCCTTTCGACCTCGAGCGCGTTTATCATGAGGATCGGAAACCGGGAGATCCCCTCCCAACCTTCGAACGCCAGCGCGGGGAGCGGGTGGGGATGCTCGATGTCGCCGTCATCTGGCCCCGTCACGCTCTCGGGCGTGATCGGGAGTTGGGGCCTTCTCGTTGTCGGACTCGCGGCGCTTGGGTTGCGGCGGCGGATCCGCGGGATGGCTGGAGGTCGGATGGAGTGATTTCCGGCAGGTCGCCGGGGCGATGAAGAAGGCCCGCCTTTATTATCTTGTCGCCGCGATTTCGACGGCGATGTTCGCCGTTCTCCAGGTTTTCGATCCTTCCATCGTCCGGGAGTACGTCGAGAGCCGGACGTTCGACCTGCGCGTCCGTCTGCGGGACCATCTCCACCCGCGGAAGGCTCCGGACAACGTGCTCATCGTAGCCGTGGACGAAAAGAGCGTCGCGGAGATCGGACGATGGCCGTGGGGGCGGGACGTGATCGCGGAGCTCGTCGGGCGGATCTCCTCCGGTGGCCCCGCCGCGATCGGGATCGATGTCCTGTTCACGGAGCGGGAGAGCCGGGAGGCGGACGAACGGTTGGCCGCCGCCTTTCACAGGGCGCGCAACGTCGTCCTTTCCTCGGCCTTCTTTGTTCCGAAGGGGAAGGCCGATATCCCATCCCCAACGGAGGTGCCGGACTCCCTCTTCGACGCCGCCTTCATGGACGTGCGCACCGTACAGGGGATCCCGTGGAAGAAGTTCGCCGTCCGCGCCGAATCGGTCCTTCCTCCGCTGCCGGAGTTCGCCGCGACCGCGGCGATCGGACACGTCTACTCCCTGCCGGACCGGGACGGCGTCCTCCGGTGGGAGTGCCTCTCCGTCAACTACGGCGTCGACTGCTACCCGTCGCTGGCCCTGCAGGTGACCCGGCTCGCCCTCGGGATCCCGATGAAGGAGATGATCCTCTACGGCGGGTCGGGCGTGAAATTGGGGACCCGTTTCCTTCCTACCGACCTCCACGGACGGGCGCTCATCAACTATCTCGGCGAGGAGCGGACATTTTCCTACGTCGCTGCCGCCGAGGTCTTGCGGGGGAGGGTGCCGCCGGACCGGTTCCGGGGAAAGATCGTCCTGATCGGAACGTCGGCCCTTGGGCTCTACGACCAGAAGGTCACGCCCCTGTCCGCGAACATGCCCGGGGTGGAGAAGAACGCGAACGTCGTCGCGAACATCCTCGGGAACGATTTCCTCCGGAGGAGTCCGGGGGTCGTCGAGCTGGCCGTGATCCTGGCGACCGGGCTTCTCCTCGGGTTCCTGCTCCCGCGGTACGCGGCGGCGGGCAGCGTCACGATCGCCCTCGGGACGATCGTCGCCTATCTCGCCCTGACCGACTACCTGTCGGCCTACAAGGATCTTTGGCTCGGCTTCGTCTTTCCCTTCGCGAACATCATGGTTCTTGCGACCGCCAACACGGTGATCAGTCTCTTCTACGAGGAGCGCAAATCCCGCGAAATCCGGCGGATCTTTTCGAGCTACGTCTCCCCCAAGATCGTGGAGCAGCTCGTGAGCCACCCGGAAAAGGCGAATCTGGGGGGAGAGCGGAAGGAGGTGACGCTGCTGTTCTCCGACATCCGGGGCTTCACCTCGTTTTCGGAGAAACGGGACCCGGAAGAGGTCGTAGCGATGCTGAACGAATATTTCGAGGTCATGGCCGGGATCGTCTTCCACTGGGACGGGACGCTGGACAAGTTCATCGGGGACGCGATCCTCGCCTTCTGGGGCGCCCCCCTCGACCAGCCCGATCATGCCGAACGGGCGGTTCGCTGCGCGCTCCACATGAGCGACGCCCTCCGGAAGCTCCAGGAGAAGTGGCGCGCGGAGGGGAAGGAGGTCATGGACTGCGGGATCGGGATCAACACCGGGGAGGTGCTGATCGGCAACATCGGGTCCCAGGGGAAGAAGATGGACTACACGGTGATCGGCGACCACGTGAATCTCGGGTCGAGGGTCCAGGGGCTCACCAAGAAGTACGCCACGCGGATCCTGATCACCGAGTTCACGTACGCGGCGATCCGCCCGATCGCCGATGCAGGGAAGATCGGTCACCTGGACATGCTGGAGGCGGACACGGTGACGGTACGGGGAAAGGAAATCCCGGTGAACGTCTACGCGCTGTCGAGCGACCCGCACTGACGCGCGCCGGCATGCGCACGCCGCGACGGGCGGATGGTACCGGAATCCACAAGGAGGAAACGCGATGACGGAGCCGGATATCTCGGAGCGATTCCTGAAATCGTTCAGGAACGGTGAAGCGATCTTCGAGGAAGGGAGCGTCGGGAAGCACATGTACGTCGTCGTCACGGGCCAGGTCGATATCCGGAAAAAGACGGGGAACGGGAACGCGGTCGTCGCCACGCTGGGCAAGGGGGAGCCGTTCGGCGAGATGGCGCTCGTGGACAGCCTGCCCCGTTCCGCTTCCGCAGTCGCCGCCGGCGACGACACTTCGATCGTGGAGATCGACCACGCCCAGTTCGTCTATATCGTGGGCCAGCAGCCCGCCTTCGCTCTGATCATCCTCAAGGCGTTGAGCCTGCGGCTCAGGAAACAGATGGAGATCAACCGCGGACACGCCGGAGATCCTGGGGAGGGGGCGTGACCATGGCGATCGACCCCGGGAATAACGACATCGTCGAACTGAAGGAAAACATCTTCCAGTTGAGCGGCGCGAAGGCCGCCGGCGCCTGCAAGGCGTACCTGGTCAAGGGCCGGAACAAGAACCTGATGATCGACACCGGCCTGCCGTCGGACGCGGAGGCGATCGGGCGGCAGCTCCATGTTCTCGGCCTGTCCGTCAAGGACATCGGCATCGTCGTTCTGACCCACGAGCACATCGACCACATCGGCGGGGTGCCGTTCTTCCCCGCCGGGACGGTCGTGGCGGCGCACATCATGGCGGCCAACAAGATCGGTCTGCAGGACGAGTTCGTCCTCATGGGCAAGGCGTTCGGCCACAAGGCGGACGACTTCCACATCGACATCCACCTGCACCACGGGACGCTGATCGACGTCGGAGGGTGCGTTCTCCAGACGCTCCACACGCCTGGCCACTGCTCGGGATCCGTGTGCCTGTACGAGCCGGAGCGGCAGCTCCTGTTCACGGGAGATACCATCTTCGCGGGCGGCACGCTCGGCGGGATCTTCCCGTCCGGCAACATCAGCGATTACGTCGGCACGCTGCAGCAGTTGTCCAATATGAAGGTGAAGGAGTTGTACCCGGGCCACGGCAGGATCTCCACGGACCCCGAGGCCGACTTCGACCGGGCGATCCGGGGCTCGATCCGGCTCATGAGCGACACCCGCACGCTGTTCAGCGCGCTGGACTCGCGCGCGGAATTCGGATACATCATGAGATCGACCGCGGCCTATTCAAGGCGGGTGTAGGCATGTCGCCCCGCACGGTTGAGGTACTCTACAGGCAGTTCGAACGCCGAAAGGAGCGGGAGTGCAGATCAGGGTCCTCGGATGTTCGGGCGGGGAATACCCCGGGCGCTTCTCCCCGGCCTTCCTCGTGAACGGGGAGATCCTCCTCGACGCCGGGACGATCACCTCCGTACTCACGGAAAGTCAGCAGAAGCGGGTCCGGAAGATCTTCGTGACGCACGCTCATCTTGATCACATCCGGGGGATCCCGTCCCTCGCGGACAACGCCGTCACGGACCTGGAGCGTCGCCGCGTGGAGGTTTTCAGCATTCCGTCGGTGGTGGGGACGATCCGGAAGAACCTGTTCAACGGAGCGGTCTGGCCCGACTTCACGGTCATACCACATCCGGACGACGCTATCCTGAATCTCGTCACTGTGCTGGAGGGAAAGGCCGTCCGCTACGGTAAGTTCACGGTTACGCCGTTCCGCGTCAACCACACGGTTCCCTCCGTCGGGTTCCTCGTGGAGGACGAAAAGGGGCATGCGGTCTTCTATACCGGGGACACGGGACCGACGTCCGGCACCTGGAAAAAGATCGGGAAGCGAAAGCTGGACGGGTTGATCATCGATGTTTCCTTCCCGGACGCCCTGGAGGAGCTCGCGGTCCGGACGGGCCACCTGACGCCGCGGCTCCTTCGGATGGAGCTGTCGAAGATGGCCCTTCCGCCCGGACGGGTGTTCGTCACCCACACCAAGCCCCGCTACCGCCGGGCGATCGAGAGGGAAATAATGAGGATGAAGACCGACGGGATGCGGCTGCTCGTGGACGGGGAGACGATCCGGGTCTGACCTCAGCCGTTCCACGGCATCTACTATATAATATTCCCGTATCCAGAAATCCCGGTAGAACGGAAGGAAGCGGCAGGCAATGGAGATGGAGCGCATAACGCTCAAGATCGAGGGGATGACCTGTGGCCATTGCGTCGCCGCAGTGAAGAGGGCGCTTGCGGCGGTGCCCGGGGTCCGGGAGGTCGAGGTAACGCTTTCCCCCCAGCGCGCGGTGGTCTCCTGCGATCCCTCGAA
>Ga0172368_10004568_pt1 | contig 15947 bp, 24 predicted proteins | sample Lak11m_FD_114540 | JGI IMG/M metagenome (GOLD analysis project Ga0172368, IMG submission 114540) | Freshwater microbial communities from Kabuno Bay, South-Kivu, Congo - kab_022012_11m | ecosystem: Environmental > Aquatic > Freshwater > Lake | place: Democratic Republic of the Congo: South-Kivu...
TAGAGTCAGAAAGGATAGGAAAAAAAGTAAAACAAAAAGTTCTTCTTTATCTTGGCTCTGCAGAAACAGTTTTTAATAAATTTAAGAAGAAATCTAAGCTAAATTAGTTTTGACGCAAAGCCATGAGAAATGAAAAAATAAAAAGATTGCCTGTATTGCTCAATAACCAACTAGTTGGTATTATTAGTTTTATTGATGTAATGGCTTCTGAAAGTGATATTGATGATTTTTTCTTTGACTAATAAGGACTGAATTGAAAAAGTTGTAGATATTGTTAGCTCTAATACGCTGATTATGACTAATAATTATTTATGGTGGCAGAGGATATCTTAAATTGGTGATATTAGAGAAGAGATAATTTTATAAGGATTAAATTAATGATTGTTTTATGATAGCGTGGTACAATCTGATAATATTGGTTTTAGCTATACCTGTGGGATATTTAGTTGCATATTTATGCAGAGATGAATTGGTACAAGGAAGAAGATGGTTTAGACTTATTAGCTATGTTTTTGCCTTTTTGGGAATTTTACTTATCGCTTTTAGAATGTATGTAGAGGGGCTTTCAAGCTTGTTTATTTCTATTGTTGCGTTGGTTGCTTTGGTAAAGGGAATGGATAAAAGTTGGATAAGGAAGAGATAGGTTGAGATAGAAAGTTTTAAATATTAGTTCTTAGTGAAGAAATGATGGCTAAAGAAAGTATGAAAAACGAGAAGAAAATTGATTCTAACATAGCCAAAGCAATTATTGCTATTAGTATTATATAAATCAGTAAACTCTGAGGGTTTACTGCAACATTCTTAACATGACTAAACATAGTTATACAACACCCCATGCTCAACAAGGAAAGCATTTTTGCATTGAGAGATATCCTAGTTATAGCAAAGCATGGCTTGATTCAAGTGATTCTAGAGAAGATAACCTTCCCGTTTTAAGAGATAAGGCTTGGGGATTACATTTTAAAATGATATTGGAAAGTTCTGAACCTAAAGTTGCAAGAAAAATCATTGATTCTTTTGTGATGACGGGTATAAATAAACATACTCGTGAGACAGACAGTCATAGATCTGCGATAGTTAATAGGGCGGGATATGATATGCTTAGTCGGGGGCTATCTAAACACCCTAAGAAAGTAAGAGCGCTTATTGAGGCTTTTTCTGGTTATCCTTACAACTGGAATATCTGGGGTGAAGATAGATTTATAAGTTAAAACTGGGAATTATACTCATGGATTTCAAAAAGAACGAAGAAGAAATACTAAAATTTTGGGAAGATAAGAAAATATACGAGAAATTAAAGAAAAGAAATGAAAAGGGAAAGAAATTTTACTTTTTACAAGGACCGCCATATACATCTGGGAAACTACACATAGGACACGCCTGGAATAACTCATTGAAAGATATAATTATGAGATATAAGAGGATGAAAGGGTTTAATGTTTGGGACAGAGCAGGGTATGACATGCATGGATTGCCTACTGAAAACAAAGTTCAACAGAAATTGGGCTATAAGTTTAAGGAGCAGATTGAGGAGAATGGAGTTGATAAGTTCGTTAAAGAGTGTATGAAATTTTCCGTTGAGCATGCTGAGATTATGTCTAAGGATTTGTGGAGATTAGGGGTATGGATGGATTATGAAAATGCTTACATGCCAATTAAAAAAGAATACATTGAAGGGGAATGGATGTTATTTAAGAAAGCGTTTGAACAAGGAAGGTTGTATAAGGGAAAGAAGATTATGCATTGGGATGCAGAGTCTGAAACCTCATTGGCTAAACACGAGTTAGAATATGAAACAATAAAAGATACCTCTATTTTCTTGAAATTCCAAGTTAAAAACAAGAAAAATGAATATTTGGTTATATGGACTACTACTCCTTGGACAATTCCATACAATTTAGCTGTGATGGTTAATCCTGAACTTGAATATGTAAAAGTTAAAGTTGGAAATGAGTATTGGATTGTTGCTAAAGCATTAGCAGGAATATTTATTGGGGCGTTATTAGGAAAGAAACTTGAGATTGTTGAAGAGTTTAGAGGAGATAAATTGGAAGGATTAGAATATATTCATCCACTTTATAATGATTTAAAGAAAGAGTACGATGAATTGAAGAAGAAGTGGAAGAAAGTGCATACTGTTTTGTTAAGTACGGAATATGTTGATACTACTGCGGGAAGTGGATTAGTTCATTGTGCTCCTGGATGTGGACCTGAAGACTTTGAAGTTGGAAAGAGAAATGGAATGGATGCATTTAACACATTAGATGAAAGAGGAATATTACAAGATGTTGGAAAGTTCTCTGGATTAAAGGCTAAAGTTGATGATAAAAAATTCATTGAGGAATTTGAGAAGAATGGGAGTTTGATTGCTAAAACTGAGATTGAACATGAATATCCTTTGTCTTGGAGAAGTCATAAACCTGTTGTGTTCAGAGCAACAGAACAGTGGTTTTTGAAAATAGAAGATTTGATTCCTGAATTATTAAAATATAATAAAAAAGTTTCATGGGTTCCTGAAAGAGTTAGAGAAAGTTACGATAGATGGACACAGAACTTGAGAGATAATGGGGTAACGAGACAGAGATTCTGGGGATGTCCTGCTCCGATATGGAATTGCAAATGCGGAAATGTTGAGGTTATTGGAGATGAAAAGGAATTGAGTAAGAAAGCAGGGAAGAATCTTAGTAAATTAGAATTACATAAACCTTGGATTGACTCTGTTAAGATTAAATGTTCGAAATGTAAAGGAAGTATGGAAAGGATACCTGATGTAATAGATGTATGGATAGATTCTGGAACTGCAGGATGGAATTGTTTGTATAATAATCCTAAATTAATAAAAGAATTTTTCCCTGCTGATTTAGTTTTGGAAGCGACGGAACAAACTAAATTATGGTTTAATATGTTGCAGATATGTTCTGCAATTGCATTAGGAAAGAGTGCATATGAAAATGTATTTGTTCATGGAATGATATTAGATTATCAGGGAACTAAAATGTCCAAATCTCTTGGAAACATCATTTCTCCGTATGAGGTTGTTGATAAATATTCTGCGGATATTTTGAGATATTATATTTGTCAGACAACTGCTGGAGAGAACATAAGTTTCAACTGGGAAGATATAAAAGTTAAACAGGGAAACTTGATGATGCTTTCTAATATAGGAAACTATATATTAGATTTAGAAAGACAAAAAATTCCAAAAGGGAAGTTAGGAGTTGAAGAAAAATGGATTTTATCTAAGTATAATTCCGCGTTGCAAAGAACTAGCGAATTATTTGATGCGTACAAATTAGATGAAACAATAGGGGAGATAGAGAATTTGTTTGTTTCTTTATCTAAAGATTATATTAAATTGATAAGAGATAAAGCAAATACTAATTCTGTTGTTCTTGAAACATTGAAGGAAGTTTACCTTGGAATTTTGAAAATGTTCTCTACAATTTGTCCATTCATAACTGAGACACTATGGCAGAAAATGGGGCAGAAAGAGGAGAGTGTGCATCTATGTAAATGGCCTAAAGTTGATAAGAAAAAGATTAATGTCAAACTTGAGCAAGAGTTTAGTGAAGTATTAAAGATAATTGAGCTCGGGTTATCTAAGAGAGACGAAGTTAAGATTGGATTGAAGTGGCCATTGTCCAAGGCAATAATAAATCATCCTGGAAAGCTGAATGGCGAGTTTGAAGAGATAATTTGCAGACAATTGAATGTTAAAAGTGTAAAGATAAATGACAAAGAAGAGCTGAAAGTGGAATTAGATACAAAAATGACTCCAGAATTGGAAGCTGAAGGATATGCGAGAGAGTTTGCGAGAAATGTGCAATCATCGAGGAAAAAACAGGGATTGCAGAAGGGAGATTTGATAAAACTGATTGTTCATGCAAGCAAGGAAATTCAAGAAAAATTGGTTCAGAATATTAACTTCTTAATAGAGAGAACAAACGCGAGCAAGATTGAATTTACCGACGATAAATTGAGTAAGATTACTTCTGAGTTTGAGATAAAAGGCAACAAAATTTCTGTCGAATTTTCGTAATTATAAAGGGAAATCAACTCAAAAAGATTTAAATAGTGGGGGATGTTAATTTTAACATAAATACAATGATAATCAAAGAGGAATTTTTGAGTAGGCTCAGGAAGATTTTCGATTTGAATCTATATGAGGCTAAAGTTTGGACTGCTTTGTTGTCAAGAGGCGTTTCTACTGCTGGAGAATTGAGTAATATTTCTGATGTTCCAAGAAGCAGAACATATGACATATTAGAAAGCTTGGAAAAGAAAGGATTTATTGTAATGAAGGTTGGAAAACCTATAAAGTTTGTTGCATTGAAGCCTGAGGAAGTTGTTGAAAGAGTTAAGAGAAATTTGGTTATTGAGGCGGCTGATAAAAGTAAGAGATTAGAACAATTAAAAAAGGATGAGGTGTTGGATGAACTTAGCACGTTGTTTACTACCGGAGTTAAATTTGTTGAGCCTTCTGATTTGTCTGGAAGTTTGAGAGGAAGACAGAATATGTATAATCATTTGGATATGATGATTAGAAGTGCAGAGAAAACTGTAACAATAGTTACAACCGCTGATGGATTGAGCAGAAAGCTTGAGACATTAATGCCTGCATTGGAAAAGGCAAAGAAGAGAGGAGTTACAATAAGAGTTGCTGCACCTGTGAATGAAACAAATATTTCTATAGCCAAAGATTTGGCTAAGGTTGCTGAAGTAAGAGATACTTCTGGCTCAGGAGTGCAAGGAAGGTTTACTGTTATTGACTCTGAAGAAGTTATGTTTATGCTTCTTGATGACAAGAGCGTACATCCAAATTATGATGTTGCTGTCTGGCTTTCAACAGAATTTTTTGCAAGAGCTTTAGAACAAATGTTTGAATTAGCTTGGAATGATTTTAAGGCTGTTAAGGGTAAAAAGTAAGTCATTTAATCCTGATTGAATAGGATAAGTTTATATTTCTCCGATATTTTAATTTTTTATGGATAATGGAACTCAAATTGAAAGAGGGGTAAATCCTGTAATTCGGACAAGACTGATTAATCATGCGATCTTTACTAGACATTGGTTTAATGCTGCTGGGACTAATGCTTATGCTTCTGGCTTAAATGGCGATGAGTTAAAAAGAATAGTTGGGTACCGAAGAGATTTTCATAAGATGCTTCTTCCTGGTTCTGACGGCACAGCGATAGGAATAGTTGATTCTCTATGCGAGACTGAGTTTAAAAGAAAACCAAGAGAATTAAAAGAAGGAGAGCACTATTGTGGGTTGTGTGATATCCCTGTTTCTAGAGACGGATGGAATGAGCATAGACTAACTCCAACTCACAGTGCAATAGAACTCGATGTTCAAATGATTTATACTCTCTGGAGACATATAGAAGAAGTAAAAAGAAGAAGGTATGAAAGGAAAGATGCTCCTGACAGCATCATTTCCTAACACGATTACATGAATATTTTTAAAGGATTAGTTGGTTAGATTTTGATGCGAGTTTCACGTGAACGTAATTTAATTTATAATCAAATAGAAAGTAATCTGCCAAGTGATAATTCTAGAGTATCCAAGGCGGTAAGATATGCTGTGTTTCCTAGTAATAAAGGACATTTATAGAGACCACTTTTGCTGATGAAAACTGCAGAGATTTATGGTGTTTCTGATGATATAATAAGTGGGATGAATTATACAATAAAGACACGATTTGAGTCTGCTGAACAACAATTGAATAGAACAAGAGATGCTGGAGTTCAATGTATGGCTGATTTGGTTGAGAAAAATCGAAGAGTTTTAGATAATTGTTTTATCTGATATTCAAACTGACAGGCTTGACTTTTATCTAAACAGGGATGAAATCTTAATAATTGTTTAAAGCCCTTGTGTTTAACATACTTGCTTCCTTTTCCTTGCTCATGTGTCTTCATTCGTTTGTCTAGGTTGTTTGTTATTCCGGTGTAGAATGAACCATCTTTACATTCTAAAAGATAAACAAACCAGGGTTTGTTTTGGTTTTCTTCTTGTTTTGTGCTTTTTTCTTTTCCCTCGTTCTCCATAGAATTATTTAGGTTGGAAGAGGTTAAGAAAGTTTTGTTGGATGAAATGAAAAGGTTTAAATAATGCTTATAGAGAAATATTTTTATCATGATAGGACATAATAAGGCGGCAATATTAGAAGCATTGATTAAAGAGATAGAGGGAGAATCTGAACAGACTCTTAGTGCAGCAAAGGATGCTAGAAGATGCGCAATTGAAGCGCCTGGAGCAATGCAATCTAGACATGACACTTCAAAGATGGAGTATGGTGCTTTATCCGATGCATTGAGCAAACGTATGGAAGAAAAAGATCTCGCTGTTGCTTTGCTTAGGAAGTTTCAACCTCTTCCTGTTTATAATAATGTTTCAATTGGCGCTTTAGCAAGAGTTGAAATGTTTGGCGCTAGCGGTTATGATGACTATTTTGTGCTTCCTGCTGGAGGCGGTAAAATTTTAACGATGCCTGAGGGAGAGTTAACCATAATCACTAGGGAATCTCCAATATTCAGGGCAATGGAAGGTCTTAGTGCGGGACAGAGATTTAACTTTGGTATTCAGAATAGAATGAGAAGTTATAGTGTCATGGATGTTGCTTAATTGGGTTTAGGAAAACTCAAAATTGACCTTTAGTCCTTTAACATTTCTTTTAATCTTGTCATTTTTTATGACTCTTATTAGATTCATCTTTTTTAATTTACTAGCGTAGATACTTATTGTCGCGACAGATTTTTTTAGGTCCTTAGCCATTTGTGTGATGTTTCTTGTTCCATCTGCAAAAAACATTATTTGAAGTGCAATTTTACTCCTCATTATCTCTCCCATTTTCTTTATCTCTTCTTTATTTGATATATTTAGAACTGTTTCGTCTATATTTGAATCTAGTTCTAAAAAAGTTTTCTTTCTTTCCTGTAAATAAATATGCATTGCAGTTGCTAGTATTTCTATTAATTTTTCATTTTGGTATTGGGGGGGATTTTTAACGAAATTGTCATAATCGAATTCGCTTTCTTTTATTTTCATTTTTACAATTGTTTCTTTAAGATGGCACATAATTGACAATATCTCTGGTTTTGTTAAGTTCCAATAGGTTAACATTTCTCTAATGTAATCTCTTCCGTGCTCCCAATTTGGTAGGGCTTCATTATAAGTGATATATGGATAATCTTTCATGACTATGAAAAAAGGCTTCTCATTCTCTATTATTCCTTCTTTGTACATTGTTGCCCTCGCCATGGTATAAATCTTTTCTCTTTGTGGACCGAAGAATAATAAATCCATAGGCTTATCTGTATCTTCTGGGCAAAGCTTATGGAGATACGTGCAGAAGAATAAGCTCATTGGGTATTGAATAAGGTGAGAAGTTTTATGTTCGACGAAATCCTTGTTTTGCATTTGAGCAATAACCGAATAGAATTGCTGAAAAAGATTATCATCTCTATATGACACCAGTCTTCTCCATAAATCGGATGACTTGTATAGGAAAAACTGATCTTTTCTAAAACCATGGGATAATAGAATGTTCTTAAGTTCAGTAATTTTATCTTCTATAAATCTTGGAATATTTGTTACTTTTCTTGACGAGAGAAGTCTTTTAAAATAAGGATTGACTAGAGTATTCATATCCCACATCATAATAAATAATTTGAAATTACCTTGTGAACATATTCTCTTAAGCTCTTCCATGTGAAACATTAAAGAGTAAGAGGGTGTTATGTGGGTGATTGAGCAAAAAATGTTTATCTGCTTACCTTGCTTTATCTCGGGAATAAGTCTAAGTTTGAACTTCTTTTCATCGAGACTGCAAATAAAACAATTATTTAAGTCCATAGTTTTTTATTTGATAGTTTATTCTTTTGTTAAATAAAAAGTTAAACAGCGTTTAAATACTTTACTTTTATCATATTCGAAAGATTGTCTAATATGATTCAGCCAATAACTGACAAGGTATTGAACTTGAGAGGAAGAGATAATAATGGTAACAATTTATTAGCAGAGTTAAATCTGATTGATACAATAAGAGAGATGAGACTTCCTTACTTGAGATTTAGCTTGACTAGGGATTGCAATGCAGGGTGCAAGTTTTGCCATAACGAAGGGCAGTCTTTGGGTACGAGAAAGGCGGAGGCTAAACCATCTGATTCTTATTTAAGCGAATCACAAATAAAATATATCGCTGATTTTTTTGCTCCTTTATTTAGAGAAGTTAAATTTACTGGCGGAGAACCTTGTCTTGTTAAGAACCTAGATAGGATTGTAGGAATATTTGCCGATAGAGGTTATCAATCTTCAATTACCACAAATGGATTCATATTTGATAAACAAATGCAGAAAAGATTGAGGGACGCGGGATTGGGAAGAGTAAACATAAGTCTCCCCTCCCTTAATGTAGACGAACATGCAGAATTTTTTAGCGTTTCAGGGTATCTTCCCCAGACTCTTAGAAATTTAGAAGATGCTTCAAGGGTGTATGATGGAAATCTTAAAATTAATTTCATGGCCATGCCTACGAATATTCCGGCACAACTCTTGCCGATAAATGATTTAAGTGGAAGACTTGGTATAACTGTGAGCTGTCTCGATTTAGTTAAGAATAGAGATCTTAATGCGCCGGTTTCTGCAAGAATAATTGGTTATTTGACTGAACAGGTCGGCATTGCTTCTACAACCGAAACTTCAAATAAATTTTCTATAAAGAAGATATTTAGATTTAAAAATGACGGTAGTTGGGAAGTAGACGATTTTAGGAGAGAAGAGTATAGGGATGATGCGTTCAGTAATCCTTATTGTCAAGAATGTAATCTTAGACCACAATGCGTGGAAGGACCTTATGCATTAAGGGTAGGATTTAGTGGAACCGCGAGACCATGTTTGTTGAGAAATGACAATGTTACTCTTCTTGTAAACGGGAGGTTTGGTTCAAGATGAAATCCTCTGGAAAATTGCTCTGCCTTGCTGGTTTGTCTGGGACAGGCAAATCGACTATTGCTGATTATTGTAGACAGAATGATGTCGCTTACTTCTATACGGCGGACATAATTCCCGCAGTTATACCTGATGAAAAGAGAATTCATTTTGGAGATAAATTTAGACAAGCCGACGGATATATAAAACAAGCAATGGAAAAGGCGATGCAAGTTCATGGTGAAAGGCCTCTTTTAGTTGTTGATTCTGTTCGCTCGCCTACCGAATGGGATTATGTGAGGGGACTTGGACGCGATTCATTTCTTATGGCTCTTGTTTGTGACAGAGATGTTAGAATGAAAAGGCTTCAGAGAAGGGATGGTTTTGATCCAGAAAAAGTTAAAAGAAGAGATATGAAAGATCTTGGATTGATTGCTGGCTCGAGATTTAATATTGGTGCTCTAATGCCTGTTGCAGACTTTTATCTTGATAATTCAGGACTTTTATCAGCAACTTATTTAAAGTTAGATGTAATATTCAGGGAGGTAAGAGATGGAATTAGAAGTAAAGTTTAGATGCGATAGTGTACAGAGAGTTATGAGCAAGGCTCTTGAGCTGGGTTTTATTCTAAAAAAGAAGAAACATCAGATAGACACCTATTTTATTGTTAATAAAAAGACGAAGTATGGAACAAGAGATTATCTAAGGATTAGAGAAGATTTGTCTTCAAACTCGTTATCGCTTGATTACCATAAAGTGTTGTCAGAACTTGAAACAGACGAGACTGAAATTAAAATTGTTGATAAGGAAGGAATAATAAAAATTCTCGAGTTACTTGGATATGATATTGTTTGTGTGGTGAATAAGATAAGAGAACAATATGAAAAAGATAATGTTGTAATAACTGTGGATAAAGTTGAAGGACTTGGAAACTTTGTCGAAATAGAGATAAATGAAGAATTGACGGATAGCAACAGAAATAAGATTTATTCAATTGCCACAAATCTTGAATTAATGGAAAAAGACAGAGTTTCTAAAAAAGGATATCCTGATTTATTAATGGAAAAATGAATAACTTAACCGGGCTGACGAATGCTTTGACAGATATTGTTTTTGAGATTAAAAGAAGAGATTTAGATAAATTAGGATTAAAAGAAGGCAGCCATAATTACTCAAATCGAGGATTGAGGGAAAGAGTTGAGAGTGTTGCTCGCGATAGGAAATTGTTTTATGCGGGTTCTGCAGCGAACACTATGTTTAATTTATCTGCTCTTGGTTTAAATACTGCCCTTATAGGTGCGGTAGGTAATGACTCCGCAGGTCATAATTATCTTGATAATCTTAAAATTTTTGGTGTTACTCCTTATTTCTCCTTTCACAACGGGTCTAGTGGTGTTTGCTATGTAATGATTACCGAAAGCAGAGAAAGAACCTGGGTTGTTGATTTAGGCGTGTCTGCTAGATTTAAAGATAATGAAAACATTAGGTTTGGTAAAGTCTTACACACAACTTTATTTGATTATAATTCTAATCCTGATGAAACCTTGAAATTAATTAATAACGCAAAAAAACAAGGGGCCAAAATTAGCTTGGATTTGTCTGATGAGCGAGCAATAAGAGGAAGAGTTGACGAGGTAAGATGTCTATTAAATAAGGTTGATGTTGTTTTTTCAACAGATACAGAAGCAAGAGCACTAACTAATCTTGATTGCGACGATGCATTAAAATGTCTGAGTGGACATCATGACCTTGTTGCAATGAAACTTGGAGCTCGGGGCGCAATTTTGGCTGGAATGGGTAAAATTGTAAAATTACCTGCTACCAAAAAGATGGTTGAAAACACAAATGGTGCGGGTGATGCATATGCTTCTGGAGTTTTGTATGGTTATATGAATGGCATGAATATTACTGGGATGGCTAGAAAGGGAATAGAAATTGCCTCCCAAGTATGTTCTCGGGTTTCATCCCATCTGGAAATGAAAAAATAACAACATTTATAACCTTCTTTGATTAAATAGTGATAAGATGGATAGCTTAGTTCTTGCCGGGCTTCTTGGAGGTATTGGAGGGATTACGAGAGGATTTGTTGGATTGCTGAAGGCATTATCTTTGAAAAGAAAAGTTATATGGGGATATTACATTATTACTGTTTTGATATCTGTAATAATAGGAATATTCGTAGGAATTATATTTAGTTTTGATGCGCGATTGTCTTTGCTTTCTGGCTATGCAGGTACAGATATCTTAGAGGGAATCTATAAGTCTTTTGCGGTTCAGAAAGTTTATGTCCAGCCTAAAAGGAAGTAAACTTTAGGGTAAATATTTATAATTGTTTTAACTGGTTTCTTTATGTATAAACTATTTACTGCTAATACTAAGACGGAAAAGAAGTTGGAAGAATATTGATTAATATTTGAATTCTTTTATCTTCCCTTTTTTAATATTTCTCTCACTTGCCTTTATCTGTGTCATCATTTCTTTGTCTTCGAGTATTTCTTTTTCTTCAAGCTTCCTAATTTGATTTCTTATTGCTTCCCTTACAAACTCTGTTTTAGTCATGTAATTATGTTTTTTCATGACTGCTTCTATTGCTTTTAAAAAATTTTCTTCTAGTTTAAGACTTATATGTTCCATAGTATTAGGTAGTACCTGGTAGTATTTAAGTTTACCGTTTTGTCAGATAATTATAAATAGTTCGATATATTCTTTTGGATGTAAAAAGATGGGAAAAACAACAATCTCTGTTCAGTTAGATGATAAAGTTAGAAGGGAATTAGAGAAAAGAGCTAAGAAAGAGATGCTCGATTTGGATGATTTAATTGGTGAGATATTGAGGAGAAGTGTTTTATCTTACAAGAAAGGCACAGCAAGTAGCGATGATGTTGATGATAAGTTTCTTTCTTATTTTACAAGAAAAGAAAGAGTTGATTATCTTAAGGGGTTGACTGATAAATTTAAGGAAAAGTTCTCAAGGAAGAAAACTTCTGGAGAGGCGACTTTCGATGCTCCGAAGTTTAATGCTGTTTGATGAATTTGTTTATCGAGAGAGACAATTATATTTAAAAAGCAACTTTTCCTTTTTTGTTTATGGGCGGTAAAAGATTAAAATTCCCGAAGAGGGGAAAGTACATAGCTCCTGATCCTGTGATTGAGGAGAAGAAAGAAGAAGAGGTTAGCAAAGAAGAACATGACAAAAGGATTGATATGCTAAAGAGTTTGGGATTGGTTAAATAAAATAAGATAAATCTTTATAGATTAGAAGAGGTTCTTACTTATTAAGATATTAAGGGTTAAATCAAATATGTATAAGGGAAAGCAATATTGGAAATTATATCATTTATATTTTATGGGTTTTGTTTGTTGTTATAGTTAGCTATTTTGTTGTCAGAGAACATAAGAAAAAGAGAGATTATCTGATTATTATTTCAATTTAGATTCTACTATTCTTTTTCTTGAAAATAAGAAAGATAAGTCTGATTTCGATAAGATATATACAAAAAGGGAGATTAATGCAAGAGCCAGTGCCGTTATTCCTGTTCTGTTAAGAATTTCTGGAGAGGTATCTGAGACTACATAACCAATTATATTAGGGGAAAGGAAAAGAAATGCAAAAAAGAGGCTTATTGATGAGATTATAACTGCAAGATGACTTTCAGGGGTTCTTGGTTTTCTAAAACCGAATAGAGAAATTATTCCTGCGCCGATTGAAGCTAATAGATTTACTGAAGATCTTCCAATTCCAGATAGATAAGGTCTTGCTGATGCGTATGCTACATCTCTGTTCTGTATCATGATGGGAGTTACTACGTTGTGGGCTTCTTCTAAATGCGTTTGTGCAACGGAATAGTTGTTTGTTTCTGAATGTGATTTAGGAACTGCCTGTCTCGCTGCATGAAGGGCGTTATAGGCTTTTCCTGAAGGGTCTATCTCTCTGTTTAAGTTTTTCATCGCTTCTTCTATGTTTTTTCCTGCTCTTTCTGGGTCTGGCTTAACTGTGCCTCCTGCAATTGTAACGTGGGGGCGAATATTCACGAATGATCCTGGAGCAATAGAAACTCCTCCTTCTGAATCTCCGAATGGAAGATTGTAATCAACACGAGGACCTTTAGTTTTCGTAAGGGCATATTTTGCACTTAAAATGTTAGAACGGGCAGTTTCTGCTTTCTGAGCTATTCTTGTTCCGGGATGAGTATTTAATGCTTTGTTATAGTCTATTGCAGAATCGACTAAGTTTTTTCCAGAAACGCCTCCTGCGACAAGAGAGGCGGCTAAGCCGCCTACGGCTAGAGTTCTCCTAAGCCTTTCACCTTTTTTCATTTTTATATATGGTAAAAAATGTATTTAAATCTTGCTTAGTTGTCGATAAATATTGGGGATAAGGTTAAAAGGAGTAAATAGCATAAATAAATATGAAAAATAAAGCAAAGTTCATTGATTTACATTGTCATGTGGATTTTTATAAAAATAATGAAATTCCTGCAATAAATGAAGATGCTGAGCAGAAAAATGTATTAATTGTCGATTCTGGAGCACACCCAAAGATGAATAAAAGAGTGCTGGAATTGGCTGAGAAGTATGATTGGAAGGTTACTCTTGGATTGTACCCTATTGATGTTCTTGGAATGAGTGATAAAGAGATTGAGAAAGAATTTGAATTTATTGAGAAGAATAAAGATAAAATTATTGGTATTGGAGAGGTTGGATTGGATTTTAAGGAAGATTTGAATAAACATGAAAGACAGATAGATATTTTTAGAAAAATAATAAAATTTTCTAAGAAAATTGATAAACCTTTAATTATACATTCAAGGAAAGCGGAGAAAGAGGCTATAGAGATACTTGAAGCGGAGAAAGCGGAGAAAGTGGTAATGCATTGCTTTTCTGGGAGTTTTAAATTAATTGATAAGATTGTTGCAAATAAATGGTACATGACAATTCCTGCAAATGTTACATTTTCTGAACATTTCCAGAAGGCGATAGGCATTGTGCCAATTTCGCAGTTGTTCTGCGAAACAGATAGTCCATACTTACATCCTAAAAAGGAGAAGAATAATGTTCCTGGAAATGTTATTGAAAGTTATAAAAAGATTGCTGAGATTAAAGGATTGGATTTGAACGAGGTTAGGGATAAGATATTTGAGAATTTTAAGAGATTATTCTGATTATTATTCCATTACCATAATACCTTTATGAGTAGTTGGTAGTTTTCTTGCCACATTATAGTTTTTTATTACCTGTGCTGGGCTGATATAACCTCGTCTTGCCCTAGAAACAGTTGAAGGCATTAGCTCTTCTTTCCATAATGCTTCATCAAGTGTCAATCTTTCTGTCCCTTCGAATGTTACCATGTTCCACGTATATTCTGTGGGTTTAAAAACCTTACCAATAGAAAAGATTAAAAAACATGAATGTGCTTGAATTTTTATGAGATACGACCATAAAATAGGTTTAGTGTATTTCCTTCTCGGAGTATTTAGTTACATGTATGCAAACTATACTCAATACGGGTTGTTCTTCTTTATTACGTTTGTTTTTCTTGCAATATCCCTCTATTGGCTTGTGAGACAGAGATTAAACGGATGGCATTATCTTCCTAAGAGCAGAGTTCCAGAATTTGTCAAATCTAGCAGAATGAGAGATTATCCCAATATAAACCCTACAACTAATTTGTTCTGGAAAAAGCAGAATTTAACTTATAAGTATGTTGAAGGCGACTTTTATTATAGACATGACTGATTTTGATAATTTTAAAAGACAGTTATCCGATGTATGCTGTTTAAGAGTTATTATACCAAATATTTAATGATAATCCACTTAAATTTAATTATAATCCTCAGTTATAATATTCTCTTTTAAAAATATTTATGCATTAATTACCTTATTTATTATTGACTAAATAATGTGAGAATAAAAGGGGCTGGATGCAAAAAAGAGTGCCGTGGTTTTTCCAGCCCCGTATTTGGTCATCGCTCATTGCGTTTGGCATCACCTCCGTGATGAATATTGGTTTTAGTTGAAATATGCAAGAATAAGGCTTTTAAATAGTCCAGGAAAATTAGATTAAGAAAAATAATCTTTAGGTGAAATTCATAAAGCTTAAAAGGGATTTTTTCTGTGGTGTTTAGTAAGACTTAAATAATTAGGATATTCTTAGTTTTTATGGATAATAAGAAGAGAAATTGGATTATTGTTGGAGTTATTGTTATTTTAGTTGCTGTTGCGTTGCTTGTTTATCCAAGTATCAAAAAAACAGATGGTTCTTGCTCGCAAGATAGTGATTGCGTTCCTGCTTCATGCTGTCATGCTTCTTCATGTGCTCTTGCTCAGCAAGCACCTGCCTGCCAAGGTATTTCTTGTACAATGGAATGTTCTCCAGGAACACTGGACTGTGGGCAAGGATTATGTAGATGTATAAATAATAAATGTGGTGCAGACTTTACTCAAACTAACGGAAAGAAATCGATATGATTAATAAAAAAATTGCTCTTGCTATCTTTTTTTTCATGATGCTGGTGTTATCTATTTTTATAACTGTCGCTGGAAATGTAGTGCAGAAAAAATTTATGTCTAATAAAAATACATTGGTTTCTATACAAGATGACTTATTGAGTATTGGAGATAATTCTACTGTAAGAGTTTTTGTTAGGTTAAAGGACGAATCTCAGAAGTTAGTAGAAAAAGGAAATTTTAGAGTTATGGAAAATGAAGTCGGTAAAAGCTTCTCTGCCTTACTAAACAAATCGGAAATAGAAGAATTGAATTCCCATCCCCGAGTTCAAAGTATCACGAGAGTGCCAATAAGATATATTAATCTTCAGGAATCTGTTTCATTGATAAACGCAACTATTACTTATCCCTTGCAAGTCAATGCATTTAATCTAACTGGAAATGGACAGACGATTTGTATAATTGATACGGGGGTGAACTATTCGCATCCCTCCCTCGGAGGGTGTTATGGTAATAATAACCTGAGCTCGACTTGCAAAATTATCGGGGGATGGGATTATTGTTCCAA
>Ga0172368_10004569_pt1 | contig 15946 bp, 22 predicted proteins | sample Lak11m_FD_114540 | JGI IMG/M metagenome (GOLD analysis project Ga0172368, IMG submission 114540) | Freshwater microbial communities from Kabuno Bay, South-Kivu, Congo - kab_022012_11m | ecosystem: Environmental > Aquatic > Freshwater > Lake | place: Democratic Republic of the Congo: South-Kivu...
ACAACTTACACACTTTTTTTAATCATTTTTTACAATCTCCTGTAAATTAACCTTTATTTATATGGTTCAATTATATCACATTCAAGGTTAAACCAGACCCCCATTTTTACCATTATGCCTTAAAATCTAATTTAAAATTTTTTCTTGATAGATCATGGCGGGTGTGGGGGAAATAAGCATTGATTAGGTAAAATTTATCAAATTCCAGAGCCACTACTCGGCCCTCATTGCCAAAAATACTTGTATTTAGTATTTGGAAGTTAGTATCATATATTTTGGATTTCGAATCTATATTAAATACTTGCTTCAAAATACTAGCTTCTGATTTTTTAACAAAAATCGCCGTGCCGCTATAGCCGGGTTTTTTTGCAAAATTCCAATAATCAGAGTAATCTAATTTGTGTATTTTATCAGCGATAATTTGCGGTACTTCGTGGATCTTAATTTCCTGCAAACACAAAATATCAGGACTTTCTTTTTTAACAAAATCAATAAATCCCTTTTTCTCTACTGCTCTTATTCCGTTAACATTCCAAGAAATAATTTTCATGATAATTCTCTAATCGCGTCGTTGGCGATCCATTTTGCCCCTCGGTTTCCAGGGTAAATTTTCAAAATTTCTTTGGCGCAATCAATCGCAGGTTGTCGGAGACTGGGGCGAGATTTGCCGATTTGCCTGAGAGCCCAATTTACGGCTTTTTTGACAAAGTTACGTTCGTCAGTGGCTTCACGAACAATGATTGGCAAGAACTGCAAAAATTTTTCATCTGGCAAATTGTTATTTTTTTGGTGCCAGGCAAGAACTGCCATTAAGGCGAACCCAGCACGCTTCTCAAATTCATTTTTATGTGAAGACCACTTAATCGCCTTATCAAAACTAAATTCAGTCTTATCGAATAAATTCATGCAAACCTGGTCGCAAATGTCCCAACTGTCAAAATCAGCAATCCAAGCATCCATCTGTTTTTCTGTTACCAAGCTCGGTTCATCAATCATACAAGCTAGTATCCGCGCTTCATGAATCCCCGACTCCCAAAGCTCAAGAGCGAGTTTATGTTTTTCTATCATCGTGAGCCCCGAAGTTGTCGGGGCAAACTCCGCGTGACAATCCATATCAATATTAGATTGCTTCCCGCTTTTTGGCAAGGCAGGCGTCGGTCGCCGCGGCGACTTCCTCGCAATGATATCAAATTCTCTATTTATCTCTTTCGCCATTTTTCTTAAAGCTGGCATACTAATTCCCAGCGTATTTGCCCCGCCTGCCGCAAACCTCTTCATCCCTTCAATATTACTGGGGTTAGAAAGTGATTTGAGTTTTGTAATAATTTCGCTTGAAGTCATTTTGAAAATTTCCCCATATAATCAATTTTATCATTTTTGTTAGGATTATATTTATTATATAACTTAATGAATTTTTCTTCATCTAAATAGTGTTTTCCATCTGTGTGGAGGTTTTTGAATTTCTTTATTATTTTATAAAACTTTTCGAGTTTTAAAAAAAGCTTGTCTATCTTAAAATCCGCCAATTTTATTGAGTTAGAATCAATCAATGTAAAAAACTCTAATAAACTCAAAGGTTTCTTTAACAAATGAAGTCTTCTTTCAACGGCTCCCGGAGCAATTTTTTCTAAATAAATATCACCAATTAAATATAAAATCGCCCGCGCTTCATTTAAACTCTTCCAGTTTGGATTTTTGAGTATTTTTTGATATTTACCCCATAAAAAATCAAGTCTTTTTTCGACCTTTTCGGGTTGCATTAAATAGGTAAATTTAAGCAGTTTTTGCATAACTATCCTATGGCCTTGCTCGCTCCCAATCTTTTATAGCGTTTTTTGCTTCAGCAAACAACGTTCTTTTTCCAATTTCAATGTATTTTTGCGCTATTTTCGGGTCTATTTTATCTAATAATTTTTTTATTTTATCGCCGTAGTTTATGGTTTTTTTATCATTATACGAAGGCGGAACAAGTTGCCCAATTTGCATTGCAATAATTAATTCACTACAAATAGTTTTGCCATTTACAATATCATGCCAAAATTTAATTGCTCGTTTTTGATTTGTGGAAGCAATAAACTCATCAACGGCCGTGATTGGATATCCAAGTATTTCACCGAGTGCGCGCTGCCTTTCGTCCCTTTCTGTGATGTTATTGTCAATATTGTTGTATTTGGCTATCGATCTTTTACTTCCAACAACCATTTCATAAAACCCTTGTTTGTTTGAGTCATTGGTGATTTGGTATTTGAGCCCTAATTTTTTAGCATTTTCGGATTGAGTTTTTTTATTTTTATCCTTAACCCCAAAGCATGAGACCGGCTTAATTTTGGCAGCAGTTACAGCCATTAATAAAATACTATCCTCCTCATGATTGTCATATTTATTATTAGATAAAATGTTTCTTGTTGTTTGTGCAATGTTTTCTATCATAAATTCATCTGCTTCTAGCTTAGCCTCAACAAAATTAGTACTAGTTTATTTTATCGCAATACAAAAACTATATTAAATTATTAATTTTGACTATTTGTGAATAAATTTTATTTTCTGATGTTCTTGTAAGCGTCTTTCCATCCTTTATCATCGCCGGCATCTTTAGGAACTTCAGGCATACTCGCCAATCTATCACCTTCTTCCTTTAGCCTCTTAGCATCAGTTGGCACCACGCCTTCGATAGCGTTCATGTCTTTTTCATAACCCTCTGGTAACGGTGCATTGCCTGTTTGAGTTTCAATTTGTTTGTCTTTTACCCAATCCGAAACTTTAAATTCTCCTGCCTTAGGGGCTTCGCCTAAATTTTCTTGGTCGAATGGCATTTCTCCCATTTTGTCTCCTTTTTTAAGTTTTCTTACATTAATTGTTATTATTTTAATTCTTTGACATTCCACCTTACAAGTTCTGCAATGGTTATGATTTTTCTCTTAATATTTGATTTACTAACTTCAACATGGCCATCACCGTCAAACTTATCAATCTTCCACCCCGGTTCAAGATTATTACCAGATTGAACGGAGATATTAACGCCAGGTTTATACAAATCATTTGTAATTAATTGGCCATAAAGATTATTTTCAGCCTCATTGCCAAAAAATTTTGACCCTATTTTATCAAACAATTTTTCACCCTCTTCAAAGGTTTCTGGAGTTTTGATGCCCATCAAGCGGCATTGTTTGTCTATTGCCTCCAGATTTTCTTTTTGTTTTTTTTCTTCTTCATCTAACCCACCCCTTCCAACTTGTGTCCACATACCATATTCTGGGCCTAATAAATTATGTAAATGCCACAATTGTTGAAAATTTCCCTTAAAATAATTGTTTATTGGATTTTTGTCATATTTTTCGTGATTAGCGCGATTATGATCATCTACGTTGAATTCGTTACCTCCGCCAAAATTTATTTGAGTTCCTATTTGTATTTTGTCTCGATCTTCGGCCTGTTTAACACTATGTAATATTGTTTTTAAATACCCTTGTCTTGGATTCTTGCCATAGTAATGCTGATATTTATCTCTACTTAAATCCTTCGAACCAATTACTGTACAGCTTGTCAATATTTCGCCATCATCTTTTTTAAACCAATCACTTGTATATATCGGAAAGCCCTTAATGGGGATTAGATTATTACCACTTGCAAGAATGAATTGGTCAACGACTAACTTTGGTCTCGGGCCACTGTTTTCTGCCAATAATCTTTTAAAAGTTTCTCGCAACCCTAAATTTGATGTCAAAAGATTATGCTCAACTTTTTCATTTTTATCGGTTTGCTCAAACATCATTGCCATTCTGGATATCAAAGTGTCAAAGTCATACTTCGTTACCCCGTCACTTCCGGTAATACTTTCCAATTCTTCCAGGGTTGAGAGTAGCTCATAGAAAGATTTACTATTTTTAATTTTTAATTCCGATTCAGCCTTATTAAACTCATGATGGCCGATTGTGTGTTCTTCACCCTCTTTTTGTTCATGGTTTGTCATAAAACTCCTTTTTTAAATTAATCCTATTTTTATTTACTCAAAAACTTCTTTATTTAAAATTATCTTCCTTTAGGCTTGATTGTCTCATAATAGATCTAAAAGTTCCATAGGGGATTTCTTTTTTGTCGTTAGGTACAATTACTGTTAGAACCGGACTGCCATGTTTTCGAAATTTTGCATGGCTGCCTTTTTGTGATACAAAATTAAAACCCTCTTTAAGAAGGGTTTTAATTATATGCTTTGATGAATAGAGTTTGGGCATAGCAAATATTCTGTTTGACAATCTCTGGTTTTTCTATCTTATTCAATTTAGTAATCTTTATATCTTCAAAATATAATTCTAGGGCTTCTTGCAAATTTTCTAGGGCTTCTTTTTTAGTATTACCAAAGCTAGAAACTTCCACATTTAAACATTGAGCAACATAATATTTGCCCTCTTTCCAAACAACATTTTGTAACAAAATTTGCTTTTTCATATTTTATATATTAGCTTATTTTTATGCTTTTTGCAACTTTTATTATATCATCCCGATCTTATTCTTAACTTCTTCCAAAGTTTTTTGGGCAAGTTTTTCGGCTCGCTCCTTGCCATCGTGTAAAACCGCATCAAGGTATTTTTTATCTTTAACTAATTTAAAATACCTTTCTTGGATTGGTGCAAGCTTTTCAATTAAGAGTTCGGTAAGGGTTTTTTTAAAGTCGCCATAACCACGGCCTGCAAATTTATTTTCAATTTCCACTGGCGTTAGGTCTGCGAATAGCCTATAAATAGTCAGTAGATTATATAATCCCGGTCGTTTAGGATCAAATTTAATATCACGGCCGGAATCAGTAACAGCCTTACTAATTTTGCGGCGGATAGTGTCAACGTCATCTGTTAAAGCAATATAATTATAGCTGCTTTCGGCAGATTTACTCATTTTTTTTATTGGATCATCAAGACCCATAATGCGAGCGCCTTCTTTAATTAAAACCGTTTTAGGTATTTTAAAGGTTTCGCCAAATCTATTATTAAATCTTTTGGCCAAATCACGCGCTAATTCCACATGCTGTGCCTGATCTTCGCCAACAGGCACAAAGTCGGGTTGGTAAAGCAAAATATCCGCTGCCATTAAAACAGGGTAAGAAAATAAACCTAAATTAATGGCATCGTGGTTCATTTTTGCAGATTTATCCTTAAATTGGGTCATACGGCCAAGCTCACCCATATAACTCAAATTTGATAAGATCCAAGCTAACTCGGTGTGCTCGTGGCGCTGGGATTGTAAGAATAGAATTGTTTTTTTCGGATTGAGCCCGCAAGCTAAATATGTTGCCAAACTAGAGTAAATATTTTCTTTTAATTCTTTTGGATTAAATGGCGTTGTTAGAGCATGGAGATCAGCCAAAAAATATATATTTTCATTTTGTGCCTGGTTCTCCACCCAACCCTTAATTGCCCCTAAATAATTACCAATATGAATAATACCACTGCATCTAATACCGGATAAGGCGCGTTTTTTAATAGTTTTTTTCATAGTTTTCCTCCACTCTTGAATTTATCATAGAAATGATCTATCATCAATAATGCGAACTATGGCAAAAATATCCTCTGACAATTTAGTTGAGTCAAGATGGCATAAAACTAGACTTGTTGTCTGGTATCTTCAATTTGTGCCATTTGTGAGATTAATTTCTGTTACCGGGTCACTAGCTTATAATATCGCAAAACCAACTTCAGATATAGATATGTTTCTAATTGCCAAAAAAGGTCATATTTGGACTGCCAGGGCAATTACGATTTGGCTGTTAAAGTTGATTGGACAATATCACTATATTGGCGGCAAAAACAGGGCTGGGAAAATTTGCCCCAATAGATTTGTAAATGACGAATATTTGCTTATTAATCCTCAAAACTATTATCATGCTCAAGATTACACGCATATGGTTCCGCTTTTTGACGAGGATGGCTATTATGATAAATTTATCCAAAAAAATTCTTGGATGACAAAATATGGTTGTTTTAGCCCAAAACGACCAGATTATTTAGTAACCGCAAAGTTCCCGAACAGGTTGAGAATTTTTATTGAAAAAGTTTTGATTAAATTTGGGGGCGCAAAACTTGAAACATACTACAAAAATAGGCAGCTAAATGAGCTTTCAAAAGAATACGCCGAATTAAATCAACCAGATTCCGCAGTGTACGCAAATGATAACGAAATCAGAGTTCATCCAGCACCGAGAAGATAGACAAGAAGACGAAAGCAAATAGTTAAAAGTAGAGAGTTTATAGTTGATAATTATAAATAAATCAGAATTAGACGAAAGTGATTAGACGAGAGACGAGAGTATCTAGAAAATTTAAAATTCAAATTTTTAAACATTTATATTATTTGAATTTGAATAAAAATTGAAAATTTGAATTTTAAATTTAATAATATTTATGAATTCTATAAAAACTGCCGTTATTAAAACTCTTGCCTACTTTGAAATATACGATATTCCTCTTAAAAAAGAGGAAATTTTTATATTTTTGTTTAATAAAAAGACTTCGAAAGATGAGCTAAATATAGCCTTGGGAGAGCTAGTCGCGATTGGTAAAATTAAATTTGAATCTGGATACTATTTTTTATTTAATAATCATATTAATAAACGGCTTGAAAAAATTAATACATCACGTATTTTATGGGAAAAAGCTCAAAAAATTTGCACAAAGTTATCAAAACTACCTTTTGTTAAAATGATTGGAGTTTGTCATGGTCTTGCGCTAGACAATGCTACACAAAAAAGCGATATTGATTTGTTTATAATAACTAGCGCAAAAAGAATATATTTTTCAAGAATAATTTTATGGTTATATCTAACAATTATTGGTCAAAAAGAAACAAGAACCAAAAAATATGCTAGATTTTCTCTTGGCTTTATTATTGATGAAAATAGTTTAGACTTGACAGATTTTACAATTAAACCAGTTGACCCGCTTTATATATACATGCTAGCTAATTTAACGCCGATTTATGACGATAATATTTATGAAACATTTGTTAACAAAAATAAATATCTTTTAAAAAATTTGCCCAATTTCACCATTGAAAGAAGAAATAAGATTTATTGTAATAAATTATTAGAAAAAAGCAACAGTTTATTTAAAAGTTTCGTCGAGTATATTTTTAGTGGTTTTTTAGGAAATATTATTGAAAACTTGCTTTTTAAAATTCATTTGAATCATGAACTAAATTTGACTGAAAACCAAACAAAAAACAGTCATGTTGTTATTGAACCGCAAAGGTTAAAGTTGCACGCAATAGACATGAGAAAAAGCATATATTCTAAATGGGTTGGCAAAATTAAACCCATTGACACTTAAGAATAAATTTGTAATATTATATTTATAGAAGAAGCAAATAGCGAGGGGCTTCTCTTTGGTTTATAAATTAATAAATGCCTGCTAAGGCATGGCATAAGGTGGAGGTAAAATGAAACTAAGGCCAATAGGAGAGCGAATTTTAGTTCGCCCGCTAGCCCAAGAAGAAAAACTGAAATCAGGAATTATTTTGCCTGACACTGCCAAGGAAAAACCTCAGGAGGGTGAAGTTATGGCAATTGGTGATGGTAAGTGGATAGAAGGTAAGCTTATGCCACTTTCGGTGAGAAAGGGTGATAAAGTATTATTTTCAAAATATGGTGGTGATGAAATTAAAATTGATGGTGAAGAGCTTAAAATTTTACAAGAATCAGATATATTAGCAATTATAGAGTAGATACTATATCAAATTCAAATTTAAAATTTACAATTTTTGGGAGATATTATGGCAAAACAAATTAAATTTTCAGAAGATGCGCGACAAAAAATTAAAAAAGGCGCAAATATCCTTGGTGATGCTGTAAAAATTACTATGGGTCCAAAGGGTAGAAATGTTGTCTTGGACAAGGGCTTTGGAACACCAACCATTACAAATGACGGCGTAAGTATTGCCAAAGAAATTGAATTAGAAGACAAGTTTGAAAACCTTGGCGCGCAATTAATCAAGGAGGTTGCTACTAAAACCAATGATGTTGCCGGTGACGGCACAACAACTGCAATTGTACTTGCTTCCATAATGATAAATGAGGGTATTAAAAATGTAGCAGCTGGCGCCGATCCTATGGGAATCAGGCGTGGTATTGAAAAAGGCGTTGAAGAAATTACAAAGACACTAAAATCAAATTCAAAACCAGTTGCCGGTAAAACTGAAATCGCCCAAGTTGCGTCTATTTCTGCCGAATCAACAGAAATCGGAAAATTAATTTCAGAGATTATGGATACTGTTGGTCGCGAAGCGCCAATTACTGTTGAAGAATCACAAGCCATGGGTCTTGAAAAAGAAGTAGTTGAGGGAATGCAATTTGATGAAGGGTATATTTCAGCGTATATGATGACAGATGCTGCGAGAATGGAATCGGTATTTGAAAACCCCATGATATTACTTACTGACAAAAAAATATCTGCTGTTTCTGAAATAGTTCCATTAATGGAAAAAATGATTCAGGCTGGTAAAAAAGACCTAGTAGTAATTGGCGACGGAATTGAAGGGGAAGCACTTGCTACATTGGTTTTAAATAAACTGCGGGGAGTATTTAATACTTTAGCTATTAAATCACCAGGTTTTGGTGACAGAAAAAAAGAGACACTTGCTGATATCGCAGCCTTAACTGGCGCACAAGTAATTTCGGAAGACTTAGGAATCAAGCTTGAAGAGGTTGGGTTAGAGTCTTTGGGCCAAGCAAGACGAATTGTGGCTGACAAGGATAAAACAACAATAATTGAAGGCAAAGCGAAAAGTGTTAAAGACGTTAAAGAAAGAATAGCGCAAATTAAAGCTCAAATTGAAAAAGCTAAATCCGATTTTGACAAAGAAAAACTAAATGAGCGGCTTGCAAAACTTTCCGGGGGCGTTGGAGTTATTAAGGTTGGCGCTGCCACGGAAGCAGAATTAAATTATAAAAAATTAAAAATCGAAGACGCTGTGGCTGCCACAAAAGCCGCCGTAGAAGAAGGGATTGTATCTGGTGGAGGAGTAGCCCTTGTTGATGTGATAAAAAAATTAGATGAGGTTGCTGTAGAAAACGATGATGAAAAAGTTGGCATTAAAATTCTTAGAAGATCGCTAGAAGAGCCAATGCGCCAAATTGCAAAAAATGCGGGGAAAGACGGGTCGGTTGTAATTGAAGAAATTAAAAAATTAGAGCCAGGCTGGGGTTATGATGCTGGCGTTGACAAATATGTCGATATGATAAAAGCCGGTATCATTGATCCACTAAAAGTTACAAAAACCGCGCTAATAAATGCTGCTTCAGCTGCTATGATGGTTTTGACAACAGAGGCAATAATTACTGATATTCCAGAAAAAAAAGACAGTATGCCGCCAATGCCAGGTGGAATGGGCGGAATGTCGGGGATGGAATATTAATAAATTCAAAATTCAAATTTTTAATTTTTAATAAATTTTCAGTTTCCAATTTCCAATTAATGATTAGAAAAATCCGCTTCAAGCGGATTTTTCTTGCATTTTATCAATAATATTATTACTATTGTCTTTCGTCTCACGTCTAATGACTGAATCTCACTCTCTTCTAGTTTGCTTAATTCTTAATCCTTACCACTTACTGCTTTCGCCTTACGCCGGCCGGCCGGCAGGTCTAGATACTAGTATTTTACTTTGACTTTACCATTCCAATAATAAAAAATATAACTGCCAGTAAAATAAGAAATGCTCCAAAAATAACAAACGATTGCATTCCAAAATAAAGAGTTTGTGAGGTTTTTTTAATTGTGTCAGCTTCTGCTGAAAGCGAACCCCAGGCACCAATACTAGAAACTATAATCCCGGAAATTAGAAAATAAATTGTTGCGCGAATGTTTTTAAACATATTTTCTCCCAATTTCAAAAATATATTAATTTAATTTTTATCAATATCCTTCCAGAAACCCCCATCTTCCTTTTTGGTTTTGACGTCTATTTTTTGATCATTAATATCAGATTGCTTTGTAATATCAATCTGCTTTTTTATTGTTTCTAATTTTTTTTCAAACTCCTTATCGTCATTTTGAATCTGTGTTGTTGGTATTGTAGCGCTTGTGCGGTGCTGAGTTTTAACAATAAGTTGTTGTACTATATATGGATTTGCAACATCACAAAGCACAATTTCTTCTTCATCAACTCCTGAGGCGCGAATATTTACGGAGCCAAAATTTAACATTGTTCTTGCTGGCCCATTTATTTTATGTGAGATATACAAGATATTAGCCAGTGCTGTTTCGGAAAGTTCTCTTGAAAACCAGTTGTTCTGTTCCACTAAAATTAATCGCTGGTTGCTAATTAAATATAGCGTATTACTCCAGCAGAACCATTTACTAGCAATAATATACAAACTGATTATAAGAACCACAAAAAAAAGATAAGATGTTGGCCAGCTAGCCCAGAAAAATTTGAAAAAAACAAAAAAAACAAGCCACATCGCAGCAATTTTGACAATACTCGAAAAAAAATACCAAGGGTGTCTTTTGATAACCTTAATAATTTTTTCGTCTAGATTTTGGCCTTCGAATTCTACTTCGTTCATATTTTATCTATAAAAACTCATAAATGGCAATGCCATACCGGATATAAAAATTATTATTAGGATTATAAAAATTATCTTTATAAATAGTTTATTTTGCATTTACGCCTCCCTCCGACTGTAAATTCTGATTATTTGATCTGATTTTTTCATGATATTTATTAAAAATCGTCGATATTATTTTAACAACCTCTTGCGGTTTATCGACAGGGTCAATTAAAATGTTTTCTTCTGGGCCAGCAGTTTTTATTACAATTTTGCCGAAATTGTACATTGTTGCCAACATACCAGATATCTGGAAAGTTATTTCCTGAACCTTGTCCCACGTTATTTCTGTAACATGTCTTGAAAAAAAATCTACTTGAGTTACATCAATTACTCTTTCGCTGGTTATTATGTAAATATCATTGTACCAAAGATACCAATGGTAGTATATTTCACCAGCAATTAACAAAATGAAAGCAAATATTATCACTAGGATTGGCCACAGATAATCAAAAAAATCCCAAGCCCCATTTATCACGAAAACACCAATAATTAATGTTAATAGCAATTGTCCGGCTAATTTTAAAAATACGATTTTATGTCGTCTTAACGTTTGAATTATTTCCTCCCCCTGTCTTTGATCGGTAAACTTATACATTTTTTCTACCTCGTTTTAGAAATATTAATCCTAACCCCATTATAAACATAATTACAAGTAACCACAAACTTGCTTCAAATTTACCCCTGGTTCCATTTTGTAGTGCGATAATACCAAATGATATTGCAATTAAATATAAAAACATGACTGTCTGTTTTTGAGAAAATCCAGCCTGTAAAAACCGGTGATGTAGATGGTATCTGTCGGCTTTCATTGGTGAATTTCCAGAAAAAATCCTTCTAAAGATTACCCAGATTGCATCAAGAATTGGAATCCCAAGGACTAGGGCGGCTGTTGCAATTTTTCCACCAGAGATAATGGCCCCAACAGCAATAATGAAGCCCAGAAACATACTTCCGGTATCGCCTAAAAATATTTTTGCAGGAAAGAAATTAAAAGGCAAAAATCCAAGTGCTGAACCAGCCGCAATAGAGCAAATCAATGCAGTTGCAGGTTGGTTTACAGTTGAAGTTGCTGATAAAATCGCAATAATAATAAGAGTGATAACTGAAACCCCATCTGCCAAACCATCTAGTCCGTCAAGCCAATTTATAACGTTTACAACAAGTAAAATCCACACAGGCACTAAAACATACGTCCAAGTATTTAAAACAATATTTGAGCCACCAAGGGGGTTAGAAAGCCACCAAATTTTAATTCCAAAAAATACAATCACAACTGCGGCCACTAGCTGTAATAATAATTTTATCCAAGGTTTTATGTCTTTAAAATCATCATAAATCCCTGTTACAAGAAGAATTAACGAGCCTAAAAATACACCAAGCAGGTTTTTATCAATGCCCAGTATTTTTTCATCAACAAAATGCAAACGGTCAGGGACAAGTAACAAGTAACAAGTAACAAGTAACCAAAAAGAAACAAACACAGCAATGCCGCCGAGTCTGGGAATTGGTTTTTTATGAAGATCACGTTCGCGTGGAGCAGTAAGTGTCCACAAATTTTTTATTGCAATCTTTTTAACAAAAAATGTCAGAATTAAACTAATTAAAAACGCTATTATGCCGGCAAAAAAATAATTTGTCATATTTGAAATTTTAAATTATTTTTAAAACATGATATCTTCTTCGGCGCGCTTATAAAAATGAATATCTTCTTTTTTAAACCATAAATTTAATTCATGTTCAGCTTCGGCAACATTGCCAGATGCATGCACAACGTTTTTGATTGCTCGTTTTTCTGCATTAGCTAAAGTTGATGAATCAACGGAATAATCACCACGGATTGTTCCCATATCAGCTTTGTTTGGAAGTGTATTTCCAACTATTTTTCTTACCATATCAACAGCGTGAAGTCCCGAAATCATAATGGCAACAACCGGACCGCTTGTCATATAGTCTAGTAACCATTCTAAAATTTTTAATCCCATTTTTTTAGTGTCGGTTGTTCCCATCTCTTTTAAAGCATCCAAACCATATTTTTCATAATTATCAAGCGTTTTATTGCCGAGGCCCATAAGCCATTCGTCGGTACCGGGATAGTTTTTTTTGATTTCTTCCCTGGAGGGTGCAACCATCTTTAGTGCAATAATTTTTAATCCTCTTTTTTCGATTCTATTAATTACATCGCCAATTAGTCCACGTTTGACGCCATCGGGCTTAATCAGCAAGAGTGTTCGTTCTTCTTTTAGGTTTGATGCCATAATTGCCTTTCTATGATTTTAATAATTTCTCAAATTTTTCTTTTTCTTTAAACGGGCCGATAATGGTTAGACCCAGATTTTCTGGCGTGAAAAATTCTTTTGCAAGCTCATGAATGTTAGTTGTCGTTGTTTCGAACGTCTTTTTTAATAATTCTTCGGGTTGCTCTATGTTATTTTCAAGTAAATATTGTTCAGTTAAAAATTCTGCGATAGAAAAAGAGTCTTCTAAGCTTAAATATAATTTTCCTTTAATATTTTCTTTGCTGTGAATTAATTCTCCGTCTGTAATTTTTTCTTTTTTTAACTTATAAAATTCATCAAGAATAACTTTTATAGCGTCATCAATTCTTTTTATGTCAAGTCCGGCTGAGGCATAGAATATTCCTGTGTCATCAAGTTCCCATGTTGAACTATGAACAGAGTAAGCAAGTCCTCGCTTTTCTCTTACCTCAATAAATAATTTAGAACTCATCATTCCGCCAAAAAGATTATTTAAGACATTCTGTGAATATTTCTTTTTGTCAAATCTTGTCAAAGATTTAAAGCCTAAAACCAAGTGTGCTTGGTCGGTTTTTTTGTGATGAACTAAGATCTGAGGTTTATCGTATGAATAAGTATTTTTTTCATAAATGCTTTTTTCGCCAGACGGTAATTTTGAAAATTTATTTTGAATTTTTTCAAGCCACAGTTCGTCTTGGCCGCTTCCAGCAACGGTTATAAGTGCATTTTGACAGTTGTAGTTTTTCTGAAGGTAATCGACAAAATTTTTTCTTTTTAGGCTGCTTACGGTTTCTACATTGCCGATTACTGGTCGACCTAGGGGAGTGTTGCCAAAAAATACGGTTTTTGCTAAATCTACAACATATTTATGGGGCAAATCTTTATACATATTAATTTCTTCAATTATTACTCCTAATTCTTTATCAATTTCTTTTTGATCAAATTTAGAATTAAGCAACATGTCTGACAAAATATCAAGCCCCTTGTCAAAATGGTCAGCGGCGCAGCTTACGTAAAATCCTGTGTATTCTTCAGATGTAAAAGCATTAAAATACGCTCCGATTGCATCAAGTTCACGAGAAATATCCAAAGTGGTTGGTCGATTAATAGTACCTTTAAAAAATAAATGTTCTAAAAAATGAGAAATACCGCTCTCTTCTGACTTTTCGTATCTAGAACCAATTTTCATCATAATCAAAATAGTAACCGCTTTTGTTTCCTTCATTGGAGCAGTTATAACTTGCAGACCGTTATTTAGTTTGTTAAGTTTGTAGTTTATCATAGGATTCCTGTGAGATAATTTTCAGTTTTCAGTTTCCAATTTTCAATGAATTAATAATTTCACAATTTTAAAAAATAATTAATTGAAAAATTGAATGAAAATTGATAATTTTAAATTAAAAATTAGTTAATTCCTTTGTTCCCAGAACAAAAATTGCGCCAGCAACTAATGTTCCAAGTAAAATATAAAATAATGCCTTGCTAATTTTAACATTAAAAATAAATGCCACTAATGCCGCTGTCCAAACGCCGCCTAAAACTGGAACCGGAATTGCGGAAATTATAAATAATGCTAATTCCTGATATTTTTCCATTTTTTTGGCGTGTTTACTTCTTGTGCGCTCGAATAGCCAGGTAAAAAACTTTTTAAAAAAATTAATATTTGTGCTTAACCAATTAGACACTAAGCCTAGTAATAGTATGATTAATATTGCTGAAATCATACTGCCAAGCACGCCAAAAATGTACGCTTGCCACCAAGGAAGTCCATATTTTGTAATTGCAAGCGGAATCGCACCCTTTAATTCAATTACGGGGAGCATTGAAATTAATAAAACAATAAGTTGATTCATAATTGTGTATAAAGTATTTGGAAGTAAGTATTAAGTATTCATACTTGATACATGATACTAAATACCAACTTCTGATTTATGCTAATCTTATTTTTTTTGCTACCCAAAGTAGCGGCGTGGAAAAATATTTTTCAATAATGTTTCTTAACGAGTAAAAAAGATATGCTAATATAATTCCAAATATCCAACCGGCAATTATATCGCTTGGCCAGTGCAAGCCGCCAGTTACTCGGGACAATGAAACTAAAATGGTAGCAGCGAATGAGATATTTGCAATTTTTTTGTATCCTAATAAATACATATAAGTGGTCGTAAATGCTAAAAACAAAGCATGGTCGGAGGGGAATGAATAGCTTGGTAAATGAAAGGCGATTTCTTTTACACCAGAATAGTCAAATGGCCTTGGACGATTTATCCATTTTCCAAGATACGCACCTATTACTTGCCAGCTAATAATTGCAGAAAAGAAAAACGTTAATAAATTCTTTTTTATTTTTTCACTTGATGCAAACCAAAAATATAACATAAAAACAGGAACTAGATACACAGTATAAATAGCAATAGAGTTAACAATAAAGTCAATTGCACTGTTATGCCCAATTATGGAGTTTAATTTAAAAAAAGCTTGTTTGTCAATTTCTATTAGGTTTTGCATATGAATATTTTATCATAAGAACTAATTCTTGACAAATTAGTAACAAAGTGATATGTTTTAATACTTTGAACCTTATACAATTTGCTGGCGAGGTGAAATTAATGCAAAATGCAATTTGGGATGAAAGAGATTTTAATGGATGCAAAAAAATCATATTGGTTATCTTTATATTTGTTTCCATAATTCAGTTGTTGGCAACATTTCATACTCGGCTCTGGGACGGGGAATATGAGCTTGTTTTTGCCCCCAGATTTTACACAAATAACCACTGCTTTTTTAATATCGTATCGGAATGGTGGACTATCGAGATAGTGTCGGGTGTATCAAAAGAAAATATCAAATATGCCGGCGAATATTTTAAAAATGATAGTTATGGAAAACTAGTCAAATCAGAATCTGCCGGAGTTTGTGTGTCCCTAAATGGAGTTTATAAATTCAAAACAGGCGCAAAAAATAATAGCCATATGTCAAGTACCCATTTTTTAGACACTTTGTCTGTAAGTTTGCAAGTTAATGTTTTTTAAGATTGTTGATGACATTAAAGATTCTTTTAAAAGATATTGATTTTTAAACTTAACTGGAGTGG
>Ga0172368_10004572_pt1 | contig 15937 bp, 15 predicted proteins | sample Lak11m_FD_114540 | JGI IMG/M metagenome (GOLD analysis project Ga0172368, IMG submission 114540) | Freshwater microbial communities from Kabuno Bay, South-Kivu, Congo - kab_022012_11m | ecosystem: Environmental > Aquatic > Freshwater > Lake | place: Democratic Republic of the Congo: South-Kivu...
CGATTTGAACACAAAAATTAAACCGACGCTGACCGTGATGGACGGGATTCGGATTCTGATGGCGAGAGGTCCGCAAGGCGGCAGCCTCAACGACGTGAAGAAGATGGATACGATTGTCGTCAGCCAAGATACTGTTGCGGTGGATAGCTATGCCACACAATGGTTCAACCTCAAGCCCGACGATATTGCTTACATTGCTGCTGGCGCAAAAATGGGGTTGGGCAAGACTGATTGGAGGAGTCTTAAGGTCGAAGAGATCGCAGTGTAGGCATTTCTGATTGTAGATTTCTGATTTTTGATTGTCTCAATCAAAAATCAGAAATCATAAATCAGCAATCTCTGATGTTTCCCAAACGTCTCAAGTGGCAATACAACCCGGCGATCCTTTCGCGGCAAGCGATTCAATGGATCGCCTTCATCGCCTTCGCCGCCCTGTTCGTGTGGACTAGACGTAATGACGGTCTGCCGTTTGACATCGTCAACATCCCCTTCCGACTCAATCCGTTAGTCACCTTCGCCGAAGCGATTGCCGGACGAGTTCTGTTAACGGGATCGGCGCTCGCGCTCATCACCGTTGCCCTCACACTCGTCTTCGGGCGGGCGTGGTGCGGCTGGCTGTGCCCACTCGGCACCACGCTCGATCTGTTTGAACCGAAGCGCGGGTTGAAGATCAAAGTACCCGAAGGTTGGCGCAACGTCAAACACATTTTGCTGATCGCCATCGTGGTCGCGGCGATCTTCGGCAACGCTACGCTCCTCATTTTCGATCCGATCACGATTCTCTTCCGCGCGTTCACCGCCGGTGTGTACCCCGCACTGGATGAAGGTGTTCGGCAGATTGAGACTCTAACGTACCAAAACTTCCCCGAGGCGGGCGAGTGGGTGATGACGGTTGATTCGTTTTTGCGCCCCAACTGGTTGCCTATTCGATCATTGATCTACCGAGACGGTTGGGTGTACGTGGCAATGCTCATCGTGATCATCGCACTGAATTGGATCGCGCCGCGCTTTTGGTGTCGCTATCTGTGTCCGCTGGGGAGCATGTTGGGGTTGCTGAGCAAAGTTGCGCTGGTGAAACGCCGCGTCACTCAAGAATGTCCGGGGTGTTTAGCTTGCACACGCGCTTGCCCCACCGGGATCATCAAACCTGAAAACATTTATGAAAGCGATCCGAGCGAATGTACGATGTGTATGAATTGCACATCCATCTGCCCGCAGCTCGGCAACGAATTCGCTTTCGCTCCCGCACCCGCAAAATGGAACACGTACGACCCGCAGAGGCGGCAGACGCTGGCGATCTTCGGCGCGGCAACGTTGGGAGTTTTTTTACTGAAGAAGAATCCTTTCGCGCAACTCATCCGCAAATACTTTATTCAGCCGCCAGGCGGACGCGAGAATAATCTTTTATCTAAATGTATTCGCTGCGGCGAGTGTGTGCGCGTGTGTCCCACGAATGCCATTCAACCTTCGGTGACCGAAGCGGGCGCGGAAGGGTTGTGGACTCCGATTCTGGTGACGCGACTCGGACAATGCGATTTCGGTTGTAACTCATGCGGGCAAGTGTGTCCGGTGCAGGCGATACCGCCGTTGAGTCTCGAAGAGAAGCGTAAAACGGTGATCGGCATTGCGGTGATTGACAAAGACACATGCTTGGCATGGGGCAAGAACACGCCGTGCATCGTGTGCGAAGAGATGTGTCCGCTCTCGCCGAAAGCGATCACATTAGATGAAGTGTATGTAAGGAAAGACAGCGATGAGACGTTGCTCATTCAACGTCCTGTTGTTCACAACGATAAGTGTATCGGCTGCGGCATCTGCGAACACAAATGTCCGGTAGAGGGCGAGGCGGCGATTCGGGTGCAAGCGATGGAAACGGTGAAGATCTAGATGTTGGAAGTTAGAAGTTAGAAGTTGGAGGCACCGAGTGTTTCGCGAAACATTCGGTGTCTTTTTTAATTAAGCATTGCGTCATTGCGAGCCGCCGTAGGCGGCGAAGCAATCTCAAGTTGAAATTGGATCCGAGATTGCTTCAGCGCGCGAAAACCACGCAAACGCGCCTCGCCATGACGGGTTTGGCGTAATCCCAAAACGATATTGTAAAATGCAACTCGTGTGCGATTCTCAACTCGGTTGTGATCTCATCCTTCAATTGCATGTCTATGGATTGACAAACGGCGCGGTGCTGGCGCTCAACGCCATCGGTGTCACCGTGGTGTATGGGACTGTGCGGACTCTCAATCTGGCGCATGGCGATGTGTTCGCGCTCACCTCTGTTCTGGTGATCACCCTCATCAACGGCGTGGGCGTGAATCCTACGTGGTCACCGCCGATGGTGATCGCCGCGCTGGCTTTGATACTGATCGCCGCCATGATCTTCGGCGCGACACTTAACGTGATCATCGAGCAAGCCGCCTTCAAACCTTTTCGTGGACACTCTCGTTTAGCTCCGCTCATCGCCACGATGGGCATTTCTTTTATTCTGTATCAAGTCGCATTGATATGGCGCACGTTGTTGCCGAGTTGGGTCAAGTTCGATCATCGCAGTGTACCGGGCTTGCCCGAAGTTCCTTTTGATCGCATCCCTGATCTGATTCCAAATTTCGATCTAGTGCAAGCGATGGGTCTGCCGCTCAAGGTCACGTTTCGATTCAACGATCTGTTTATTTTGGTCGTGGCGATCGTGTGCGCGCTCATCGTGCATTTAATTTTGCAACGCACCTCACTCGGTCGCGCCATTCGCGCCTGCGCCCAAAACGCAGAACTCACGCAGTTGTGCGGCGTCAATCCAGAGGCGGCTATCCAACGCGCGTTCGCTTTCGGCGGCGCGTTAGCGGGCGCGGCGGCGTTCATCTTCGCTCTCTATTACGCGCGTCCGTTTGGGAATCACGGAGCGCAAAGTGGGCTGCTGGCTTTCACGGCGGCAATACTCGGCGGAGTCGGCAGCCCCGTTGGCGCGGTGATCAGCGCGATGTTGATCGGCGTGGCGTCAGCACTCAGCGATTATTTTCTCGCCGCGCAATGGACTCCGGTTTTATTGCAAGCCTTGTTGATCGGATTGATGATCGCCCGCCCAACCGGCATCGCTTCCGAAGATCGCTCTGAAGATTTAGATGCGAAGCGCGACTCGATCATGACCACATTGAGCGGACGCACACGGTGGCGCCGCCGATGGGTGTGGAGCGCAATTCTGTTGGCGGCGATCTTCCCTTTAATTGTCGGCATCCAATGGCAAGTGTTGGTGACAGGCGTGAGCGTTTTTATTTTGCTCGCGCTCGGACTCAATGTGTTGCTAGGACTCGCCGGAATAATGGTAATTCTCGGCGGCGCGGGCGACGTGGCAGGAGCGATCTTGGGCGCGGCGATCATTGCTGGATATGATCGCTTGCTCATCCCACGACTGGGCGATGTGTTGGCGTTTCTGCAATTGGGTAACATCTCGGTGGGCTACGCGCCCGACGTGCGCGGGGCGAGCTATTTGAGTTTTGGGTTGGCGTTGTATCTCACGGTATTATTGAGAGCGAGAAGGAAATAACCTTGAAACCTCAACTCGGACAAGAGCAAACCGCTAAGACGCAAAGGGCGCAAAGTTTTTGGTTTCTCCTTCGCGTTCTTCGCGCCTTTGCGGTGTGATCTGTTTTGGGTTGAACAGCCATTCCATGAATAAGAAAAAATTACCAACCGAGATCACCTCTCTCGCCGACATTCAAATGCTGGCATCGTCGGGCTTTGACGATTGGAAACATTACGGCGAAGTGTCCGTTGAAGCCGACGGCGATCTATTGATCTTCAACTATACGCCCAAAGCGCAGTACGAAGCGCGATGGAATTTCTTCGAGCGCGTCAGCCGTGGGTTGATCGTCAACCGCGTTACAGGCGAGATCGTCGCCCGCCCTTTCGACAAATTTTTCAACTGGAGTGAAGATGGGCGCTACGCCGCCGGACACATTGTGACAGTGACGGAGAAGATGGATGGCTGTTTTCGTTACGACACTCCTTTACAGTGTTGGGACGGCAGCACTATTTTGATTGGTGAAGTAGTCTCGAAGCGATTACATCCAACGCTGGTGGGTATGGATGAGAATGGACGCCTCGTACCAAGTGAAATCATTGAACATTTCGACAATGGACCAAAAGACAATTGGCTAGCCATTACAGTAAGCAATCCCGTATCGAAAAAATCGGGTGCGGGGGGACACTCAAATATAGTTCGATTAACATCTAATCATCACATATATATCAATCATGCATTCAAAGCGGCGCAAGGTGCTAATGTAGGCGATACCGTCACTACATTTGATACCGAACCGTCTTCATCCGTTCTACATCTCATAGAATCCGGGTTGTTAGGAGATGGTAGTCTGACGCGAATACATAATGGGTATCGTTATCAAGAGGGTCATTCGGCTAAGCAGTTAGAGTATGTCAAGACTATCAACAATTGGCTAGGAGAGTGCGCGTTGAGCGAACGACAAACCACATCTGGGTATGGTTCACAAATGCACTGGGCGCAGTCGAAACAGTACGTGGTTTTATCAAAACTTCGTCAAAAATGGTATCCCAAAGGAGTAAAGGTTATTCCCGAGGATCTAACATGGCTAGATGATTTTGCAGTTGCAAAGTGGTACATGGATGATGGTTCATTATTACATAATAATAGCCAAGAAGATCGCGTTACATTTGCCACTAATGCGTTTGCAAAAAGTGAAGTGGAAAGACTCGCATTTTATCTTCAAGGGAAATACGGTATAGATTGTAGGGTGTTCAACCACAAAGGTTGGAATTTGCGAATCAATGTCGGGAGAGATGGAGCCATAGAATCCTTTTGGAAAGCTATATCACCACATATTGTTCCTTGTATGCGTTATAAACTACCTGAAAACTACCGCCACATGAAATATGCGCCATATCCTGTTGGTAAACAATTGTATATGTCAACCGACTCCAAAATTTTGGCAATTCAGAAGATCGCGATAACAAAAAGGAATTTTCCGGGCGGGCGTAAAGGCCTTGATATTCGCACAACAACAGGGAATTATTTTGCGAAGGGAATACTTGTCCATAATAGCTTAGGTATACTTTATCGAAATAATGGACACAGGGTCGCCACGCGCGGCGCATTTCACAGCGAGCAAGCCGAGTGGGCAACGAAATTTTTAAACACGCATTTTGATCTCAAAGATTTGCCAAACGATTTGACTTTGTTGTTCGAGATTATCTATCCCGAAAACCGCGTGGTCGTAGATTATCACGGTGAAGAGAAGTTAGTCTTACTTGCCGCGCGCAACCGTTTAACGGGCGGCTACTTGCCGTTCTTCCCCGACGTGTACGAGATGGGACAGAAATACGGCTTCCCCCTGCCCAAAGTTTTCACCTTCAACAACGTTAGCGACATCATCCGCCGCACCGGGTCGTTGAGTGTGGATGAAGAGGGTTTCGTCGTAGAATTTTCTGACGGGCAGCGATTCAAAATTAAAGGGGATCGTTATCTGGAGATGCACCGCTTGATCTTCGGTCTCTCATTTAAAAACACCTTGCTCGCCGTGATGAACGACACGGTGAACTACGTGCGCTCGCAACTGCCCGATGAATTTTTGAAAGACTTCAATCGTTGGGTGAACGAGATTCAAACAACCATTGCCGAAACCAAACGCGATGTGCAAGCCGCCTTCGACGCCGCGCCCAAAGCCACGCGCAAAGATTTTGCCATCTGGGTGATGGAAAATCACAAACCGCTCGCGCCCTATCTCTTCGCCATGTTCGACGGCAAAGACATTCTGCCAACGATCTACAAAATGGCGTTTCAAGATCGCCCGAACGAGAAGGCGGTGAAGCAGACGGAAAGCACGGCGTAGCGATAATGAGCGCTGAGATATGGGTGTCATATGCTAAAATTTGAGCAGGAGGTATTCCACTATCAATGAGAATCGTAGTTGACACTTCAGCCATAATTGCCGTTATTGCGGGTGAGCCAGAAAAAGCAAAGTTGATTGAGTTGACTAAAGACGCGACCATAGTCGCGCCGCCATCAATTGACTGGGAAATTGGCAATGCTTTCTCGGCGATGCTTAAGCGATCACGAATCGATTTGGAGCAAGCTATTGAATCTATCGAGGTTTATCAAGAGATCCTATTGGACATTGTGGACATAGATCTAAAAGAGGCAGTGCGGTTAGCGGGCAAGCACAATATTTATGCTTATGACGCATATATCCTTCGGTGCGCCATTGAACATAACTTGCCGTTAATCTCACTCGATAAACGTCTTATTGATGTCGCAAAACAAGAAGGCATCCAAGTGATTGAGGTAGAGCCATGATGGTTTATTCTTACTCCGAAGCGCGAGAACGACTTGCTGCTTTGTTAGAAAGAGCGTTAAGCGAGGGGCAAGTTAAATTGAGAAGTCGAGATGGGCGGATCTTCGTCATTCGTCCAGAACGCACACCTAAAACATCGCCGTTTGATGTACGAAGCATCAAACTGCCAATAACTAAATTTGATATTCTCGAATCCATTCGAGAAAGTCGGGCGAGGTTTTGAGAAAGAAGATATTGTGCTGGCGTTTCATGCGCCGTATAAGAGGCGGTACACGGAGTTTGCGGTTGCATAATGTTGCTGGGGAAGTTTTTGCAGATTAAAAACCCGAAGGGTTTCCAAAATCCTTCGGGTTTTTAAATTCATCTCTCGTATAACATCCCATCCGCGCTGAGGGCAAAAATTTTGCGGCCGAGTTTTTGCAACGAGACAATCGGCACATCATCCATCACCGATCTCACTTTGTTGCGCGCCGCAGTAAACACACCCGCCGCCGTGCCAACCCAATTCGCATCATCAAGCGACAACACGGTATTGATCGGCGCGTCGTCGTCGGTCACTTCGAGCTGCGCCCAACCATCGGCTTTCTTATGCATCCACGTCGTGCCAAGTCCAATCGCCTCATCACTGAAGCGCGGCGCGAACCACGTCGAAGAGTGATCGAGCATCAACTTCCAATGCTCGCCCGAATTTGTTGAACGATAAAACAACACGCGCCGCGCCGCGCGATCCGCCACACTGACGATCAACGTTTCAGGGTCAGGGGCGGCAACACCGGTGATCGGAAGCGAGTCAAACGGAGTCGGCATCATCTGCCAGCTGCGCCCGCGATCAGCCGACACCATCAACGCGCCATCGTCGCCGCCCGCCCACGCGGTTTTATCATCGCTGAACGCCATCGCCGTGATTGATTTTTCTAACACGCTGTCCCACGTCTTGCCGAGATCAATCGAGCGCAAAAGATGATTCGGGATCGCGGCGAGTAACACTTCGTGCGTGGCGGCGATGTTAAACAACGGCGCGGCGGATTCTAACTTCGCCGTTTGACTCCAGCGCACGCCGTCTTTGCTTACCCACACGCCGCTGGTGACGCCGCCCGCCACAAACAGATCATCGGCGGGGGCGAGCAGCCAATCGAATCGGTACGCGGCGATCTCCACGCCCGACCATTTTTTGCCATCGCCGGATCGCATCACGCCATCTTCAACGCCTGCATACAATTCGTCGCCCACGCGGGCAATGCACAACGCGCTCGACGTTTTATTGGAGCGCGACCACGACTCGCCGTCATCGCTTGAGCGCAAAATGGTGTCGCCATCTGTTCCGGCAAGAAGATATTTTTCAAAATAGCACAGCGCGTTAACTGACTCGGGTTCAAACGATTTAACGCGCGACCACGACTCGCCGCCGTCGCCTGAGCGGAAGAGTCCTTTTGATTCTGTTCCGGCGAAAACCGTTTTGTCTTCGGCGAAGTTCGGACTCACAGCAATGGCTTGAACGACCTGCCCCTCAAGACCCGCAGCCTTCCACGCCCGCCCGCCGTTGGGTGAACGATACACGCCGTTCTCTGTGCCGACGAACATGAATTCGCGCCGTCCCCACTGCGGCGCAACGGCAATAGCGAGCGTAGAAAAATTCCGTAACCCAAAGTTGGAGAGCGACCAGTTTTTGCCGCCATCGAGAGATCGCAGCACGCCATCACTCTGAGTTCCGGCGAAGATGACGCCATCGTGATTGAAACGTGGTGAGGCGGCGAAGCACACGATGGGTGAGCGAATCTGTTCCGCCCAACATCGATCCCAAGTGTCGCCGCCATCGTGTGAGCGCATGAGTCCTTCGGGCAGAGCGGCGACGTATACGATGTCGCTCACCACAAACGTTGCGCCAGTTTGCAAAAAGGGGAAGCCGCGCGCGACAAGCGAAAATGTTTTGCTGTCGCCGCGAAAGAGTCCGGCGGGTGAGGCGATAAAGACTCGCCCGTGTGAGTCGCCGCTAATGGACAATGCCGTGCCGCCAGTGGCGATACGACCGAGAGGTTTCCAAGAATCTTTGGTCATTCTATTTCCGATTGATGATTTCTGATTGTTCACTCGTCATTTGTCATTCATCATTCGTCATTCATCATTTTCTTTTACGGCTCATCACTCGTCTCCGGATTCTTTTTCAAGACCATTGTCTCTGTGGTCAGCGCAATGTTCGCCCCACTGGCGGCGATCTGCAATGCTGTGCGAAGCACTTTAGCAGAGTCGAGCAGCTTCGACGTTGCGCTCTCTACCACACAATGTTTCATCACGTTGTAAACGTGAGACGAGCCTTTGCGTTTGATCTCCTCAAGGACAAGGCCGGGAGTGTGCATACCGGCGTTTGTCAAAATTCTTCGGAATGGCGCTTCGAGGGCGTGTGCCACAACCTTCACGCCTAAGGCGATGTCTTCATGATCGGTTTTTATTTTTTTGAGCGCAGGCAAGCAGTGAATGTAAGCCATACCGCCGCCGGGCAAGACACCTTCTTCCACAACTGAGCGCAGCGCCTTGATCCCTTGCTCCGCTTTTTGCTGCATCATCTTGCGCTCGGTATCGGTAATCGCGCCAATGTGCAGCACGGCGGAGCTGCCGGAGAGTCGCGCCAGGCGCATTTGTATTTCGGCTCGTTCTTCTTTTGTGAGATCGGGGAGGGCAAGTTGTTCTTCCATCTCGGCGATCGTGTCGCGCACTGTCATTGGCGATCCACCGCCGCCGACGACGAACATGGAGTTCTCCACAATTTCCACACGGCGAGCGCGACCTAAATCTTTTTCGGTGATCTCCTTCATCGTCACGCGCATCTCTTTAGAAAAATAGTGTGCGCCGGTCAGCAGAGCCAGATCGTTGAAATCGTTTTCCATCTCTCGACCCACGCGTTTGGAACGCGCGACGATGATCTTTAGGGTGTTACGCTGATGATTGGTGACGACCAAATTAAACGCGTCATCGGTAATGTCTTTGACCAAAAGAAGTAAATGCTTCGGCTCACGCTTTGTGATGAGGTCCAGAAGCGGCATCACTTCGTCATTAAAAAGAATCTCGCCATCGAACAAAGCAACGGCACAATCGTGAAGCACTGCGCCACGAGTGGCGACGGTATTCGCAAAATACGGTGAGGTTAGTTGCGCTTCCCACTTGCCACCATCAATGTAAGTGCGTTCCAAATACGGCGCGACGTGTTCTTCGATAGTGATGTGAGCGTGCGCGCCTAGCAAGTGGAACATCTCCCCCAGAATCAAGCTCAAGGTGTCGTCGCCGGTGACGGCGCCCGCAACGGCGATAAGGTCGTCTTCAGTGTCAACAAGTTGGGCGCGTTTGGCTAAGTCATCCAGCGCCACATCTACCGCCATCTTAACACCGCGTTGGATCATCATCGCGTTTGCGCCCGCACTCATATAACGATGAGCGCGATCCAAAATAGCCTGAGCCAACACTGCCGCTGTCGCGCCGCCATCGCCCACTTGCTGGCTCACACGCCATACCAAGTTACGCAGCAGCATCGCGCCCACATCTTGGCGGCGATCTGGCAGCGCCGTGACGCGCCGCGCAATAGTGGCGGCGTCATGCACAAGTTCGAGTTGGTTGAGTTCGGTGGTGTTGAGAACATTGCCGCGCGCTGGACCAAGCGTGAGGGCAATCAAATTTGCTAAAGTATCGAAACCTTGTTTGAGGTGTGTGGTGGAATCGGGAGCGGTGATGACGGCTGGTTTGGGCATATTTTTTAAGCAAGGCGCAGTTTAACATAGGCATCGAATGAAGTCAAAAAGAAATGACAGGGTAAAATAGATTCATCCATAATGAGTGACAACAAAATGACCAAAACGTTTCTACGCAACCCACACCTTAACGGCGACACTTTTTTTCTGCAAGGCACTCACGATGTCGGCGTTCTACTCATTCACGGTTTCACGGCGACGACGGTTGAAGTCAGCTACGTCGCAAAATACCTGAACGAGCGCAGCTACACTGTTTCGGCGCCGTTGCTGCCGGGGCATAACACCACGCCCGACGATCTCAACACATGCAAATGGCAGGATTGGGTCAACGCGGCAGAGGCGGCATACCAAGCGTTGGCGGCGCGCTGCAAAAAAATAATTGTGGGCGGCGAATCGATGGGCGGGATGTTGGCGCTCTATCTCGCCAGTGAGCATCCAGAAATTACTGCCGTTCTCACTTACGCCCCGGCAATGATCACGCCCTCTTCCTCAAACAAATGGCAGATTCAAATTTTGTCGTGGTTCAAAGCGTATTTGCCCAAACCCAAACGCCCGCCCAACGTCACCGACGAGCGCGCAAAATCGTACACGGTGAATCCGCTCAAAGCGGTGCTTCAATTTTTCGAGCTGCAACGCGAAACACGCCAAAGGCTGCCGCGCATTACGCAGCCCATCCTCAACATTCAGGGACGGCTCGACGTGGTGATCGATCCATGTAACGGCGAGATGATCTTCCGAGAAGTGAAATCGCAAACCAAAGAAATGCACTGGCTAGAAAATTCCACACACGTTCTGGTTTTAGATCAGGAATGGGAACGCGCGGCGGAGTTGACGCTTAACTTTATCCGAAAGATCGAGTGAAAGGAATAAAATAATCTATGGCTAACTTCGTTGAATTTCCTTTAGAAGGCGGTGGAACAATTTTGATCGAGGTCGTGGGCGACGCCAAAACACAAACAGGCTTTACCCGCGCCGGTGTTGCCGACACCGTTAAAGATGTCGCCGAGAAAGCAAATCAAACTTTCGACTCGGCGATGGAGAACATCCGTAAATCGTCGAATTTATTAGTTGGCAAATTGCGCGGCTTAAGCGAACCGCCTGACGAGATGGAGGTAGTGTTCAGCCTCAAGGCAAGCGGTGAGCTGGGTAACATCGCCGTTGGCAAAGGCGGAGCGGACGCAAATTACAGCGTGCGGTTAAAGTGGAAGAAGGAAGAGAAGCCGCTTGCACCGCCTGAGAAAAAGAAAAGGAGCAAGTAGTAATTATCGTTTATCGTTCGGAGATTAAAACGGAGTGTCTTGAAAACACTCCGTGTTGCGCCACTCATAAATCTTCAGGTTTTAAACCCGTGCTTTTAGCAACGCGCGCCAACATGCGCGGACCAATTTCTTCATTATCATGAAAGGCAAAAACGGTGTCCGCCCATCCTTCGCGTGAAAGAGTACGATGCGAACCTGATTGTCGCTTGACCTTCCAGCCAATGTGAAGCAATGCTGCTAAAACTTTTCTCGCCTTTGTAGATCGCCACTGTCTCATGCCGTCGCAAAGGAAATAGTCAAAGCGGGAAGTTCCTCGCCATTATCAAGGCGCTCGGCGATCACTCGCAAACCTAACGCTTGAGCTCTAGCAATCGCTTCTTGAGTAGTTTCTCCATACACCAACGCTCCCGGAATTTCCAACACTTCGGCAATCCAGCGCCCGTCTTCTTCTTGTTCGGTTTCAATTGTGAATTGCATATACTTAATCTCCAGACATTATCTTACCACTAACACTCCATCCGCGAAGCCGATTCTTAATTCACCATTCTTCTCGGTGTAAGCCGACTCTATATTTTCGTCAACCGAGTAGGCTAACGCCTCACGCACTTTAATCCGTTCACCGTTCACCTCAATCTCAAACGGTCCCCATTCATCCGCGCCACGAATGAAATTAAAAGCGCGGCGGGCTGACCATGAGGCGGGGATGACGAGATCGGTTTGTTTGGGTAAGGTTGCGATTTTGGGAATCGCTCCTACAGGTTGCGGTTTGCGCGGAATCGGATTTTGATTCAATGCCTCAATCAATAATTCTGCGCCGGCATTTGCGGTGAGGCGATCTGCTTCGCGTGAGGTAATGCCGTCGGGGAATTTAATTTCGCGTTGGGCGACAATGTCGCCTGTGTCCGCGCCTCCGTCCATGAAGTGCAAGGTGACGCCGGTGTGGGTCTCGCCATAATAGAATTGCCAGAACGTCGGCGCGATGCCGCGATAATTCGGAAGAAGTGATGGGTGAAGGTTGAGGCAGCCATGTTTGGGGATGGTGAGCCATGAGGACGGAAAAAGTTTGGGAAAGCAAGCGACGACGATGAGATCGGGATTCAATGGAGAAAGGAAAGTGGGGGAAATAAAGGAACTAAGGGAAAAGGCGGGGATATGATTCTCGAATGCGAGAGCAATGATATTGACAGGAATGCGCGGCAACAGAGGAATATCAGAAGCCGGTTCGGGATGGAGTCGGCGCACGGTGGCGGCGCTCGCGGCGGCATCAAAGGTGACAACGCCAACCACGTTTGCGCCGCGAGTCAGCATCGCGCGAAGCGCGATCAAAGAAAATTCTCCGTTCATACCAAAAAAAATTATTCGTCGCACACAGTCCCCGAAGCGTAGCGTAGTGGGATTCGTGATACACTTTTCGTAGACTATTGTGACAAGGAGATGCCATCATGTCAACTCGACTTGTGAAGTGTGTAAAGTTGGGCAAAGAATTGCCGGGCTTGCCGCGCCCGCCCTTCCCCGGTGAACTCGGCAAAAAAATTTTTGAGAACGTTTCGCAACAAGGTTGGGATTTGTGGCAAGGGCAGTCCACGCTGCTCATCAATCATTACGGGTTGAAACTCGCCGACCCTAACGCGCAAGCGTTTTTGATGGAGCAGATGGAAGATTTTTTCTTCGGCGAAGGATCGCAATTGCCGGAAGATTGGACGCCGGAAGGACAATCCACTAAGGGCGCACCGACCAAAGGGCAATCCACTAAAGGCGCACCCCGTAAATGACAAATGAACGATGAAACAATGAACAAGAGAACTTAGCGCCTTCGCGGTTTTCTCTTTATGAAGAGTCACAGCAACATCTTACTCATCGCGTGTTACGAGTTGGGGCATCAGCCGCTTGCGCTCGCTTCGCCATTGGCGTGGTTGAGTGACGCAGGCTATCAGGCGCGGGCGATTGATCTTTCAATCGAGTCACTGGATGAAGAATCGATCCGCCACGCCAAGTTCGTCGCCATTTCTGTGCCGATGCACACCGCATTGCGAATCGGCGAGCAAGTGGCGAAACGCATCCGCCAGATCAACGCCCCAGCGCATATTTGCTTTTATGGACACTATGCGTGGCTAAACAAGGATCAAGTATTGAAGATCGGGGACTCGATCATTGCAGGGGAGTTTGAAGAGCCGCTATTGAATCTGGTGCGGGCGATAGCCAATAAAGATAAAAGATTGAAGATTGATGGCGTGACAACGCGCGGGCACGATTGTGATCCATACTTGCGCCGAATCCGTTTTATTACTCCACAACGTAACACGCTCCCGCCACTGCAAAAGTACGCGCACTACATTGACGGCGAACAACATCGCATTGCCGGTTACACCGAAGCCAGCCGGGGTTGTTTACACACCTGCTTACATTGCCCTATCACGCCGATCTACAACGGACGTTTTTTTGTGGTGCCGCTTGACGTGGTGATGGCAGACATTCGCCAACAAGTTGCGATGGGCGCGACTCACATCACCTTTGGCGATCCCGATTTTCTTAACGGACCCAAACACTCGTTAAAAATTGCCCGCGCTCTTCACGCCGAGTTTCCTCGTATCACATTTGATTTCACAGCGAAGGTCGAGCATCTGATCGAGCAGCAAAAGTTGTTGCCTGAATTTAAAGAATGTGGCTGTACGTTTGTAGTTTCGGCATTCGAGTCGTTTAGCGATGAGGTGCTGGCGCAATTAAATAAAGGTCACACACGCGATCAGATTTTTGAAGTAATCCGTATCATGCGCGGAGTCGGCATCCCCATCCGTCCGTCGCTTGTCGCCTTTACGCCATGGGGAACACTCGAAAATTATCTTGATCTATTAAGCTGCATACGCGATCTCAATTTGGTCGAGGCGGTTGACCCGATTCAATATTCGATTCGGTTGCTCGTGCCGCCGCATTCGGCATTGTTAGCCCCCACCCTGCCCTCTCCCATCGGTGAAATCTCCGATGGGGGAGGGATCGGGTGGGGGTGGTCACATCCCGATCCACGAATGGATGAACTGCATCGCACCGTGAGCAAACGGGTGGAAGAGGCGGCGGCAACCGCCGAAGATATCCGCATTACCTTTGAATCCATTGGCACGTTGGCATATCAAACCGCCGGGCTCGCTCTTCCCCTGTTTGAAAATTATTCTCCGTCCACACCCATCCCGCATTTAAGTGAAGCGTGGTTCTGTTGAGCGGAACCTACCGAGAGTCAGTTCGACTCGATAAGGAACATTTCATGAAAGGCATCATCCTCTCAGGGGGACGCGGCACACGGTTATATCCCCTCACCGTTTCACTCTCCAAACAAATTCTGCCCATCTTCGACAAGCCGATGATCTACTACCCGCTCTCGGTATTGATGTTGGCAAACATCCGCGAGTATTTGATCATCTCGTCGCCGGAACACATCGAACTGTATCGCGGACTCTTCGGCGATGGCTCGCGTTTAGGTTTGAACATTGAGTACGCCATTCAACCCGAACCCAAAGGAATCGCTCAAGCATTCACCATTGGTGAAAGTTTTGTGCAGAATCAATCGTGCGCGTTGATCTTGGGCGACAACCTTTTTTATGGTCACGGTCTCTCAGAATCGCTAGAAAAAGCTGGCGCACTAACAGAAGGCGGATTAGTGTACGCTTATTACGTCAAAGACCCGGAGCGTTACGGCGTGGTGGAGTTCGATCAGGATCACAAAGCATTGAGCATAGAGGAGAAGCCAAAGAGACCCAAATCGCATTTCGCAGTCACGGGCTTATATTTCTACGACCACGAAGTGGCGCCGATTGCCAAATCACTCAAGCCTTCAGCGCGCGGCGAGTTGGAGATCACCGATGTGAACACCGCCTATTTACAGAGAGGCGATCTCAAGGTAGAAATTCTGGGGCGCGGCACAGCGTGGCTCGACACTGGCACCCACGAGAGCTTATTGCAAGCCGGTAACTTTGTGCAAACGATTGAAGATCGACAAGGATTGAAGATCGGCTGCGTGGAAGAGATCGCCTACAACAAAGGCTACATCACGCCTGAGCAATTGTTGGAGATTGCGAACGTCTCGAAGGATAACTCGTATTGCCAGTATTTGAGGGGTTTGGCGGAAGAGAGTAGTTAACGTTCCTCATTTCGCAGGCAACACACTCAACTCTTCCTCGATCTCAAACCTTAACTTGCTATGCGCCTCACGCAACGCGCGTTCAACTTCTTCGGGCGATGCGCCGCGCGCAAAAATAAAACCGAGATAGCTGTCACCTTCGGGCAGTGGGTAGATCGGGTGATCGATTCGCGCGGTGATCTCAATCGATTCGATCAACGGCACGGCTTCTGCCTCTTCGAGTCCACGTACACAACGGAAGATGCCGCCGCGCGGAATGGGGATCATCATCACCCCGCCCGCTTTTAAGATTTCCGAAGTCTCCGAGACTTCGGAAATCTGTAATCCCAACGCCTGCCGCAAAATTAATTCTTCAAGCGACATATCTGTACCAAATTGCAGAGTGCGCGAACACAACCCGCCAATGGATCGGGCGGCGACTTCGACCAGCCATGCGCCTTGATCGTTGACTCTCAATTCAGCGTGGATCGGACCCTCACGCAGCCCCAATGCGGATGC
>Ga0172368_10004574_pt1 | contig 15936 bp, 22 predicted proteins | sample Lak11m_FD_114540 | JGI IMG/M metagenome (GOLD analysis project Ga0172368, IMG submission 114540) | Freshwater microbial communities from Kabuno Bay, South-Kivu, Congo - kab_022012_11m | ecosystem: Environmental > Aquatic > Freshwater > Lake | place: Democratic Republic of the Congo: South-Kivu...
CTTCCAACAACCCGAGAAAATTTGATTTGGGAAAATTTTGGGTTAAGAGATGTTACTCTTGGAGATCAGGATACAATTGCTGTCTGTTGTAAATAAACAAATTTAATTTAATTTTTTTCTTTTTTATTATTTTTTAAACTCATTAACAATCTGTTTTTTTAATTCTTTTGCTAGATTTGGATGTTTGTTAATAACTATCTTTATCGAAGAATCTGTCTTTTCTCCGAGAACATTTTTTAACAAACCAATTAAATCTTTTTTTTCTAAAAATTTCTCCATTTTAATTCTTAAGTTTTCGGGAATAAATATCTGAATATAATAATCACCAAAAACGATTGTATCCTGAGGAAATTTGTTTTTTACGTTTCGAATACTAACCCCTATTTTTTTGTAAAATGATTTTGAAAGTTCTTCCAAATAAGATTTCCCGGCACATATAAAATAAAATTTGTGCCCGTTCTCTGAGAGTTTTTTGTAGTAATTATATTCGGCTCTCAAATAAAAAATTGGTTTCCATTCGTGATTAGTTCTAAAACAAAGGGAATCTTTTTTAGTTTTCATCATTTCTGTTTTAATAAAATAATAAAGATATTTTTCAGCGTCGAAAATCGTTTCAAAATTTAGGATAATTATATTCTCTTTTTTATGCGACTCTTTGAAACCTGAAAGATTTTCCATTCTGTTTTTTGCATAATAATTTGTTTCCACAATGTCTGTAAATGACTGAACTTTTTTAATCCAGTCAATATTTATCTCAAATCCCTCATCACTCTCATTTATCACCGATTTTTCTTTAAGCTCTTTTATTGCTTTATACACCGATTGATAAGTCGAAGAATATCCAAATTGTTTTTTTAATTTGTTATATATTTTTCTTACGCCCAGAGGCCATTCAGTTGTAAGAGCACTGATTATTGCGTCTTTCGTATTTTTTGGTTTGTTTTCTATATCCGGAATAAATATTTCTAAAGACATTTTATTTTTTGATTAGTTTAGAATATAAACTTTTTGGTTAACTTTTTTTGAAACCAAAGGTTAATAAAAAAATTTTAATTTGGACCTGAATGAAAAGAGGATTGGAACATTTAGGAACATTTAAGGATTGGAATGACGGAACTTTGAAAGCAGTTTATCGAGGAGAAAGAGGAATTATTGAAACAACACTTTTATTTAATAAAACCGATAGAAATTCAGATGTATACTGTGTTCCAACGCATCATTATTGCAATCTTTCATGTGTTATGTGTCATTTAACTGCTGAAGGAGTTAATAAAAGAATGATTCCAATAAAATCAAATGAATTGATTGAATCTATTTTAAGAACGAGTTCTTCTGTCAAGGAAAATAAAAGATGGTCAGAAAACAAATATGGTTGGTTGTCTTTCATGGGTGTTGGAGATCCTTTACTTAATTTAGAAATATTAAAAGAAATTTTTGAAAAAGAATCTGAATTAAAAAAAGGAGGAAATTATGAAGATTTAAGTTACTCTTTATCGACGATGATGCCAAACCATGAACTAAATAATTTAACGGAATATGCTCACGAAAATTCATTCCCTTTGAAAGTTCATTTTTCTATGCACTCGCCATTTAGCGACCAAAGATTTTTTCTTTTACCTAAAACAAAAGTGAGTGTAGAAGAAGCGTTAGAATTAATGAAAGGTTATCGAAGTAAAATAATTACAAATAAAAAAGTTCAGGATAATTTTTCTAAGTTTAAACGTGAATCAGATCCGGTCGAAATTCATTACACGCTGATAAAGGGGCTGAATGATTCAGATGAACATTTACACGAAGTAAAAAATTTATTAAAAAAATTTATGATTCCATTTAAGATTTTATCTTTCAATCCAATATCTAATTTAAAGAAAAGCGATCGAGATGGAAAATGGATAAATTTTTTACAGAAAGAAATTTCTGATTTGAAAATTAGAATTTATAATCCACCGGGGCACCAGGTCGGAAGTTCATGTGGAGAATTTACAAAACATTATTATCATTCAAAAATAGAAAGCGAAAATGAAAAAAGAGAATTTGAAGAGTGGAAAAATAAACATCAGATAGAATAATCTAGAATTTCATCAATATATAGTAATAAATATATACAATTCAAAACATTTATATAGATATTCCTTTCCTGAAATATAATTTAAACCAAACACATCCAAAATGAAAGATAACTCAGACATCTTTTTCAGGAGAAAGCCGGCTTTGATGCTGGTCTCTTTGAAAAAAAACACACGGATGAGGTATGGTAGTATTTTGGCTAAAGAAGTAGATTGTACTTATAGCCATGCAGTAAAAATACTGCAGACCCTTGAAGCTTTGGGGTTAGTTGTTTTTGAAAAGAGGGGAAGAATAAAGGTGATACAACTGACTAAGAAAGGCAAGGACGTCGCAGAAGCTATTGAAAATATCCAGAAACTTGTGAGATAATTCAATAGTAAGAGGTGATCACTACCAAACCCCAATCATTCTAATTAGAATGATACTTTTTCTTTTTTTATTTATTTTTCTTATTTTATTTTTTATACCAAAACTATAAAAACTTCATTCTAACCTGCTTTTTCTATGGAAACACAAAAAGTCGGCTGGAGAAATTTTTTAGAGATAGTGGGTGGAGAGAAGCGGATAAGATTCATCTTCGTAGCAAACCAATGAAGAGTAGTTCTAGTCTTATTTCCTATAATCCTCGAGATCAGGATTTGATTTTTTCAGAAGTTCTTTCTACACTCCCTTGTGAAATTAAATATCTTGATGTAGAAATTCTCTGTGAAGGGATTAAGAGACCAATTGATTTAAGAGGATATTTGGATGTAAACAAACTTGATGTATATTTACAAGAATGCTTAGACAAAAAAGTAATCCCCTTCTCACACTCTATTCTTGCGGATTCAGGAATAAAAGATGATTGCCAAATAATAGACCAGTCGCGTGTTTCACCTCTTGTTCCTTATGGAGTAATCGTTGAGGAAGATATTCGAGAATTAATAGAAGGAAAAAGGTTTAGCGGATATTCACAATTTTCTGCTAAAATCACCGAAGCAGTGAGATATGCTCAGATGCAAAATTTCAGAGCGCATATACATTCTGTTTCTACTGCAGAAGAAGGGAGTAATCTTTTGAGAAAAATGTGGGGAGGATTTCAGGGTTTAACAACCATTGGTACAATTGGAACAGCAATCATGAGCCCACTTGGAATTTTTCACGGAAAGAGGGGTTTTGTTGGAGCGAGATCCCCTAAAATAAGTATCATTTTTGGAACAGAGGAATCTCCAGTATTAAGCTTGAGTTATGAATCAGGACTTCGAGATTATTCCACGGGAGAGTTTGATAAAGTAATGGATGCATTAAATCCTTGGTGGAATGATTTAGTGAGTAAGTATCATGATAATAAATTTATCTCTAAGAAATAGATTTTTCTTTTTAATCCCGTATAATTTCACAAATTTTATCTTCAACTTTTTTTATCTCAGTTTTGGAATGACCTCGATTGCTCGCAATCTCACTCGGATTTTTAATTTTGCTTTCAGAATTTCTTCTCGTGAAATCGCTCGGGACTTGAGACAAAAGTTTCTGGAGAAACTTTAGCCAAGCAAAATCAACGTTTATTATTTGAACCCGTTATTTTACTTGACCAAGGTTCAATTTCTATTTTTTATGACCTCGATGGGACTTGAACCCACGACACCCGGATTTCTTCTTTCTCTGAAAGAGAACTGAACGAACTTGTTCGTGCTTTAAGAGTCCGGTGCTCTACCAGGCTGAGCTACGAGGCCTTTGTGTTGCTCGTAGCGAAGATAGATACACTTATAGTTTTTTCTACATAAGTAGTTTTTCTCTACCATTGTAGTTTCTCTTTTTTCTAAAAAGAGAAACCCATGAGCTACGAGGCCTTTGATAAAATAATGTTTATTAATAAGTTTAAAAAATCTTCTAAGAATTTAATTTTTCCCCCATCTTGGGTTCTGGCAAAACCCCGAGTCTTTTTAAATTTAAAAATGTTTTGCCGACGAATTTAAAGGTTTTTAAACTAATTTTGTTTTTGTTTTTTATGCCCCTCAAATTTTGTAAAAAATGCGAAGTTCCTTTAGTTCCGACGGTAATAAACAACGAACTTTTTTTGGAATGTAATCGTTGTGGAAAAATGGAAAAAAGCAAAGACTGGAACAAAATAAGTTCAAACGAAAAAATTCCTCCAAAAACAATAAGAAAAGGGGGCGTCGTTTCAGATAAAATCAACTTCGCAGGTTATTCAAACAAATGCCCAAAATGCGGATACAACAAAGCAGAAATAATTGACATGGGTGTTTTTTACAGCGACGAGGATAATCTAATTTTGTTAAAATGTGGAAAATGTGGATTTAGTGAAAGAGTCGGTCGAAAAGTAAGTTAAAATTTTACTAAAAAATTATCTGTAACTTCTCCAGGCGTGCTTACATTTAACACACTTGAAAAATTTTGTCTCAGCTTCATCACTGGCTCGGGTTTGCATTGTCCAAAAATAAGCTTTTCTGTGACCACACTTTTTGCACTTTTCATCAACAATCGGATGCGTTTCAGAATCGCCTTTCACGACGGCAATATCTTTCTTCTCGTCAAACTTTTCAGTAACTTTTATTTTTAGTTTTTCCTTCGCATAATAATTACATCTCGGACAACCGGCATTTTTCGCCTTCTGTATCAAAACCGCACCGCATTTGGGACAAAATTCCATAGAATAAGTTGTGGGGAAATTCATTTATAAATTTTGGGTTTCTAAAAATTTATATATCTCATCTGCCTTTTGGTTTTATGATAGAATTATTATTACACATCTTAGCATTTGCTTATTTATTTACTGGAATAGTCGGAGTGATTGCTTACTGGCCAACGATAAAAGATTTATCTTACCATAAAAAACCAAGCGCTAATGTTGCTTCTTACTTACTTTGGACCATCACGGGTTTAATCGCTTTCCTATATGCTATATTTATCCTTCCAGATATTTTGTTCGTAATTGTTTCGGGTTTAAACTTTTTGTGTTGCGCTTTAATTTGGATACTGAGAATGAGAATTAAGAACTAATTCTCCTTACAAAAACCCTTCTCTGAGTCTTTTCTCGAAGGTTCATAAAAAATTAGTTTAATCCAACCAATATACGGCGCGAGTTTGAATGTCGCTTTGCCGATTATTTGTTCTTCAAGAATATTGTTTTCAAAGACTAATTGGCCATTGTTGTTGTCGCCAATTGTTGAAAATATTTTTTTATTCGTCACTGGATCTGTTTCTATTTTTATTATTCTATGAATTACCGGATTTGTTGTCGGAGCCTGAAAAATAATTATGTCGCCGACTTTCAATTTTTTCGGATTTGCTCCAGTAATAAACAAAATGTCTCCTTTGTTAAATCCATTGTGCATTTTAAAATCTAAAAAAGTTTCTTGATCTAACTTAAAATCAGAATATTTTGTACTATGTTTTTGCCACCAGCCATCATAATCGGTAAACGGAAAAACTCCCCCGTCGTGATACATAGAGCAAGATTCAACAATTGCTAATGGCAAGGAAGTTCCGGTAATCAAACTTAAACCCGGAAAAAAAATAAATTTAATAAATAAAAATAAAAATACGACAGAAAAAATCCAGCCTTTCCATGACTCGTCTTTCCACAAAAGAAACCAAAACTTTTGGAAAAATGATTTGATTTTTTCTTTGAATGACATAAAACAAAATAAGACACAAATGTTTTTAAATGTCTTGATTGTAAAAAAATTATGTTTGAAAATAGTTTGTTCCCGTGGACGCTAAGAAAACGCGAAGGAATTCTTTGGATTAATAGTATTTTTGAAGGAAAGAAAATATATTCGGTTCAGAGTACAATTAAAAGTCATTATACATCAGTAATTAAACCCGTTGAAATTTTTTCAATTACAAATTGTGAACTTGCTCAAAGATATTTAATGAGTGGTAAATTTAAACCAACAGGAGCCATTTTAGATATACGTATCCCCCAAAAAAATTGGGGTAAAAAATTAATAGAAGAATCAGGAATATATTTTGCTCAATCACTCAAAGCACAATACGGAGAAAAATTTCCTTTGGCTTTTTTTATAACTGACTCCCAAGTTCAACTTTACAGAGAAAAGATTGAAAAAACAGGCATTGAAAATATTTTCTCTATGCAACAAATGGGTTTGGTTAAAGTTGTAAACGCATTAATGAATTAATTTTTGGAAAAATTCTTTTATATTCGTGATTACCCTAATTTGAAATGATTTAATTATCTTTTGAATCACCGAAATATTTATAAACATACATTTCTGTGTATACACATAAGGTATACACTGGGTTTCTCTTTTTAGAAAAAAGAAAAACTACACTGGTAGAGAAAAACTACTATACCCCTTCACCCTATGGAGTCCGCATCCTCGGATGCGGTTTTAAAATCAAAAAACAAAATGAAAACACAAAAACAACCTTTGATGAGCAAGTTAATCAGTAAAGAAAATGCATTGGAATTATTTAAGACACAAATAATTAGTGGATCAATTTCATTTTCAGTATTAGGAATTTTTCTGCTTTTGCTTTGGCACTGGCAATATCATACTGCCTTTTGGATATTTTTGGGTTTAGGAATTTTAGGATATACTTTTCATCTTTTTTTTGTGCATGCGTTATCTAAATTAATTTACAAAATTTAAAATGACAGACATATTCGACAACACAATACTTTGCGGAAACTGCAACACTAAAATGCAAAAAGCGTCTCTCGAAAAAAATGGATTTTTATTACGAGCTTTAATCTGTAAAAAATGCGGGGACAAAATAATTCACCCAGCAGATCAGCAAGAATATAATCGATATGTTGGTTTGAAAAATAAAGAGTTCAAAGTTAAAATGAGAATGGTCGGAAATAGTTACGCAGTTTCAATTCCGAGAGAAATCGTTTCTTTTTTTGAAGCACAAAAGAACATGATGGACAATATGGTTCGTCTTTGTTTCCAGGATATGGGAAGATTAAGTTTAGATTTCGGTAGAGATTCTGTTCAAGAAGAAAAAAATAATTCACGAGTCGTAAAGGCAAGAGAATACAAAATCTTAAAAAACAACAAACCTATACTTCACGTAAAACAATTTGCTGATTCAGCAAGTCCAAAAAATAATAAAACTCAAGTATTCAAAAATACCGAAGAGGAGGAAAAATAAAATGGTTGAAAAGAAAAAAGAAGTTCAATTGAAGGTCGTGGAATCTTTACAGGACGACGCATACAAAGGAATCGCAAGAATCGACGCTGAAACTATGCACGAGTTGGATATAAAACGGGGAGATGTTATAGTCATAAAAGGAAACAGAGAAACAGTTGCGATTGTCGACCGAGCCTATCCGGCAGATGTCGGAGAAAATATAATTCGTATCGACGGAATTTTAAGAAAAAACGCGAAGGCCGGAATCAGTGATATGGTTAAAGTTTCTAAAGCAGAAATTAAAGAAGCAAAAAAAATAATTCTTGCACCAGCTCAAAAAGGAATAATGGTTCAGGCAGAACCCGAGGGATTAAAACGCGGACTTCTCGGAAGAGCAGTTGTAAAAGGAGACATTTTAGTCATGGGTGGAGTTCAGAGAAGAAGAGATTTATTATCAGAAGATTTTGGCGACTTAAACGAAATGTTTGGCGGATTACTGGGCGGAATGAATTTCGGACAACTCGGAGGTGGAATAACTCAAATCAAATTTGTCGTCGTTAATGCCACACCAAATCAGCACGTAATAATTACAGAAAACACGGAAGTAATTTTGAATGCAAAAGCAGTTGACATCCAGGAAGACAACATTCCGGAAATTACTTACGAAGATATTGGAGGTTTAAATGATGAAATTAAAAAAATCAGAGAGATGGTAGAAATTCCGATTAAACATCCGGAAATTTTTGAGCGACTCGGAGTTCAACCACCGAAGGGAGTTTTACTTCACGGTCCGCCGGGAACTGGTAAAACTCTTTTGGCAAAAGCAGTTGCAGCAGAAACAGAAGCAAATTTTGTTTTGTTAAATGGTCCGGAAATTATGTCTAAATTTTATGGAGAATCAGAAAAGAAAATCAGAGATATTTTTGAAGAAGCAGAAAAAAATGCACCGTCAATTATTTTTATTGATGAGATTGATGCAATCGCGCCAAAGAGAGAAGAAGTTAATGGTGAAGTTGAAAGAAGAGTTGTTTCACAATTGCTAACTATGATGGATGGTTTGAAAGCTCGTGGAAAAGTTATTGTTATTGGAGCAACAAACAGACCAAACGCGATTGATCCAGCATTGAGACGTCCAGGAAGATTTGACAGAGAAATTGAAATTTCCGTTCCAGGAAAAGAAGGAAGACTTTCTGTTTTGAAAATTCACACTCGAGGAATGCCTTTGACAAAAGAAGTTAATCTCGAAACACTTGCGTCGATAACTCATGGTTTTGTCGGAGCTGATTTAGAATCTTTAAGTAAAGAAGCAGCGATGAATGTTTTAAGAAAACTTCTTCCAAAAATGAAACTTGAAGGAGAAGAACAAATTCCTCCGGAACTTTTGGAAAAGCTCGTCGTCAAACAACAAGATTTTCTTGACGCATTAAAAGTTGTTCGTCCGTCGGCAATGAGAGAAGTTTTAGTTGAAACACCGAATGTTGATTGGGAATCCGTCGGAGGATTAGACAGTATTAAAAGAGATTTGAAGGAAGCTGTTGAATGGCCATTGAAATATCCCGATTCATTTAAGAGAATGGGAATTCGCCCGTCGAGAGGAATTCTTCTTTATGGTCCACCTGGAACAGGAAAAACACTTTTGGCAAAAGCAGTTGCAAAAGAATCGGAAGCAAATTTCATTCAAATTAAAGGTCCGTCGCTGTTAAGTATGTGGGTTGGAAAATCCGAAGAAGGAGTCAGAAAAATTTTCGAAAGAGCAAGACAAGTTGCGCCTTGCGTAATCTTTTTCGATGAAATGGATTCTATCGCTAGTCGTCGAGGAATGGACCAGGGAGCTAAAGTCACCGAAAGAGTTTTGAATCAGTTACTTGCAGAAATGGACGGCTTGGAAGAGCTAAATGATATTTTAATTATCGGCGCAACAAACAGACCGGACATGTTAGACAGTGCTTTGCTTAGACCGGGAAGATTTGACAAAATTCTCCTCGTTAACGCACCGGAAGAAAAAGGAAGAAAAATGATTTTAGGAATTCATACAAAAAAAATGCCGTTGGCAAAAGATGTTGATCTAACTGAAATTGCAAAAAAAACGGAAGGATACACCGGCGCAGATTTAGAGGCACTGACGAGAGAAGCAGCAATGCTCACACTTAGAGAAAGTTTGGAAGCAAAATCAGTCACAAAAAAACATTTTGAAAAAGCAATGGAAAGCACAAAACCAAGCGTGAATAAACAAACTATCGAAACTTACAAGAAACTTGAAGAATCATTTTTACAAGCAGCTAAATCTGCAATCCCCAACGAAAGCAGTTATCTAGGTTAAATTTTTAAAGTTTAATTATTGGTTTTCTGGATGACAAAGAAAGTTATTTTGTATTCAGAAGATAGTACTCAATTAAGAAACTCGGTCAAGAGGTTCATGGAAGACTCACTCCCAAATGTTATCGAGGATTTTTCAAATGGGAATGATCTAATTTCCAGACTAAAGAATAATTGTGAAGATGTTGTTTTAGTTTTAACTGACAATGACATGCCACCGGGAATTTCCGGATTGGAATTAATCTCAACATATTCTTCAAAATTTCCAGATATTCCGTTTATTCTTTTATCTGGTGATGATTATGCAGTTGACCAAGCAGTAAAATGTGGTGCCCGAGATTCTTTAGACAAAATGCACATTTCTTCCAAATTGATTGACTTGATTAAAAAATATATTCGAGAATAGCGAGCCCGGATAGTTTTAAAAACCTCTGTTTAACTAAAGTTCTATGAAACTACAAAAATATTGTTTTGGAGAGTTACTTTCGGAAAAAGGATATTTGGGAAAGCAATGTAGAGTTGTATTTGAATCAGGTAATAAAGACGGGGAAAATGATCTCAAAAATAAGGATGTAATAAAATTATTTTTCCCGGATAATTCACATCTTTTTGTTTCGTATGATCGGGGTTCGTTATTCAGAGTAGAAGTTAGTAAAAATAGAAAAGTATCGCGAAGATTAATTCCCAATGGAAGACCAACTCATGACGAGCATTATTGTGATGCACTTTCTATGGGATTTGGAGAAGATTGTGTAATGTCTGGTGAAGAATTTAATATTTGGGAAAGATTTTCGTTCAATTCTCTTGAAAAAATTTTGTCAAAAGTTTCAAAAAAATTTGTCTTGAAATCGGTTGAACCGAGCTTTGGTCTTCAACACTGGCTAAAAATTGGTTTTTATAAAAAATCTCGATTTTTTCCATCGGACATTTCTATCGGTTTTAGATTTTCAAAAAATTCGATACCTGAAGCGATTTATTCCGGAAACGGGGAAAGTATTATTTACAGAGTTTGATAATATTTAAATAGTTGACAAAATTTTTTTGAAAATGGAAAGAAATTTAATTCTATACGCAGAAAATTCTGAAAAGACAAGAAAAAAATTTTCCTCTTCACTAAAAGAATATTTTCCGAATCAGAATGTAGAATTATTTCATGAAGGAGATTCACTAGACTCGAGGCTGAACGCAGGCAATCTTGAAAAAATAAGTTTAGTAATAACTGACGACGCCATGCCAGGAAAATGGGGGTTGAAAATTATTAAAGATTGTTTACAAAATCCAGAATACGCGAACATTAAATTTGTTTTACTCTCAACTTCCAAATTTTCCGTCGAAGAAGCAAATAACTGCGGAGCCCTCGGAATAAATAAATTTTACAACCGAAAAAAAACTTTCAGAATGATTGAAGACTATTTAAAGAAATGAGTAAAAATTAATCAACCAAAATTGTTTTCTCCGCCTGTGCAACTTTGCCTTTGCTGATTTCTACCAATTGTGCAAAATGATGAAGATTTCCGTTGTTCTCAAGTTCTCTGAGTGCGAACAGTCCTCTCGCCTGAAATCTTTTGTAAATCCATCTCTGACAAAAAGGAAGAGTTCTAAATGTTTCAGCGATATAATCCAAAACTTCTCGGGCAGTTTGACTTCTAGGATTTTTGTCGTCGATAACCTGATATATCCCGGAAGAACCACCGTCTTGAATTTTCCCAGCCCCATTAGTTGAAAAAGGTTCAATGGCATAAATTCCTTTTTTTATTTTTTCTTTATCTTGATTGTTAAAATTTGGAACTGTTTTGCCTGCATGTAAATTGTACTGTTCTATTTTATGCCCCGAAAGATTTACTACTGGTTGAAATTTAAACGACGAAATTGTCTCTTCAATTTTTTTCCCGACTTCACCAAATGAAGTTCCATTTACGAAAATTTTTGAAGCATTTTCCAAAGCCATTTCTGCAGACTCAATCAATTTTTTATTTTCTTCTGAATTTTCTAAATCAAATGAAAGAGCGTTGTCTGAAGTCCAGCCATTTATTTGGACTCCAAAATCAACTTTTAAAATTCCATGTGCGAGAGTTTCGTCGTTGTAGGTTGGCGTATAATGTGCAGCTATTTCGTTTATAGAAAGGTTTGTCGGAAAGGCAGGTTTTCCGCCAAGACGAATAATTTCTGATTCAATTTTTTCTGCAATTTCTAGAAGAGGAATATCTTTTTTTATAAAAGATTTTGCAAAAATTTTAATTTCATGTGCAATTTTATTCGCCTCTTCAAATGAATTTTCAGAACTCATTTTTTTTGGTGAATTTTCTTGGGAAAAATTTTCTTTCTTCGAAGAATTTTTTTTAACTTTAATTTGCTCTGATTTGACATTAGCATTTGCTACTCCTTTTCCTTCACGTCCAGTTTTTCCCCCATATTGCTTTTCCGTCATTCTAAAAATTAGCAGAGAAGGTTTTTAATATTATCTCTAAAAATTTAAATACCTCTTCTTCCAGACAATGTCATGGAAAAAATAAAAGTAAACACAATTGGCGGAGGGATTATAGTTCTTCTGATCGGACTTCTCTTCTTTGGGATTTCATTTTTGTTTGTAATGGATCCTTCAAAATATTTAGTAAGCACAAAATCATACCTAATTTGGGCATTCCTTCTTATTTTTTCTCTTATTGCATTTGACATGGGTTTTGTCCTCATCCGGGGCGGATCCAAAATAAGCGAATCAAATTTGGAATATGACACAAAAAACATTTGGTCCAAAATAGGATTTGTAAAACAATATCTTGAGATTTTGAGCTTTATATTAGGAATTTTTGTAATTTCATTCTTTTTTTATCTTTTCACAAAAATATTTTATAACAAAATAGTTTTCAGTTTTACTCCAGCATTTTTCATTCTAATTGCAGTCTGCATTATTTATTCATTCGTAAGATTTCCAATTAAAAAATCTGTCTTGAATTTTTCAGGAAAAACACTACCCTCATACACATTGGAAAAAGACGGAATAGTTCTTGATTTAAAAATAAAAAATTTAGAAAATCTTTCAAAAAAATATATTGTTAAAATAAAATTCAAAGAAATTGAAGAGATTAAAGTTTTATCAATGGTAGAAGCGCAGGGATTCTTGAATTACAAGGTTGGGCCAAATTTGGAATTGGCGATAGCCCAAATAAAGGATGTTGCTAATTATATGAAAGGCAAAATTGAAAGACCGAGATATTATTATCTTGCTCCGTATGTTTTAGGCAAAAAAAGTTTGTTTATTCGCGGAAAAAATTTATTCTATTTGTTTGCAGTCAGCAACGATGATGTTAGTGATTTAACAAAAGCATTCAGCGAATTCAAAAAAACAAAATAACTATTCAAGAAAAGGAACTCTGAATTTTAATTCCAAAATTGGATAGGTCATAATCGATGGAGGATTGTTCAAATCTTTCAATTTCATTTTTTCTAAAGCATCTTTTTCTATTAACATTCTTTCCAACTTTTCTTCGCCAGTTATTGGAGGATAAAGATTTGGCAAAATTCTTAAATTAAATAGTGGCCGATAATCTGTGGCTAAATTTTGTTTTGATGAATACTCTTGCGGACTTTTTACATTAAGTTCGTCACCAAAAATATTTCCTGCTGAAAAAATTAAATTGTAAGCACAAAAACCAAAAGCAATCAGGGTGTTTTTTAATCTTAACATATTTTTAACAGAATTCGTGAGTTTATAACGATTATTGTTATAAAATCAACTTCCACTCTTCAAATGATTCTGAAGTTGTTTGTTCTTTTTGTAAAAGTCCCATCGTGTTAAAAGGAATCTGAACATTTTGATCATATAGGAAAGGCCAGATTTTGAATTTTGGATTCATCGAAGCTGTTTGTGATGAAAACTTTTTTATAAATTCCCATTGTTCATTATTTTTTCTTTGCCAACCAACTTCAGTAAATGCAATTTGTTTTGTCGTTTTTTGGGTTATTTCAGAATAATAACCATTTGGAATTTCCGAAGGAATTTGATAAATTATTACAGGATAAGTCGTGAATGAAATAAAATCTGCTTTCTGAAAATCCGAAATTAAATTCCAATTATCCTTCTGTTTCATTTTTTCAAGCTGAAAAATTGTGAATATTTGTGTGTTTGGAGAAACTTTTTTTATTTCATCATAAACCTTTGAAAAAGTTTCAGAATATGATTTCTGATAATTTGAATTTATTTCATTTCCTAATCCTAAATATTTTACCTGATTGTCTTTTGCAAAATCTGAAATTGTTGTTATATAATCATTTTTCTCGTCGCTGTTTGGAAGATTTGTGATTATAACCGGCTCAAAATTATACTGCTTTGAAAGAGAAATCAAAACCTTTGCAGGAGAATTTTCTTTTTTTAATTCTTCCCAGTTTCCTGCCCAGCTGATTAATCCGGAATTTGCTTCTTTTGCTTTGATGAAAAAATTTGTGAAGTCGTTTCCTGAAAAACTTATAGGAGAAAGCGAAACGCCTTTTGTTGGATCGCCCGTTGGAAAATTTTGTTGTTGATTATTTTGATTTGGTGTTTGGGTTAAATTGTTGTCATTCGGATTTTTTGTCAGATTTCCTACAACCACTAAGAGAATGAAAACTAGAAAAATTGCGAGAGGGATTAGAATCCAGAGTAATTTTTTTGACATGTTATTTAATTGTCGTCTTTAATTTTAATCTTCTGTTTTTTGGAATGAAATTTGAGATTTTGTTTTCCGACGCTTTTCCACAACCGAGAAAATCATTTTGATACTTTATTGCAATTACTCCATGAAATCCACTTGAAATTAAAAGTTCTTGTCCAGACATCCATTGTTCGAATTGTTCGCTAGTTTGTAATTTAAAAACATTTTTCGTAATCTGTTCAGAAAGAATTTGCGTTCCTTCAATACTCAATCGAATCTGGCCAAGTTCTTCCTTTCCAAAATAAATCCCGGCTCTTTCAAGATACACAATGTTTTCAATTTCTTTTAGTTCTTTCTCGTCGGTGTTTCCTGTAAAAAGAAAAATTCTTTCCTCGCCCCGCATGATTAAAATTCCAGGAATTTTTTTAACTCCAAATTGCTCTCTGAGTTTTTCAAGAACCTTTTTAGCTTCTAATTGAGAAAGTATGTGGAGGGTCATTTTTTCTTCCTAATTTTTTTAATTAACCAAACAATTAGTATAACAAGCGATATAAAAAGATAAATCAAAAGTCCAGCAAAAGAATAATAGAAAAAGATTACCCTCATTATCAAATCTCCCAAGTTTTTCATTCCGTGAAGATAAATGTAAGAAAAAACAAAGGTAAACAAACTCAAAAATCCGAGGATAATCCAGGCAATTTTTGCAATTTTCCAAAATTTTTCTTTCATTTTATTTTCTCCACAATTTTGTATACGAAGAAAGTTATTAATGCCATCAGCCAGTAACCGATTGTTTGGAATACTACAAAATACCCCTCAAGATTATAACTGGTTATAGGCATTTTTAATATTATCCATGAATTAGAAAAATGATTGATAAATTCAGTAAATAATCCTATGATTATAACAAATATTAACAACGATAAAATGAATGAAATTATTCTATTAATTTTTAATTTTTCAAAAACAGAAATTCCAATCAACAAACTGAGAAGAATATAAACAAACGGGATTACCCATTCGAACAAATATTTCAAAATCTCGTCATAAAATCCATTATACTGATACGCCCAATAGCCTATTCGAAGTCCAATTAAATCAATTATAATCGAGATTATTATCAAAAATGTCCAAAAAATTAAATGCTTTTTGAAATTCCATTTAGAGAATAATTGTTTTTTAAAAATATTTTTATAAACAGAGATAAGAATCAAAAAAAGACCAATAGAAAAAAATGCATAAAAGTGCGGTTCTCTTTTAAAAACAGATAAATAAATTCCAAATAATAAAAAGATAACTCCAATGATAAATGCAAATATTTTTTTCATTTTTTCCTCCTGAACTTCGCTATAAAGAATCCTTCTGTATTATTATCCTGCGGATAAATTCTTACGCAAAGTTTTACTTTTGAATTTAATTTTTGATTGTTCCATTCAGTTATTCCTTCTCTGGTTTTCAATTCTTTTGGCAAATCCTTTTTAACGTCGAGGATTTCTATTTCTTCTCCAAATTTTTCTAAAATTTTGTTTACAATTTCTTCATTTTCTTCTGGTGTGTGTGTGCAAGTCGAATAGATTATTTCCCCTCCCGTCTTCAAAATTTCAAAAGATTCTGAAAATAATTTTTCCTGAATTTTCGGAAGATTTTGAATTGATTTTATATTCCACATGAGATAAGTTTTTAGAGAACTTCTAAGTGTGCCCTCTCCAGAACACGGAGCATCGACTAAAATTTGATCTGCTAAAAAATTTATTTTTTTTAAATCACGACACAAATCCCGGCCGTCTCTTTTAGTTATCAAGACATTTGCAGCCCCACATCTTTC
>Ga0172368_10004576_pt1 | contig 15920 bp, 13 predicted proteins | sample Lak11m_FD_114540 | JGI IMG/M metagenome (GOLD analysis project Ga0172368, IMG submission 114540) | Freshwater microbial communities from Kabuno Bay, South-Kivu, Congo - kab_022012_11m | ecosystem: Environmental > Aquatic > Freshwater > Lake | place: Democratic Republic of the Congo: South-Kivu...
TCGCGGGCGTCCTCGCGTTTCAGCGAAATTTGTTATAATAAGCCGTCGCGTTTGAGTAAAGGTAGGAAGTGACAAATAAATAGTGAGTAGTAAGCGATGGGGCTGAGACGCTCAGTCCGGGAGGGCGCGGGAGCCCCGCCCGATTCCAGGAAAGCGGAGTCGAGACTCTCAGTCTGGAAGGGTGCGAGAGCCCCGCCGATACCAGATAAGCTGACCGATGATCGGCGGGGCTCTCGCACCCTTCCAGACTAAGAGTCTCGACTCCACCGCTTACCTGGTTGCGAGAGCCACTACTCACTACTCACTTATCACTACTTACTAATCACTTCACCCGGGGGGTCATCATGCTGGTTCTCATCGATAATTACGATTCGTTTACCTATAACCTGGTGCAGTATTTCGGCCGGCTGGGCGTCTCTCCGCGGGTGTATCGGAACGATAAAATCACCGTGGAAGCGCTGGAGGGGCTGGCGCCGGATTACCTGGTAATTTCGCCGGGGCCGAAAACGCCGAAGGACGCGGGCATCTCCTGTGCGGCCATCCGCGCCTTTGCCGGGCGCATCCCGGTGCTGGGCGTGTGCCTGGGGCACCAGAGCATCGGCGCGGTCTACGGCGGTACGATCGGCGCCGCGCCGCGCCTGATGCACGGCAAAACCTCCCCCATCCACCACGATAACCGCGGCATCTTCCGGGGGCTGCCCGATCCCTTCGAAGCGACGCGCTACCACTCGCTGATCATCACGCCGGAGTCGCTGCCGGACTGCCTGGAGAAGTCGGCATGGACGACGGACGGCGAAATTATGGGCGTACGCCACCGTGAATTCACCGTGGAGGGTGTGCAGTTCCATCCGGAATCGATCCTCACCGACGCCGGCCTCGCGCTGCTGCAGAATTTCCTCGCCCATTCCGGCGGGCGCTGGGATAAGTGATACGCCACGGTGGTCGAGCAGGCAAGAGCGTCGCGGATGCATCACCGAACCATGCCCTTATCACTTACCGTCAGAATCCCAGCATCTGCTCGACCTTCGTCACCGGTCCGGGGCGATAGTGGTTGCGCAGAAATGCTTCGCCGTATTGCACCCCGATCAGGGAGCCGCGCTCCAGCGCGCGGCCTTCCATCAGCTGGAACACCCCGCCTACATGCTCGAGCTGCGAGGCGTAGCAGCCCATCGCTTCCACCTTGGTGGCATAAGTGTCGGTAATGTCCACCACCAGCGACGGGCTGGGCATGCGGTGCACCACCTCGAACTCAAACAGCGGCGCCATGGAGTGCACGTCACCCTCGATCATCGCGCACGGCGCGGCGGCGTGGAACCACCCCTCCTGCACCACCTTGCTCACCGCCTGGTGATCGTTGTAATCGGAGTAGAAATGCGAGAAGATGACGTCCGGCGTGAAAGCGCGGATATGGCGCACCACCGCATGATAGAGTTCGTTCCCCACGCGCAGGTCCCAGTCGAGCTGCCCCAGGTTGACGTATTCCGTGATGCCGAGGATGCCGCACACCGCCTCCGCCTCCCGCCGGCGCCGCGTCACGATGGTGTCCTTTTCCGCCAGGGTGACATACCCCTCCGCCCCCGCGCTGAACATCACCAGCCGGATCTGCGCCCCGGCGTTCGCGAATTTTCGAATGGTGCCGCCCATGCCGATCACCTCGTCATCGGCGTGGGCGCAAAAGATGAGGACGCGCATGATGCCCCCGGAAGACTGGATGGTTGGAAGGATGGAAGATTGGATGGCTTCCATCCGTTCACCCCGCATGGTAAGGGAATCAGGAGTGACTGTCAACGGACATGTGTCAACGGATGCTCTATCTCATTGATCAGCAGCATCAGCCCGCCGGTGTCGTCCTCCGGCACGAGAAGCTGGGCGTTGCTTTCGTGCAGGAAAAAGGTCCGTTCGGATTCCGCCGTGAAAGGAACCTTCGACGCCAGCGGGGAACCGAAACGGGCGATCAGCATGCCATCTTCCGTCGAGAGATAAACGATTAGGCTACTGGCCATCGTATACTCTCCGGCTACTCGATCAAGCACGGCAGGCGATGCCGGCACCGATCGCCGGCCCGCGTTCCATGGGGCATGGTGCACCCAGCAGTGCCGTTGCCGGCTCGGAAAACCCACCCTGGCCGCCGCCTTCTGGCTTGACAGATTCACCGCGTGGGTGCTCCAGTGCGGCTCCAGCCCGTGCGCCAGGCAGTAATCGATGAGCGGCGCGCACGCCTGCGCGCACAGGCCGCGCCCGCGATACGCCGGCGCGGTGGCCACACTGAATTCGATGCCATGGTTGGGCGGGAAGGTGGAGAACGCGACGGCGGCAAGCGTGTCGCCTTCCAGCAGGCAGAATCCGATGCTTTCCGCCGTGAAGCGGGCCGGATCAGGCCAGAAGCTGGCGAAGCCGGGCTCAATCTCCGCCGCGATGCGGGCCGCCAGCGCGTCATCGATCCGCCGCAGCGTAAATTCCGCCGGCACCGGCGGCAGTGCCGCCGATTGCCGCGCCCACAACGCCGGATCGAAGGTGTACGACACGCGCTGCACCGGTGTGAAAAGATAACCAAATCTTGCATGTAGCGCCGCCGCCCAGTCATCGTCCGGCAGGCTGATGAAATAAATGGACGGGAATCCCTCCAGACCGAGCAACTCACCGAGGAAGGCACCGGCTGTCTCGGCTCCGGGTGCGGCGAGAAAACAGCAACCCGAGTAATGCCACGCCAGCGCGGCGGTCGGATTTGCCGTGTCATCGACGAAGAACCGGCTGCTCTCGTTGCCTAGCGCTGCCGCCAACCAGATGCGATCGTATGGGAAATCAGCAAACAGCGACGCAATATGTGGATAATTGTGTGCGACTTCAACAGCCATGCTGTCCTCAACTTTCCTGTGATTCCAGAGCTTGATTCCCCCATTGTATCATTTGACATACGCCAGGTGGTAAATCGATCGCTAAATGATGCGGATGGGCATCTTCGCTAAACAAGATCGTTTTCCAACATTAAAAGCTAAAGACCGGCAGGTTTCCGCCCGCTCCCGTCAAATAGAACCGCTGAATGCAATTCTTTCGAGGTGGATTCGATGACCGAAGAAACTTTTCGCTGGCACCAGCCCTCTGAAGCGCCGATGCAATTGACCGGCTTCGCCTGGTTCGCGAAGGACCGGGTGTATAACCGTCTGCCGCGCAATTTTGGGAAGCCGTTCCGTGATCCGGTAGAGGAATTGGCGACTCACACCGCCGGGGGGCAGATTCGCTTCCGCACCGATTCGCCGCAGGTAGCGGTGCGCGTGAAGCTGACGGGGGCGCACAACATGGACCACATGCCGGCCACCGGGCAGTGCGGCTTCGACTGCTATGCCGGCGCGCCGGGAGACCAGCATTTCTGCGGCGTCACGCGCTTCGACCGCGCGGCGGATCACTACGAGTCTATTGTGATGAACGCGCCCGAGCGCACGCTGCGCGCGATCACCCTCAACTTCCCTCTCTACCAGGGCGTAGAGGAGGTGCTGGTGGGCCTGGCGCCGGACGCGCAACTGCTGCCCCCGCCGCCGTATGCCGACGACCGGCCCGTCATCGTTTACGGCACCTCGATCACCCAGGGCGGGTGTGCCTGCCGGCCCGGCATGCTCCATACGAACATCCTCAGCCGCTGGACCAACCGCCCGTATATCAACCTGGGCTTCTCCGGCAACGGCAAGGGCGACCCGGAGCTGGCGGAGGCTATCGCCGAGATCCCCAATCCGGGCGGCTACGTGCTGGAATATGAGGCCAACGCCGCCCTGGAGGGATTGAAAAACACGCTGGATCCCTTCATTGCCATCCTGCGCGCCGCGCACCCCGCCACCCCCATCCTGGTTGTCTCCCGCCCCCGCTTCGCCGGCGAACGGCTCAACCCCGAGGTGACCGCCGCCCGCGAGCAGGCCCACGACTTCCAGCGCGACACCGTGGCGCGCCTGCAGGGCGCCGGCGACATCAATATCTTCTTCCTCGACGGCGGCAGCCTGCTGGGTGAGCGTGACTGGGAAGAATGCACCGTGGATGGCGTCCACGCCACCGACCTGGGCTTCCTGCGTATGGCGGAAGCGTTGCTGCCGGTGTTGAATACGATACTGGGGGATCGGATGGTGGCAAGGTAGGCTAGTTTCAAACGAAGCCCGTAGCGCGCACCCGCCGTGGCGCGCGCTACGGATAATTGTACGACAGGAGGATAGACGAACATGCGCAACATCTTCCGACTGCATTCCCGCCTTGCCGAAATACTATATGTGGTGTTTGTCCTCGCCTTGTTCCTTGCCTTTTTTGCGCCGTTTTATCTGCGAGAAACGGTACAGCGAAGACACGATAACTGTCTGCAGCATCAACAGCAGCTGGCATTCGCCATTTTCGATTATGCGCTGGAGCATGATGAGCGGCTACCTGCCAATGAGACAGCATTGAACAAATTGAAGCTGGACGAACCGGCGGTTCGCCGATGTCCGGCTTCGGCTTGGCGCGCGAAGGTCTCCTATGCCTTCAACGGCGCACTGGCTGGCATGCCGATAAGTAAGCTGACCTGTGCCGATCAACGCTTCCTCCTCGCTGATGGCAGAAAAGCCATCGCTTCCTCGCCAGCCGACCTTGATCTCAAGCGTCATCCGGGCGGGATGATCGTCACCTTCGCTGATGGACATGCCGCGATGCGGAAAATGGCGAAACGATTGTTTACTCAGCCAGTACTCACGCCGTCCGAAGTATGGGCGTGCGGGAGGAATAAGGAAGGGCAGCTAGGCACCGGGAACGCAGGCGGGAACGAATATGTCCCGGTGCAGGTGCAGCTTCCCGCCGGCACCATCGCCATCGCCGCGGGGCCGGCTTCCGGACTCGCCTTACGCCGAGATGGCACGGTATGGAGCTGGGGCAGCAATGATGATGGGGAATTAGGCCGCGGTGTGACGGGCAAAGACTCACCGATTCCCGCGCAAGTGCCCGGCCTGCAGCACATCACGGCAATCGCCATGGGGTATTCGCATTCTCTGGCGCTGGCTCGCGATGGCGTTGTGTGGGAATGGGGGAATGGGACGACCAAGCTACGGCGAGTCGCGGGCATACCGCGAATTGCCAGCATCGATACCTATTACTGGCACAATTTGGCAGTGGCTTCAGATGGTTCAGTATGGGCATGGGGAAATAACATCGGCGGCCAATTGGGCGAAAGTGGATCGCCTGATAGGCCAGTACAAGTTAAAGGATTACCACATATCAAAGCTGTTGCCGCTGGTGGCGATCACAGCCTGGCGCTGGCGGCAGACGGGTCAGTCTGGACATGGGGTGGCAACCAGTCTGCACAGCTTGGGGACGGCACGGTCTGTGACTCTCGTCCGCATCCCAAACGACTGCCTGGCATCTCGCGCATGCGCGCCATCGATGCCGGTATAATTATGAGTGTAGCGTTAACGGAAGACGGCGCCGTCTGGTTCTGGGGAAATTACGGAAACGGCTGGCCGGACAAAGGCACGAAATGGAATAGGCCGAATCCGCTTTGGAGTTCGCCCGGCACACAATCAATCGCTATTGCAGCAGAACACTTACTGACCGTGGAGGACGAAGGCACTATAAGGTCTCTGCGATGTGAAACTGACTCTGAAGGTGATGGAGAGCTGGGAACCGGACACATTGTATCTGGTTCCGGACAAGTTCTCGGACTGTCACACGCCACTGCTGTCGCTGCAGGCGAAGAATATAGCCTGTTCTTGCAACCCAATCCGCAGGATATCAAGTGAATAACGTGCGTAACGGTTCACGGGATAGCCACGCGGGAAAGAAAGAGGCATCTCCCGTGAAGGTTACGAAGGATTTAGTGTGTTCCACTCATTCACAAATGATGCGAATCATGGAATCCTTCTATCAGGAGAATCAAGGTTCAGACGAAGCGCGCCCGCAGGGGCGCACCCGACACCCTCGCTCACCGGTACGCCCCCGGGGAACGGGCATCCCCACTTTAGAATGCCATTCCCCCGCACGGGTGGTTGCGGGCATCGGGTGCACCCCTCCGGGCGCGCGCCGCGGGTCTCCTGTCAGACCCTGACGAATGCCGTTTCCTTCGCCTTTTCCAGCTCCTCCAGCAGCGTCGCCAGCTTCACCCGCGCGGCCAGTACGTAGGTGTCGCCGCCGCCATAGAGAATATACAGATCGTCGCGATAAAGGTAACTACCGCAGGTGAACAGCACGTTGGCCACGCTGTCGGGATACGGCCCATCCACTTCGGTTTCCGTTTCCGGCACCATAATGCGGTCCAGGCGTGATTCCACGACGCGCTCGGGGCGATCCGGGTCGAAATCGGCGAAGTTGAAGATGGCGGCGTCCAGGTCATATTCTCGCCGCCCGCCATGCTGGATGCGGCCCGTGTGAAAGATGACCAGGTAGCGCCTGCCGCCCAGCGGGATGGGCACCGACCCCGCGCCCACCCAGTTGTCGCGGCGGCTCGGTTCCGGCACGGCACGCAGCACGGCGCCGCAATCACGCCAGACGCCGGTGAGCGATTCGCACATCGCCAGGCACATCGCCCACGTGCCGATGGGACCGACCATGGGCCGGTGGAGCATCAGGTAGTGCCCATCCACCCGCTCCGGGAAGAGTACGGCATCTTTGTTACTCATGTCGTTCAGCGTGCCTTCCACCGGACCGAGTTTCTCCCAGCAGAATAAATCACGCGAGCGCGCCAGGCAGACATTCGCTTTCCAGCTCCCGTGCCGTCCCGTGTAGGCCACCCCGCAATACGCGGCGTAGAACGCACCTTCGATCTCCGTAATGCGCGGATCCTCCACGCCCAGGTGGTCGCAGCCTTCCGCGTGCGGTTCCGGCGAGATCACCGGCTCGGGATGGCGTTCCAGCACGCAGGTGGTGTCCGGAGTGAACAGCATCAGCCCGGTAAAGGAGCGGTTCCACCCGAAATCCAGATCGCGCCGCGGGCGGGCGCGATAGTGGGCAGCTATCACGCCGTCGCGAAGGCGCGGATCATTCAGCGTACCCTCCCCCAGGAGGCCGGCGATTAGCGGATCGTGCTCCGCGGAGCGCGGCAAATACACCGCCGCGGTGTTGAACGTCACACCGTCTTCCCACCAGTGCCCGGTGGGGGCGATGACAGGCCGCCCGCCGTGGAGGCGTTCTACCGGCAGGCCCGGATACGCCGGCAAGTTGCCGGCAAGCTCGGTCGTGCACGTCATGGCTGCATCACTTTCTGCGTTGGTTCAGCCGCCGGATGCTGGGCTATCTTGCATGCATTACGCCCAGTGTCCAATCGGTTATGATGTTTCGATCACTGAATATGGCGAAAAAGCTGCGATAATTGCTGATCGACTGTTGTGAATATGCTGTTCCCGGTTTTACGTTGCCGCGCCGTCCCGAGGGAGGGTTACGCCTCTGTGTGAATGAGCGAGTTATTGCGATCGTTCATTCACGCTATTATGCTGGCGCAAAATGAAATTTCTGTCAAGCTGCTTGGATCTATTCATCGGTGACTTATCAAGCGTTCCAAGCGGTAATTGGCACTAGAATGCGCTATACTCACCTTTTGTTCCAAGTGTAAACAGGACATGCTATAATGTGCATTTTCTTCTACAAACGTAGAGAGAACTACTCGAAGATAGCCAATAAATATCATACATGTTTTTTTACGTACAAAACATGCTCAGGGACTGTCCCGAGCCCGCATGACCAGTGCCGATTTGCTCTTTTACGCCAGGTGTGAAGTCCACGGGACTGTCCCCCCCACGCGCGAAAGGTAAGCCCAAGTTACGCGAAGGAACTGTCCCGAGCCCGCATGACCAGTGCCGACTTGCTCTTTTACGCCTGATGTGAAGTCCACGGGACTGTCCCCCCACGCGCGAGCGAGATCCTGAGCTTGTCTCCCCCGTTGACGCCACTTCCCTACCCGGCTACAATGCGAGTGCTCCACAGCACATCGCTTCCTGAAAGGGGAACCGTCATGTTACGCATCCTGACCGCCGCCATCCTGCTCACGCTGCTCGCTCCCGCTGTCCTCGCCATTACGCTGGTGAAGGATGGCAAGGCCGAAGCTACCATCATCATCGCTGAAGCAGCATATAACGCGAAACCGTATGCACGCACTGCCGGGGTCACGCCCAAACCGGAGGAGAAGATCCGCGCGGCAGCGAACGACCTGCAGACGTATATCGAGAAGATCAGCGGCGCCAGGCTGCCGATCCTTTCCGATGCCATGAAGATCAACCTTATCGGTCAGCCGGTAATCCTGATCGGTGAGAGCAACCAGACGAAACTGCTTGACCTGCGCTATCCCAAAGGGGTGACGAAGAACTTCCGCGAGGAAGGCTACACCCTTTATTGCAAGGGTAACACACTGGCGCTGGCCGGCAATGACGCCGGACCCTACCACGGCAGCGAATATGCCGTGAACGAGCTGCTCTACCGCCAGGGCGCGCGCTGGTACATGCCCACCGCGTATGGCGAATATCTGCCTAGCCTGAAGACCATCACCGTGGCGGATATCAATTTCACCGATACCCCGGACTTCGCGCAGCGCCTGTGGTGGCAGAACGCCAACGCGGAAATGCAGGTCGCCGATGCGGAATTCAAAATCCACAACAAGATGGACTGCTCGCAAGTGTTTCAGGTCGCCGGCGACGGCTCGATTCGCAGTTGGGTGCCGGACGCAAAGTTGGTGGAAACGAAACCGGAGTTGTTCGGCAAAAACCCGGACGGCAGCGTGAACCAGTATATGGTGAACCTGACGAACCCGGAAGCCGCCACCATCGTGGCTGATAAAATGAAGGCGGACATCAAACAGCAAATCGAAAAGGGCGTCGCTTTCCCGCAGGTCGCCATCGCCCCCGATGACGGCATGCCTATCGATTATACGAAAGAGACAATGGCCGGCAACCTGGGCTTCACCGACCTGGGCGGCCGCCAGATCGACCCCACCCAGGTGAGCGTGTCTGATGAATGGTTCCGCTTCGTGAATAAGGTCACTGAAGAGGTGGTGAAGGAATACCCCAACGCGCTGGTCGCTTCTAACGGTTACTCCAACCGCAACCAGTTGCCGAAAAGCGTTGCGCTCAACCCGAATCTGACTATCGAATTCGCGGCCATCTGGGCGGATGTGCTGCATCCCTACACCAGCCCGCGCAGTTGGCAGACGCAGGCCAAGGGCGAAATGCTCAAGCGCTGGTCCCAGGCGAACAACCGCGTCTACCTCTACGACTACGACATGCAGATGCTGGTCACCGCCTGCACCCCGGTGCCGCAGGTGCACAACCTGCGTGTGAATATGCCGCTGCTGAAAAAGTGGGGCCTGGCCGGCTTCCTGGATGAAGCGCGCAATGCTTACATGGAGGAAGGCATTCAGTCGAAATACCTGCGCGCGCGCATGATGTGGAATGCCGACCTGAACGTGGACACGGAGCTGAACGACTACTTCTCGCACTGGTACGGCGCCGCCGCCAGGCCGGCGAAGGCGTTCTGGGATGCCATTGAGGACTGCGAGGACAAATCGCCGCTGCTCGGCCACGAAGACCGCATCCTGCCCTTCGTCTACACGCCCGCACTGCTGGCGACGCTGGAGAAGAATATCGCAGAAGCGGAAGGGCTGGCTGCCGACGATCGCAGCAAGGAGCACGTGCATATCGACCGGCTCATCCTCGAGCATCTGCAAGCCTATATGGCGATGCACGATGCGGAGTTCGCCGGCAAGTATGACGACGCGGTGAAGCAGGCGGATAAAATGCTGGCCGCCCGCGTAGAGCTGGAGAAGATCAGCCCCTTCCTCTGCCGCACGAAGGGCGAGTATTACTTCCTGGTCTCCGGCGAGATGTACTGGGGCATCACCCATCGCAAGGCGCACTACCTGAAGTTGGCGGACATGATGAACGGCAAAACCGGGACGCTGCTGGCGATGGCGCCGCGCCAGGCGAAGGTCGCCCTCGACCCCGCCGACATCGGCCACGTCTCCGGCTGGTACGACCCCGCCTTCGATCGTAAGGCGTGGAAGGCCATTGATACCTGCAAGCCGTTCTACCTGCAGTTGCCCGGCGCGCTGACCGCCGACAACATCCCGTATCAGGGTTACCTCTGGTATAATTTCGAGCTGGACGTGCCGGCCTCCGCCAAGGAAAAGCCCATCACCCTCTACTCGCCCATCGTGGTAGATGACGCCTGGGTGTGGGTCAATGGCCAGTTCGTCGGTCACCGCGGCCGCATTGATCCCTACATGCGCCCCGCGCCCATCGAGTATGACGTGACGAAGCTGATCCAGCCCGGCAAAAAGAACACCATCGCCGTCCGCGTCGGCACCGGCTTCTGCCCCGCCTCCTGCGCCGACGGCTTCCTGGGCCGCCTGTTCCTGTATACACCGGTGAAATAATTCACCATAGAGACATAGAGATACAGAGATAACAGAAAAGAGGAAAGGCCGGTTTTCACCGGCCTTTCCCCTTTCATTGCTTGAGATACTAGCGCCCGCCACGGTAGTCGAGTAGGCAAGTAAGCCTCTTCGAAATACCCCCATCGCGACCGAGCCGTATCGAGACCACCTCTCTCATCGTGCCCGTTCACGCATAACTTACCAATTCACGCGGTGGTCTCGATACGGCTCAGTCGCTGTGAGGTATTTCGAAAAGGCTTACTTGCCTACTCGACCACCGGGGCAGGTGCATTCATCAAACGACTAATCAATTGTCTTTGTGTCCTCTGTGCCTCTGTGGTTCAATTCATCGCTTCCTCGACCATCGCCACCATGTTTTCCAGCGGCACGTCGTCCTGGATGGTGATGCCGGGTTCGAGGATGTAGCCGCCGCCGGTGCCCATGATCTCCTTCAGCTTGCGCACTTCGGCGCGCACCTCGGCGGGGGTGCCCAGCGGCAGCAGGTCCTGCGTGCGGATGCCACCGCAGAAGGTGATGTCCTGGCCATATTCGCGCTTCAGGCGATAGATATCCATCGCCTCCGGCTGGATGGGGTGCAGGATATCCAGCCCCAGTTCGATCAGGTCGGGGATGATCTGCTCCACATTGCCGCAGGAGTGCAGGAAGAACTGCCGGTTGTGCTGCTTCGCCAGGTCTACCATCCGTTTGAACCGCGGCTTGATCAGCGCGCGCCAGTCCGTCGGCGACATCAGCAGCGACTTCTGCGTGCCGTAATCGTCGCTTAAAAAACAGCCGTCGAAGTCGCCCAGCGTGAACAACACTTCCATGGTCTGCAGGATGTTTTCGGTCAGTGCCTCCAGCAAGTCCTCTACGAATCGCCGGTTTTCCGCCAGGTCGTAAAGCAATTCCTCCATGCTGCGCATGAAGGTGGCGCGCTCCCACAGCGCCCCCACCCACATGCCGGTGTAATGCTCGGTATTCTTCATACACCACTCCGCCAGGCCGTCGAAGCGTCCCGGCGCATGCGGATCGGGGAAGATGTAGCGCGACAGGTCGGCCTCCGGCAGCGGATACTCGAGCGGGGCACCGCGGTCGATATAGTTGGTGGACCACACCACGCCGAACTCATCGGTCACCGTCGGCCCGAACACGTCCGGGTCCGCATACAGCGGCTTGGGCGAGGCGGGACCGCTGGTGCGGGCGGGCAGGTTCAGCACCTGGTTGAGATCCGCTACCCCGTAATGCGCGCACAGCTTCTTCATCGCCGGCGGCGAAAACATGAAGCTATATGGCACCTTCCCCGTCTCCCGATGCGCCAGGGTCGCCTTGATCCACTCTTTATTCGTCAACGCGGGCACCTTCCGCCTCTATTATACGTGGAACCGCCAGCCACGAAAATGACCCATCCTGCTGCTTTCACGTTTGAACTCCCGTTAATTAAGCTCGCGGCCTACCGTCCTGAGAATCTCCTGGCACGGCGCGGGAATGCGCCCGAGGTAATCCGGCCCCACGTTTAGCAGGTAATTGATGCCGCGTGAGTTCAGGTGGTTTTTCAATTGAAGAATTTTTTTGGGACTTTTCCAGTGCTGATCGAAGCTTTTGTACCCCCAGGTGTCGTTCAACGTCGCGGGCGTCTCAAACAGGCCATCCTTCATGAATTCGTCAGGGATTTCATTATCGCCCAGCGAATGATAGTCGCCCATACCGTTTCCGATCCGCGAATTGATCAGGCAGTCGGGTTGGTATTGCTTCACCAGGCGATACAACTCGGTGCTCTGTTCCGGTGAAATAGTGAGCGGGGTATCGAACCAGATCAGACCGAGATCACCATAATTCCGCAAAATTTCTTCAACCTGCGGCTTGATCTTCCGCTCGAAGCACCGGGCATAATTCTTCTTTGCGTTGTCGGGATAATCCCAGTCATTGGTCCAGCTCATCACGCTGCCATTCGTGTGCCCGTGCCGATATCCGCCGCCATCCGGCTCGTGCCAATCCAGGTCCTGCGAATAATACAGACCGAGCTTCAATCCATGCTTTCTGCACGCTCCGGCAAGCTCGTCAATGACATCGCGATGAAACGGCGACGCGTCATGGATATTGAACGGATCGACTTTCGAGCGGAACATCGCAAAGCCATCGTGATGCTTGCTGGTGACTACCAGATACTGCATGCCGCTTTCGATGGCCAGTTTGACCCATTCATCCGCATCGAACAGGATCGGGTGAAAGGCGCCGGCAAGGTTGCTGTATTCCTGGTTCGGGATTCTGAAATATGATTGCGCCCACTCGCCGATGAACGGCATTCATTGCCCATGCCATTCTCCCGCCGGCAACGAATACAGCCCCCAGTGGACCATCATTCCGAATTTCGCCTGTCGAAACCAGTCGCTGTTGTTCATTGAGAACCTGCCTTATGGTGAAAAATACAGAAGCATCACTTGCCGTCTGCGGCATCAAGGTGCAGTGCCTCCGGCAGGCTTTCCGCCCACGCGTGAATGGCGTCCCAATCTCGCCCGTCTTGCGCTCCCAGACCATGCAGCGGGCTGGCGGGAAATTTGGCGAGCATCGAGTCGGGGAAGCGGAGTCCGGCGGGATTATACTTGCCGACAAATACCGCGGTCGTGGCCGGGGTCAACCAGGGAAACTTTGCCAGCGTGCCGTCAAGCTGCATGCGCGCATCCTCCAAATCTTTCCCGGTGGTCAGGGGTCCGAGCGCGAACACGGCCATCGGCACCCGCGCCAGTGTATCTCGCTGCTGCTCCAGGAACTTACTCGCCTCCCCGAGCAGCGAGCCGATGTAGAGCGGCGATCCCAGTACCACGGCCCCATACCCCTCCAACGACGTCACCTCTCGTGCTCGTCGTACCGTTACCGCGATACCCCGCGCGCGCAGCGCCTCCCCGATGGCCTCCGCCACTTCCCCGGTCGAACCGTAGCGGGTAGCATAAGCGATCAGCACTGAAGCTGACATGGCGTCCTCCCTGTTGCTCTGAGATCATCCATCTGCATTGTAAGGCGGAATAGAGGATTGTTCAATGCTCACCACTCACTTAGAACAACGGACCAGGCAACCGTCTCCGGTTCCCTGGTCCGTGCTGCCGGATGCTTCGCTGCGAGGTGGCCGAGTTTCCCTGCGGGTGGCATCCGATCATATGGGATTGTCCGTCACTCGCGCGCGCAGGTGACGTTTTGGGGATCGAGGTGCCGGCCGCTGCGACCCGAGCGCTCCATGAAGTGGACAAACTCCTCGATCTCCGGCTGGTCCGGATGGTCCTCCCGGATGCGGGCGATGGTTTCCGCCAGCGTGCCCGTCTCCAGGCAGAGCAGGCGGAAGGCTTGCTTCAGGGTAATCCGTTGCTCAGCAGAGAAGCCCGCGCGGCGCAGGCCCACGGTATTCAGGCCGTAGACTTTCATCGGCGGTCCGTCCACGATAACGAAGGGCGGGATGTCGTGGTTCACTTTGCAATAGCCGCCGACCATCACCATGCGGCCGATGTGCACGAACTGGTGCAGACCGGACATGCCGCCCAGGATCACGCGGTCGTCGATCTGACAGCCACCGCTGAGTCCAACGTAGTTGCACGCCGTGACGTTGTTGCCGATGAGGCAGTTGTGTCCGACGTGCGCGTAGGCCATGAACATGCTGTCATCGCCTATCGTGGTCGTGTTGCCCTCGCCGACGGCGAGGTGCATGGTCACGAACTCCCGGATCACGTTGCGTTTACCAACGGTGAGATACGAAAGCTCGTTGTGATACTTGTGGTCCTGGGGCGGCTCCCCGAGCACGGCGCCGGTAAAGACTTCAGTATCGTCGCCGAGGGTAGTATGCCCGGTAATGCGGACATGCGGTCCGACCCGTACCCGATCGCCGAGGACGACATCGCCGTCGATGATCGAATACGCGCCGATTTCCACGTCAGCCCCGAGCTCCGCGCCGGGATCCACAATCGCTGTGGGGTGGATCTTCACGGATAGTCATTCCTTTCCTGCGGACTGTTGTTGTTCCGGATCGGGGACCAGCATGAAGGTGTATTGCCCTTCTGCCGCCACCTCGCCATCCACGCGGCAGACGACGTGCACCTTGCCTGCGCGGCCGCCGGCCCGGAGAATGTCGACTTCGGTGATGAGCTGATCGCCCGGAAATACCATGCGCCGGAATTTCATCTCATCAATCGCCGCAAATAACGCGAGTTTCCCTTCGTTCCCTGTCGATGCCAGCAGCAGGATGCCGCCGACCTGCGCCATGTGCTCCACGATGAGCACCCCGGGCATGACGGGGTTGTTCGGAAAATGCCCGGGGAAAAAATTCTCGTTATAGGTGACGTTCTTTAGACCTACCGCGCGCTTCCCCGGCTCCAGCTCCAGTATCCGGTCGACCAGCAGGAAGGGGTACCGATGCTGGATGGTGGCCATGATCTCTCTGATGTCCAACGAGTTTACCTCCTCTGTATTACTCACATCGATTTTTCGCCATGAGGCGCAGATTTCGTGTTTGGTTGCGGCGCAGCCGCCCTTATCTCTTTCACAAGCGCCACATGGCTCCGGTGCCCTCCGCATGCCGCCGTGATCGCTCCGCGGATGCGCAGGCCGGCCAGCGCCAGGTCGCCGGCGAGGTCGAGTACTTTATGCCATGCCGGCTCATCCGGCCAGACGTGATCGTTCAGGTAGCCGTCCCGCGTGAGCACCACGGCGTTCTCCAGCGAGCCGCCGCGCGCCAGTCCGGCTGCGCGCAGCGCTTCCACCTCCGCCTCCAGCGCGTAGGTGCGGGCGCGGGCGATCCGCGCGCAGACCTTGTCGTCAGCCAGCAGGCCGCCTGCCATCATCCGCTCCGCGATCGTCTCCGGGATGCTGATGGCCGCGTAGAGTGCCGGCTCCTCCGCCGGAGAGAGGAAAAATTGACTGGCGCCGTCCACGAACCACCACGGCGCGGTGATCCGATATTCCGGCGCGTCATCCGGCAGGGGACGGACGCCCGCGGCGCGGATCGCCATCAGCCAGACTTGCGCGGCGCCGTCCAGGATCGGCAGCTCCGGGCCGTCCACTTCGATCTCCGCGTGGTCGATCCCCGCCAGGTAACACGCCGCCAGCAGGTGCTCGACGGTCCGCACCTGCATGCCGTCCGCCGCCAGCGTCGTGCAGCGCCGGGTGTCCGCTACGTATTCCACCCGCGCGGGGATGACTGCGTCGCCGCATCGGAACACGCGTCCCCCACCCTCGCGCGGCCGCACCATCACGCACGACGCCTCGCCGGTGTGCAACCCGACGCCCCGGAGAGTAAATTCATTAACGATCGTGTAAGAAACCGGCATATTACCGAGGAGATATTATAGCATAAACTCGCCTTCCGCAATCAGGCCAACACAAGATGCCGAAGTGGGCTGCCGGAACGCCACCGATTACTTTATCGGATTGTGCGAAAACTCGACAAAGGATGTTTTCGCCCGCACATGGGAGGGAATAACAGGTGTAGAGGTTTCCGGGGACACGATCTGGCTCCGGTCCCTCTCCAATCAGCAAGCCAACTGGATAGCTGCCAGGGTTACCGCCCGCGTGCGCCCCA
>Ga0172368_10004580_pt1 | contig 15915 bp, 16 predicted proteins | sample Lak11m_FD_114540 | JGI IMG/M metagenome (GOLD analysis project Ga0172368, IMG submission 114540) | Freshwater microbial communities from Kabuno Bay, South-Kivu, Congo - kab_022012_11m | ecosystem: Environmental > Aquatic > Freshwater > Lake | place: Democratic Republic of the Congo: South-Kivu...
GAAATTTCTTTTCATCCTTCTTTGGTGGATAATATACATTATTCATCTGATTCTCCCTTTGGATTAGCTTGTTGTTTGTATATGATACTCGATATAAAATATAGATTCAACCAGTAACAAGGAAATACAGGAAACTGGAAATACAGGGACAGGTCTTGTATTTATGTGGATAGTAGATGAGAATTACATAACCTGTCCCTGTATTTCAAAAAGAGCTATCCCGGGGCGCGGTATCAACGGTTGGCGAAACGCAAAGGCGCGCAACGGGCTGCCATGGCGGTGGCGCACGATCTTTTAGAAGCGGCGTATTTTATCCTGCGAGACGGCGTGGAGTATCATGACCTGGGACCCGACTACTTTGACCGCCTCCAACGCGAGCACCTGGTGAAATATCACACGAAGCGCTTACAGGAACTCGGTTTTACCGTCGAACCGGCACAACCGCGCGCAGCCTAGCTACGCGCGGAGGGGAGAATTACAAGGGAGGTTATGTAAATCGCTCAATTGGCATGTGGGGATAAACTATATACATAACTTGTCCCCGTATTTGTCTGGGCGGCCGCCAGGAGCAGCTGTCACCCGACGCTAGGAAAACGAACGCTGGCGGCGAATTGTCTACACGTCAGATTACTTAATCAGTAAAAGTTATCAATATGACGGGTTGTATAAAAAGATGGTATAATAGTAGTGAAAGGTAAAGTAGAATGCAAGGAGACGAGAAGTATATTACAAAGTATGTAGATAATATTAGGTTACGTGCCCGGTTTCTCGAACAGAGAGGGTTTTCTGTTGTAGAAGTGAGTGAATTTATAATTGAATATTCGTGTAAAGATTGTTGCTTAATCGGGATATATTATGGGAGATATTCTGATGAAGCAGATATATACATTAGATTTGAGACAAAACCGCCGGAGAATTATGACTTAAGCTGGTTCCGTATCCTGAACGAATTTGAGGAAGGAGATAATGTATTTGGAAAAGTAGAAAAGGAAGACAAGTTGACAAGGATATACAATTTATTAAAGTATTTGGAAGAACATTTTGAAGAAGTGACTGATTTGTATTTTTGTAGAAATATTCGAAGGAAGATTCATGATAACTTTGAAAAGGGTGTATGGGATACCCCAAAATTTGCGGAATAATGCGGGACAGGGCGCAAAACCGATCCGCGCGATGCCGCCTGGCTGGCCAAGTTGCTGGAACATGGCCTGGTGCAGCCGAGCTTCATCCCGCCCTGGGAGATTCGCGCAATACGGCAATACGGGAATACGGGGACAGGTTATGTATTCATATGTCTATCTTTTTTCTTTTCTTTTCCGAGTACAAGAAATTCGGGGACACCATATCCATTAATTGTTTGCCGGAACATACAATTGGTATAGTGTCTCCGAATAATCAAGCGTTTCTACTCATTCCAGTCTGATACGCCGCACGCGAAGGCTTCTGCGAAAGGAGTTGCCGCCGTCGGGTCGCTCCACAAAATACGCCAGCAGCGCAGACGCTTCCGTACAATGAATCGCCGTGTAGCTGAAACCGCAGTCAGGGTCGTCTTCGAGATGCTCCGGCTCGCTCCACGTCTTCCCCTCATCGCGGCTGATCGAGAACACGAGCGGATTGCGCGCAAAGAGCTGGGTGGGGTTGACGGCCACCGACTCACGGTAGCGGGCAGGATTCCAGACGGCAAGGAGCCAGTGCTTGCCCGGCACGCGCTTCATGCAGAGCGGCGAGACTTCGCTGCGGAAGAGCGACGGCTGTGGGATCGACCAGGTCTCACCTTCGTCGGCTGAGAACGCCTGGTACTGGTAGCCTCGGTCGGTGCGAAACCAGGCCCAGACGATGCCATTCCTCAGCTCGATCACGCCGGTTTCCTGCAAGCCTGCAACCGACGGCACGACGCAATGACAGGGTTGGTTCGCCTGCCGCCAACGCTTCCCGTCGTCATCGGAAATGAAGAAGCAGCCGGTGCCCCATTCCCCCCCGTTCGACCAATGCCGCCAGAAGGTCGCTTCATCCGGAAGGGATGTGGTCGGCAGGTGGTGCAGATTGGCAGGAACGAGCAGGCGGCCCGAAGACAGGCGGATGACGCGGTCGTTGTTGGTGACGTAGTACCCGAACGAGGGGACGCAGCAGACCGCCGGCCCCCACGTCTTCCCTTCATCCCCCGACGTCCGCAGATGCAGCCGGAGATCGGTATACCCGCGCCTGATCAGGTAGAACATACCGAGCTGCCCGTCCAACATCCGCAGCAGCGACACCGACATGATGTTGGTCGCCTGGTCCTGCTCAGGGCGTATGAGCACCACCTCGTCCGACCACGTCTCTCCGCCGTTCGATGAGTGCCGGGCGACAAGGCATGACGCCCCGGCGTCTGACGAATCGGCTTCCCAGCGCCCGTAGACAAAGATGAGCCTGCCGTCGTTCAGATTGAGAAACGCTCCCTCGCCTAGACGCACTGCGTCAGCGAACTCAGCGACGACTCTGTGCTCTATCTTGGACTCCTTTCAGAGGATGCAATGGCCTCCGTCTCCTCACTGATAGATTCGTTCTCTCAGGCGCTCCGCACCCGATGCTGCCTGCATTTTACCGTTTTGGAACGCGTAAAGCAACGAATACACTCCTGCTGAACCGGCGGCAAAACAGCGCGTCACATCACACGGTTTACGCTCTTGCTGAACCCGCGGAGCCACAGGGGCGTAACAGTGTGATGTTCCACTCCCCTGATAAGAGGGGAACGACCATATTAGCCGGCAGGCATGATTCGATTTGACCTTACAGAAACGCAAAAACCGCCAGAGCTCTCTCTGACGGCTGCACTTATTACTAATCACTAATCACTTCTTACAGGGAAGTGGCTCCCCATGCAAGAGACGTTGCGAACCTCTGAGATACTGAGAGATCGGCATGTTTACAACAGTTCCGCTTTTGCCGAAAGAGTTCCGGAGTTACGGCACTATGTGAAAATCAGTTCCGTGTTGCTTAATAAACGGCGCACTAAATTTATATGGCCACCAGCACCAGTTAATCAACGACGCCATCGTCCAGGAGGGATTCGACACCAAGTTCACCTGACACACCCGACCGCCAGCGGCCAACCGAGATGTGCATCTTCCGGACTGCGGGCGGTCAAATCAGCTGAGCAATACTTGGCGTGAAGCGCAAGCAGCTAAAATATTGATGCGCGACGATGCCGGCAATTCGCTATTTTACCCGAACAACACCCCTCCGGCAGAAGCCAGGTCGTCTCGGTGCACCCGGCTCGACTAATTGAAGCCTACAGTCGAGAGGCTTATGCACTCAGCTCCCCAGAGGTGGCAATCGTCACGCCGTGAACCGACCACAGTTTACTGCAGGTAACCAAGTGCACGCAGGTGTTCGATCAGCGATGTGTCAGGTACTATGCGCCTTCGTCGGCGGTTAATGTCGGCATCCATCCGGGAGAGGGTTCGTAGCGCGTTGTGCTTATCCCAAGCCTTGAACATCGCTATCACGTGATCTGATGGCGCAGGCGGGTTGGGGAGTAGGTTGCGTTGTTCCAACGGGTCTGTTGACAGGTCGAAGTATTCCTCCACACTGGCCCCTTCCGTGAAGATATATTTTTGCGGTCCAAAGATGATGCATTTCGCAGGTGTCGTCGTGGAGCTGAAGATAGGCTTGGCCTGCATGCGGATAATGGTGGTCAGATCCACGGCATCGCCCTGCAAATTGAGATGCGCATGTGAATAGCCCAGATACGCCATCAGGGATGGAAAGAGGTCGATCAACGGGAAGGCACCCTCCACCACACGGCCTTCCTGCTGGCCGGGGAACTTGATGATGAGCGGAACCTGAATAACCTCCTGGTTGACCGTGCGCTGGTGGCCGGTCGCGCCATGTTCCCTAAACTCCTCGCCATGGTCGCTTAGAAAGATGATTAGCGCATCGTCATACAGGCCCTGCCGTTTCAGGGCATCAAGAAATTTCCCGATGTGATGATCGGTGAAGGCGATCTCCGAATTGTACCGGTGCAGATCATGCCGCCGGTTTTGAAGTTGTTCTCGCGTGATGTGATGCGCGATTACTGGTTCTATCGCAACGTCTTGCAGTGAATCCTCGAACACGAAGCCGTCATGTTGCAAGTAGGGATCGTGCGGATCCATATAGTGCAGGAACATGAAGAATTTGTGGTCACCCAATTCGCGTAAGCGATCGATGGCAATGCGGGTAATTGTAGAGGCTGTCTCCTGCCCCCTGGCATTCAGCATTACGGGAGAACGATCATAGAAATCGTAACCTTGCCGATTCATGGCGGTGCCAGCGAGCCAGGGATTGCTGATGACGGCATTGGTCACATAGCCCCGGTCATGTAGCACTTGCGCCAATGAGGTGTAGGCTCGCAATTGATTATTGGCACCGGCGACCGTTTGTAGTTCAATCTCGAGTTGCCGCATGCTGGGTATATGCGATTTGAATAGCACGTCGGGATACTGGGACTTGAGCATGGATTCGACTGACCAAAGGGTCCAGGACGACTGAGCAATCACATTCGAGAATCGCGTACTGTGCTGCGCGAATTGATCGATATGCTGCGAAGTCGGCAGGTCGTAGCCGTAGCAGCCCAGGTGATCGGGGCGCAACGTGTCTGGCAGTATGACGATGATGTTGGGCTGATACTGAAGAGCCCACCGCTGCTGGAGATGGAACAAGCCCACAGCTAGCGCCAGCATGAAATAACTCACCACGAGAACGCCGATTCCACCCGTTCCCACGATACGCCAGCACCGTGCGGAGCGGGCAAAGAGCAGTGGTTGCCGTGCGGACTCAACCTCAGGCGTGGGCGGCAGCGACGCGGCAAGCCGACGGCGTCTGAGACGCCTTTCGACCCACGCCAGCATCAGCAGCGGCAGGACGAGGACGTATGGGCTTAACAGGAAATCGCGAATGCGTATGGACAGTCTCCACGCGATACTGTGCAACCCAAGCAGGTGGGCCGGGTGATTCTGAAGATACCAAAATACCAAGGCGCAGAGGGCGAGCAACGGCAATCCGATCCGCAATCCGAGCCGAACACGGCCCGATCCATACTCGCTGATCCGAACTGCGATTGCCAGGAGCAATGCCGCTCCGGCTGTCCAGGGCAACCAGCGATGGATACCCGTGAGCAACACATCGGCAACCGTTGCGTATAGGCGGTGCCCAACATAGTTGCTCAGCGGAATGAAATCAGATTGGGTGGACGACAGCAATAGGCCACATATCCCGGTGATCATCGCTAGTGCGATGCCGATGAGCAACGCCCGTGTTCCGTATCGCAGCCAGCCGGCATGATGTGTCATCGCTTGCCTTCCGATTCTGCATGCCGAGCCTGCCAGGCGCGCCGTGCGAGTTCAGTGCGCCGATCGGCCGAAGAAGATGCCTGACCTTGACAGGGGGAGCTCGATAGCGGCTCCCCCTGCATGGTCGGTGTTCACCCTGCGACGGTCGCGGAGCGGCACCTGACGGCTATTGCCTGCCATCGGGTAAGGTGGGGTGCAGCGGACGCTTCGGGAATGGCCGCGACGCCTCCCCAGCGGGCGCGGCCGTCGCCGTCGGCGCGGAACCAGCAGGCGTGGCCGTTGACGCGGATCCAGCAGGCGGCGCCGTCGGCGTGGATCCAACGGGCGGCGCCGTCGCCGCAGATCCAGCAGGCGCTGCGGGGGGAGCCGTCGGCTCTGCTACCGGCTTCGACTTGCCGCATCCGATCATCAATGCTAGCAGTCCCATCAGACACAACACGACTAGTATACGTAGCACCATATGCTATAGAACCTCCTCATTGCTGCGTTGCCTATTTACAGGCCGAACACTACTATGTAATATGCCCATCTATTCCGAATTCCTTCTTTACGTTCATGACACACACGCGTTCCAATCCTTTTCGTCACGACATGGGACCAATAGACAGCTTCATGCCGTAAGGCAAGTAGCGAGAGCCCATGCCACCGGAACCGCACCCCGAGGGCATCACCATCCGCACGCCGAATACTCGGTGTGCGGATGGTGATCAGCTATGGCACCGACACGCCGGTGCATGCATTATTCACGAAAGAGTTAGTCACTGCCCCACCAAATGCCGCCGTTCTCGTCACTACTGGGCACATATGAAGCCGCCACACCTTTGCTGTAAATGGCCAACCCACCATGGCCCGTGTTAAGTCCGGCTGCATTGGTCTTCACACGGAATTGAATCCAGGTCGGGTCGCTCGGGTTGCCACCCTCCGATGGGGTGGTCGCTGTCCCCTCAAGACCCGCGTCGGGACTGTTCGGGGTCGAAAACACTCCAGTGACCTCTCCACCCATCATCACGAACGCCAGGCTGTGGTCATATGCCCCACTCGGTTCCAGTGTGTCAAAACCACCAGGGCCCATGTTCCAGTCTAACGCTCTGGTCGTGTATTTATAGACCCAACGATCCGGTTCGCCGGTCAGACTGTGAAACACAACGTCGGCGGTTTTCTGGCAAACCGCTGTATTGTTAAAGAGATACTGTGCGGTGCCGTCTTTGATCAGCAGTCGGAATGTCGCGATTGGGGCGTAGGTCGAGTCGAGAATGCTGATCAATGCGTCCGACTCCGGAATGGCCATGTTAGACGTCATACGTCCCATCTCAAGGAAGGTGAAGCGCGGCAGATTGACGACCCAGTAGCTGCCAAATGCTCTGGCGGTTCCCGGCGACGCCGAATTTAATGGGATGCGCAACTGATAGTGTGTATCATCCGTAAAGGTCGATTGCAACACACCAGGATAACCGGGCTGGGCACCGCTGAAGGTCATCGCACGGTACTTGTTGATGGAGAGGCCGCCATAATAGCCATCCTGTCCATTGGCTTGCTGCTCAGCTCCAAAGTTCCACTCCCACCCCGCAGGGAGCGCTATGTTGTTGGGAACCGTCACTGTATCCTTAAACTGCAGGAACGTGTAGTTGGCGCCTGTTTTCCACCAGCTTCCTGCTGGATCGAACGATGGCGCCATTTGGGCCATGAGAAATTCTTCGGAGGCGCTGGGCATGATCCCGATAGCTCCTGCCCCTGAGAGTTTCACGTGCCCATCGGCGAATCCCATCACCGCCTTGCCGGTGTGTCGGGTATCAACGTCGCTGATGCGCTCGAGAACCGGTACTTTAGCATCGGCGATCAGTGCGATGCTACTGGGTGACTTTTCCATGAACTCGGGGTCAGACAGCGCCTTACTGGCGACCATGTAGTTGTAACCATACCCCAAACCCTTGGCTGTGCCGTAAGTGGGGCATGTCGTTGCTTTGGGTGGAAAGTTGATCGCGGACCATACCTCTTCCGTGGCAGGAAACATGTATTCGTGATCCTGTGTATACATTTGGATCGCGATTATCACCTGACGGACATTATTAACGCATTGGGTTTGCCGGGCTTTCTCACGTGCTTTTGCAAACACCGGGAACAGGATTGCCGCCAGGATCGCGATGATCGCGATCACGACCAGCAATTCGATTAAAGTAAACCCGTGACGGGGTCGAAATGTTCGCATTTGAAATACCTCCTCTGGGTGTCCAAGCACCCGGTACACACGATAAACTCGTATGATCAACTTGCTTCGGAACCGAACCCACTTATCGAGCGCTGAAGAGAATTTTTTTGATCTTCAGCGTTCCCGATAAAACGGTTAGGACTCTGGCATAGTCCCGATTGGGGCTGGATGAGCAGATCCACGGGCCGGAATACGACACTTCCCCCGCGGGCATCGTCACGCGGAATGACGTTTGGAAGGCCTTCGGCTTGTACCATGCCGAAGCGATATTATTCGGATACACCCATTCCTGTGAGGAATCGGTGGGGAAGGGTATCGTCACAGTGGAGCTATACTCCGCGTTGCCCTGGATGATGAATTTCGTCGCGGTCCCGATCTTCGTACGCGTTCCTTTATATTGGTTGCCTGTAAGATCAACGAACGTTCCCGCGCTGTAGCCACCGGCGTATCCGGTGTAGAGCGAATAGGCCTTCGTCGATCCGCCCTGGACAAAATGATTGGCGGTATCTACGGTATAGATATTGTGGATCGTTGCAAACTCCGGATTAGTCTGTTCTGCCACGATCGGCAAGGCATTATAATACCTGGACGTCCCAAATCCGAAGACCGTGCCAGCCGAGACTTCGCATTCCAGCATGAATGAACCGGACGCGTTGCCGCCGTTCCCTCGTCCCGTCAGCCATCCGATTGTTGGATCTAGAGGCACAGCTTCTACGCCGCAAGTGCGGAGTATGGCTCCTGTCTGGGAGGAGCCGTCGACAACCGAGCTGCCGGCGATGTCCCAGGTTTTCGAACCGGCATTATACGACCCTGCGCCATACATGAACGCGTTTAGGCGTAGGGCAGCATCCGCAGCATCGCGGACCTGCGAAAAATCGACGAATCCCCGGCCATTGCCGGTGGCGATCGAGTACTGTGAGGGATACTTCCCGAGTTCATTGAGAGTCAATAGCTTGACATGTCCATCGGCGTAAGAGACGATCACCCCTTTCGTGTGGAAAAGCTTGCCGTTACCTTGAGTACCGAACCCAGTGATGGTGTAAGAACTGGGGAAGGGATTACAGAACTGCTCAATGAGCGCCTTCCTGACCGGATCGGCTTCGTCGCTCGCGGCGGCACTCATGCCAGCTATGTCCGCGGTGAGTTCAACCTCTGTCGGATTGTCGATATTACCCAGCGCCACATTGGTGATTGCGCCTGACTGCGGATCAATATCATAGAGATAAGCGTTCATGCCGTAGTCAGGATCTGAAGGTCTGCCGGCATGGGTGGTTGACGGACAATTGAACACTTTCGGATCGGTGCTTAATCCTGTGGCCGCGACCCATTCAGCGGGTAGCGGCAGGGATTCGTCGTTATCTTGTGTTGCGGAGAGGATTGCGACGGCCAGTTGGCGTTGATTATTCAGGCATTGATTCTGGAAAGCCTTCTCCCTTGCCTTCGCAAAAACTGGAAACAGAATTGCTGCTAGGATAGCAATAATGGCTATCACAACAAGCAACTCGATTAATGTGAACCCCCTCGGAGTTCGCGCCCGCTTCCGGGCTGGGTGGTGATACATCATAATACCTCCAGCTCTTCTCATATGTAATTTTGGCACATAGAGCAGGAGCATCCCGATGCGCGGAGATGTCCAACACGCCTATGAAGAGCAAGAAAATGCTACCTGATATTGGCATCGAAAACAAGCCAATATCAGGTAAAAATCATTGAAGTTTACCGGTTTACAAGTAAACCAGCATAATAACGACACGATTGGTGATTTATCTCTGCTAAGCGTGCTATATTCTTCATGTGGTAATGCGGCTTATACACCAAATGACATGATTGATTACTCATGTGTCGCAACGAAATCAGCCCATCCTTCATTGTAGAAATGGTGATGAAGCGGATGCAATCATCATCCGGCTAGTGGTTGCCGGGAAGTACCGGGGTTTGTCGCCATGGGGCATGTTCAGCTGCTCCTCGCGTCAGTCCAGGGGCACGGAGCGGAATGGGAGATAATCCACGCCCCCGTCCCCAAAGATCGCTCGTTGCCGCGCCTGCTCGGCACGCCGCTGCTGTTCCACGAGCCGCGCCCGACGACGTTGCTCGCGCAGGCTGCGGACCCACGATGTAAGAGCCGTTGCATCATAGGAAAAGACTTGCTGGTCGGGGCAGGAATCTCTTGTTCAGACAGAATAATTATTGCCGGTAAGGTCTACTCTCGTTATGTGTGAGAAAACAGAAAAATGATAATCTGATACTCGGACACATTCACTCTCCTTCGTAGACGTATTTAGGCAAACACATCTACACGAGAGGCGTAGCCTTTGCGTGTGTAGGAGGGCTTCCGACGACCACCACGAATGTATATCTGTGCTCCCCGGCGCGATGTATTGTAGCCGCGTTCACTGTTTCAATGCTGGTTGATGTACGTGTTTACTTGTAAACCTGCGCGAACCGATTTTATTAAAGTGTTATGCCTTGATTTCTCGCACAATTGTCAGTAAATTAGAATCAGGATGATGAGTCATGGACAAACTGCAACCGATAAACGGCCGTCATTTAACCTATGGCGAGACCGCTGGATTCCGTGCATCCCAATGCAATCGCATCACATCACCAAAATCAGCTTGCAGGAGGCTTTGCTGGAGGCGCACACTTATCGTGGCATTCACGATGACTCACCGCTGGTAACGATCTCGTTGCATCGCCTGCTTCTGGCGGTGATATACCGGTGCTGGTCCGGCATGACATCGGCACAATGGGCAGTGATATGGGAAGATCTGTGGAGTCAGGGACGCTTTCCCACCGAGCGCATTGAGGCCTATCGGCAACGTTGGGAAGACCGTTTCGACCTTTTTGACAACCGGTATCCGTTTTACCAGGTTTCCGACCTGACTATTGCCGGGCGTCATCCCATCAGTCCCATCACCCGCCTGGCGGTTGAGCATGCCACCGGCAACAACGCCACGCTCTTCGACCATCATTACGATGATCGACCGGCGCGATATTCATCCGCGTTCACGGCGCGAAAACTGCTCGCTACTCAGGCATTCGCCGTTGGGGGCGGCGTCAGTGGTGCCGCGCGTCTGTATGAGACAATCTTTCGACGTCCGTATTCCACGCATGGCCCGTTAACGAATTGCGTCGTCTCGTATCTGCAGGGAGCCACCCTGTTCCACACACTGATGTTAAACCTGGTGCCGGTTGACGTTCGCCCCGAAGATCTCCCCCCGTGGGAATTCGAGGCGGCGGGAAGTGCACACGAGATAATGCAGCGTTATCAGAGCAATCATGCTCGCAGCCCTATTGAGGCATTGACCTGGCAGAGCCGACTCATCCGACTGTGGCCGGACAGCCACGAACACGTTCCCACGGTGTCCGGCTGCTCTTATACGCAAGGGCGCTCCTTCAACCCGCAGTCCGCTACGCTGGACCCGATGTTGAGTTGCCTTCACCAGAACGCGGAGACCCATGTACCGTTGCGCTACCAGGTCAACCGGGACGCCTGGTACACCTACCTGCGCGTCCTCTCGCTAGATCCTTCGCGTCATCATTGTCCGGCGTCCTTCGACCACGTATCGCGCTTGATCGCCGATGGTCGGCTTGCGGCCACCGCGGTCCATTACCTTAATATGGGCGGGGTGACATGCGAAAACGCGAAAGTGCATGCGTGGCGGCTCGACACGCTCCCGGTTCCCCCGCTATTGTTTACCGATCACGCCTGCGACTCACTGTTTGCCGACATGCTCGATTGCGCAGAACGGATGGCCACCCGCCTCCGTTATCGTCTAGATAAACTGGCAACAGGTTACTTAGGGCAGTGCGGGGACGCGCTGCGTGTGTCCGGTGACTCGGTCGATGCGACAGACGCTCCCTCAACCCCGGCCGATCGAGCGTGCGCGCAATCCGTGGTGCAGCATGCCGCCGTCGTGGAACGGTACTGGCGTAACTTGGCGCCCCATGTGTCGCGAGTCCTTGCCGGATGCCGGCAAGGAGCGAGCGACCCCATGAAGCCCTGGAGTGAAACGGTGACTGTAGAGGCTTATCGAGCATATGACGAGGCATACGAAACATTGGGGCGAACGGCACGCGCTATCCGCGCAACAGGCAATATGCCGATGCACACCAGATGCAAAATAATGGAGGATTTACCGAATGATCGACATACAACTCCGGCAGCAGATCTATAAATATGCAAACTACCTGTATGCGTTGGGATATCGAAAGAATCCGATGATCGTCACCCAATTGCGCAACGAGCAGCTATTCCAGCAGTATATTTCACTGAGGCAGTCTGACGAGGATATTCATTTCGCTGCGCACATTGAAACGGTCTTCTCTCTGGGTTGCCGGCTATTCAGTCTGAATATGCGTCGCACCGAGAACACCTCATTCGGCAATAGTTACAGTCTGCTGCAGCTTAGGCATCGACATGATAGCAGCCAGCGTTTCTTTACTTTACTCGAGTGCAGTGCCGACAGTCTGGAATACCATCTGAGCCCCATTGTAACACTGATGGCCCAACACAACGTTGGCATCGACTGGGCACGCTTGATGATCGAGTTATGTGACTGGGATGATCCTCAGCGCCGGATCCAATCCGCCTGGGTGCGCGATTACTATAGAAGCCTGAATGCGGCGCAAGAAACCGCCAGAACTGATGAGCAGGAGCGACCAGTCCTGCAGGAGTCGCTGTCATGAATTGCCTCGAGATACATTTACTCCATAATTTCGGACCGTCGTGTGTCAACAGGGACGATACCGGCGCCCAGAAGGAGTGCCTGTTCGGCGGTGCCTGGCGCGCCAGGATTTCCAGCCAGTGCCAGAAACGCGCGATACGCGAGTGGTTTCGCCGGCATACGCATGACGGGTTGGGTATACGCACGAAACTGCTGGCACATTACTTAGAAAAACAGCTGTTCGCAATAGATGAGCAGGAGCAGGCCTCCGCCTACATCGAGCCCTACTTGCGAAAATACTACGGGAAGATGAGTCATGGGAAACTCGATGCGCTGCAATTTGTCAGCACCGCAGAATTGACACTGGCAGCACGCCACATCCGCGAGAGCATGGGCCGCGCAGAGGGTGTACCAGACCTTTCCGAAGGGAAATCTACTCCGAATCACTCCGTTGATGCAACCGACAGCGAAGTGCTCGCTGAGCTACAGCGAGCCGAAAAAACGATTGATATCGCCATGTTTGGACGCCTGCTGGTCGAACATCCGGAACGCAACGTCACCGGCGCCTGCCAGGTAGCCCATGCGGTATCAACCCATCGCACGACCAAGGAACTGGATTTTTTCACCGCGCTTGATGACCAGCAGGTGGACAACAAGGGTGGCTCGGCCATGATTGGCTTTCACAATTTTTCGTCACCTTGTTTCTACCGTTATGCATTGCTCGATGTCGATCAACTGCGCAACAATTTGCCTGAAAATGCCGACTGCCTGCACGTGGCCAAGGATTTCCTGCGCGCCGCGGTTCTGGCTATTCCCAGCGGCCAGCAGCATTCCATGGCCGCACACAGCCTGCCGTCGTTCGGTCTGCTGGTGGCACGTCGGCACGGCATGCCTTGCTCGCTGGTCAATGCCTTCGCTCGTGCGGTGACGAACACCGATATTATCGATGGTTCAACCATTGCGCTCGCATCGTACTGGGACGCCCTTCACCGTATATACGGTCTGCTCGGTCTCATCGATGCCGCCACCTTTCAGGTGAGTGCGGACGAACCGGCAGACACCTGGTGCCCGTATCACTGCGACAGTGTCGAGACGGCGATTCAGCGTATTGTCGCCTGTTGGGAGTAACACACGTATGGCGACTTTACTCCTCTACATCAGTGGTCCGATGCAATCCTGGGGGTACCGAAGCCGTTTTGGTGACCGTGATACAGCGAGCGAACCGACCCGTAGTGGCATTATAGGTTTACTGTGCGCGGCGCTGGGCATCGGTCGCGATGGCGACCTTCTGCCGTTTTCCGCATTATCTCTGGGCATCCGCATTGATGCTGCTGGCCGGATCATGGACGATTTTCACACCGCGCAGAATGTCATGCGAGCCTCGCGTGAACGGCAGCAGACGGTACTGTCCCAGCGAGCCTATCTGGCAGATGCCAGGTTCCTGGTCGGGATCGAGCATGTGGACAGTGTCCTGTTGCGCGCGTGGGAGTCCGCCTTGCTACACCCACGCTGGCCACTATATCTCGGGCGCAGATCATACCCCATCGCCGGACCGATCGTCTTTCCCGGCGGCTCCATCATACCGGGCATAGGTGTAGACAAGGCGTTACGCTCCATACCCTTTCTACGGCTGGACAGTGATCTGGAGTCTGCTGTGCCGGAATACGTGACGCTGCTGTTGGAAGAGGAAGACGGACTCATGCAGGAGTTGCGTGCGGACATGCCGCTCGATTATGCAGAGCGCCGGTATTCCATGCGCGCGGTGCGATATGAACGGGTTGCCACAACGACGCTACCGGGACGGGAGATCTGGCCATGTTCCTTACCAAACTGACATTGAAAACAACACATCCTGCTGTTTCGGCGATGCTGGCAAACTATTACCTTCTCCACCAATGGCTGTGGCTGGCATTTACGAACTGTCCCCAGCAATCCGATGTCAGGATGCTGTTTCGCGTCGAGCGGGTAACCGATGATGATACCCAGCTGTTACTGCAGTCGAAAATGCCGCCGGCCGCCGAACACTGGCAATGCGACCTGTTTCATTCCCCGCTGGAAACGCGCGCATATCGGCCTGATTACCGGGATGACGAGTTGTTATATTTCCGTATACGGATGAATCCGATCCGCCGACTGCGAGGACGCCCCGACGATAAACGCTCGACAGGAAAGCGTGTGCCTCTCGTGCGACAAACCGAGCAGGTCCAATGGCTGGCAGGCAAAGGGGCACCTGGCGGATTTTCTCTCATTACGTATCATATGTACGATCAAGGTGAACAGATCAGCTGCAAAATGGGCGTTGCACGTATATGTCATTTTGGCATCACCTGTGACGGTATCCTTCAGGTTACCGATCGGGAACGATTTCATCAAACACTCGTCAGCGGTGTCGGTCCAGCAAAAGGACTGGGATTTGGGCTCCTTAGTGTAGCAAGGACCACCAACAGCCGCTGTCGCGACGCATATCGGTGTCAACAAGGGGAACGGATTGTCTCGGCGGGAGAAAAAACGATCGGCATGACTAGTACTCTGTCAAATTGAATTTGCCAGAGTATCAGCATCCTCGATAGGGTTGCTGAATGCAGCTTCGGCCAGTTGGCTCAACTTGGTCGAAGTCTGATTTGGCTTGCTCACCCGCAAAGCCGTGCGGGGGTGAGTTGTCGCACGACCGACGAGTTGTGGACCGCCATCGAGGCGTTTATCGCCGCCGATGGCCCCACGGCCAAACCGTTTGTATGGCGCAAACGTGAAGTGAAAGACTCGTAACTTCGCAATACTAACTCTAACATGTGCAAATAAACACTAGCTTAGAATATTCCTCACAACTGTGGGGATGAACCGGTGCGAGATAAGGCAAAACAGTTTGCACAATACCAATATCCTCACCATTGTGGGGAGCACTGAGCGCTGATACGAGATATGGTTCGGGTCGAGAGCGGTCTCTTTTTCTTTTTTCAAAATCCAGCGCCATCGCCCCCACACTTCCATTTGTGGATGCCCTGGCAATGATACAGCAACAACTCCGCTCCACCTGTGCGGGGGCGTCAGCCGTTGCATATATCATCGAAGGGGACATCAAAGGCTGCTTCGACAACATCGACCACCATCAGCTCATGGAACGACTCCGAACACGCATTCGGGACACCAAAGTCCTGCGCTTGCTTCGCGCGTTCCTGCAGGCTGGCATTATGGCGGAAGGGACCATCCGGCATCCCGTGGCAGGGACGCCCCAGGGGGGCATTATCTCCCCCTTGTTGGCGAACATCGCCCTGACCGCATTGGATGCCCGGTACCGTCGATGGATACCCGCACCCGGAGAAACCTGCGACCAAGCGCAAGCGCGTCGGTACGCAGACCGGAAAAAGGGACGACCGACCTTCTTCCTCGTGCGATACGCGGATGACTTTGTCATTCTCGTCACCGGCACCGAGAAAGACGCCAAAGCCGAGAAGGATGCACTCGCAATTTTCCTGGGGGAGCATCTACGGATGGAACTGTCGCAGGAGAAAACCCTCATCACGCACCCAGAGGACGGATTCGAGTTCCTGGGATACCGCGTGCTCAAGGAGCGCGGCGTGCTGTCCGGCCGGATGGTGGGGAAACTGCGCATTTGTCAATAGCCGCCCCATCTAAGCCACCCTTAGCCGGTGCCCTAAGCCACTGAGTGTCGGCGAACCTAAGCCAGTCATGTGCGGCCAACCTAAGCCACCCTTAGCCGGCGGACCTAAGC
>Ga0172368_10004582_pt1 | contig 15906 bp, 8 predicted proteins | sample Lak11m_FD_114540 | JGI IMG/M metagenome (GOLD analysis project Ga0172368, IMG submission 114540) | Freshwater microbial communities from Kabuno Bay, South-Kivu, Congo - kab_022012_11m | ecosystem: Environmental > Aquatic > Freshwater > Lake | place: Democratic Republic of the Congo: South-Kivu...
CCGCTCGCTGGTCGCTCGCGGCTCGGCAAACATGCGGCCCATCCGAGCCCGGAGCGACCAGCGACGGGTCTCAGTAGATCGTCAGGTCCGCCTCACCGTAACCGGCATCTACCCAGGCGTCCCCGGCGAACTCACAGCGGATTGTGTGGACGCCCGGAGCTTCCGAGGTCTGGTAGTAGTACCGCGCCACGCCGGCTTCGGCGCCAGTTTCGGTTACGACGTCGGCCACCCAGGTTCCGTCTATCCGAAACATCACGGTCTTCCCTTCCTGCTTCCGGTAGTCGTAGAGCCGCCGGAAGTAGGCATAGAGGTTGGCCACCCCGTGATACGGCACCCGCTTGGGCAGCACCCATATGTAGGCAATCGCCTTCAGCGCTGTCAGGGTTGCCGTCTTGCTGATCGCGGCGTAGCCCCCGTTACCGGGCCACTCAGACAGGATCGTTCTCGGCCCTGCTCCTGCGCCGTCCGGCACCGTGTAGTAGGGGTAGCTCGCGTAGCCCGCCGCGTTCGTCGGTCGCGCGATAGTAAACGTCCCGTCCACGTAGAAGTTGATCGCCTTCTGATACAGGGGGACGTCGTCGGATCGAAGCAGGCGGCACTTCAGCTCCGTCCTGTCGGTGATCCGCGCCGTTCGGTCGAAGGTCGCCATCTTTGTGCCCCACGACTGGCAGGTAAGCGTGCCGGTACCCGACGACGGCTCATACTGCGCATCGCCGGCGAACTCCGCGAGGATGGTTCGGGACGGCGGCCCGTCAGGGATGGTCCAGTTCAGATCGGCCCTCCCCTCGGCGCCGGTCACGGCGCTCCCCACGTGCGATCCGTCTACTGAGAAGCTGATCGTCTTCCCCGGGAGCCACGCATTGTCGGAGGCCCGTCGCAGATAGCCGCGGAGCGTTACCACTTCGGTGATCGTCCCCGTGCGATCGGGGGCCGATGTGATCGTCGCGGCGCCGGGCGCCAGGCAAACGAGGTAGGCGTCGTCACTGCCGTTGTGGGTGCTGTCGTACGATCCGGGCGTCGCCGGGAAGTCATCGGAGGCGGTGTATCCGGTCACGAACGCGGACCCGGAGGAGTTGAGCGCGACGGCGTGCCCGATGTCGGCAGACCACCCTCCCAGGTAGGTGGAATAGGACAGTGCGGCTCCGCCGGCGTCCAGGCGCGCAATGTACGCGTCTCCCGAGCCGTTGTAGGTGGTGTCGAGCGCGCCTGGCGTGATCGGGAAGTCGCCCGAATCCGTCCAGCCGGTCAGGTACGTGCGGCCTGACGCATCCACGGCCATGCCGTTGGCGCCGTCCAGTCCGGCCCCGCCCATGAACGTGCCATAGACCATGCTCGCGCCGTCGGATGACAACCTGACTGCCCACGCGTCCCATTCCCCTCCGAGGCTGCGGTCCAGGGCGCCGTCCGTCGTTGGGAAGTCGGCGGAGTTTGTTGCTCCTGCGATGTGCACGGCCCCGCCGCCGCCGAGCGCAATCCCATAACCGTAGTCGTCTGACGCGCCGCCGACGAACGTGGCCCACTGGAGGGCGTCGCCCGACGCATCCAGCGAGAACACGAAGGCGTCGCAGAAGCCACCGTTGTAGGTCGCGTCGAAGGCGCCCGGCGTTACCGGAAAGTCCGCGGACGTCGTGTCGCCCGCTACGCGGACCGAGCCGTCCGTGTGGAGCGCGACGGCATGGGCATAGTCGCCGCCCGTTCCACCCACGAAGGTCGAGTAGACCAGATCGGAGCCCGACGCGTTGAGCTTCGTAACGAACACATCCTCCAGGCCGTCGCATGTCGTATCCCAGGCCCCGGGGGTCGTCGGGAAGTCCGCGGACCCTGACCAGCCGGTCACATACGCCTCGCCGGACGTCGCCACGGCCACGCCGCGAGCCGACTCGGCGCCGGTGCTGCCTCCGAGGAACGTTGAGTAGGCGAGAGCCGTACCGTCCGCGGCCAGCTTGAGCGCAAACGTGTCGGCGATGCCGCCGATCACACGGTCGTAGGCGCCGGCGGTCGTCGGGAAGTCGGGAGAGCCCGTGTACCCGATAACGTAGGCACACCCGGTGGCATCAACGGCGATGCCGTACCCGACGTCAGAGTCGCTCCCGCCGATGAACGTTGAGTAGAGGAGCGTCGAGCCGTCCGCGCTGAACTTGGACACGAACACGTCCTCGGCCACATGATGTGTGGCATCGTAGGCGCCGGGGGTTGTCGGGAAGTCCACGGAGCGCGTGGCGCCCGTCACGTAGGCGCAGCCTGCGCTGTCCACGGCAACGGCGTAGCCCTCGTCGGCATCGCTGCCCCCAAGGAACGTGGCGAAGGACAGGACAGGATCTATGACTAGGGGTCGTGCCGAATCGTACCGCGCCACGCGCAGCGATGCCGTTCGGCCATTGAGCCGGTAGCCGCACACCACTCTCGCAGGCCTGCCATGGATCGTCTGGTATGCGTACGGGCGCTTGATGCGAACGTCGCCGGCAGGCGTGGTGAGGATCAGGTCCCCATCAGCCGTCCGAATGCGGTCCGCGCCCTCGAAGGCGAGCCGGATCCTCGACGGATCCGCGCCGGGCCTGACGACGAAGTCGTATTCGAGGGCGGAGAGCTGAGAGCTGAGAGCTGAGAGGGGACGACCGCCGTCATTCCCGCGAAGGCGGGAATCCAACGCCGTCTGTTGGGCGCCCTCGTTCCTGGATCCCCGCCAGAGGCATGCGGGGATGACGGGCTGCGCGGCATGCGGGGATAGCGAAGTCACCCCCCCTCCCCATAACCCCCGCCCACCGGAGGAGGCGCGGTTGCCCGTCGGCGCGCCTCTTGCCTCGGCCCCGTAGTAGAGCAGATCAATGCTGGGGTAGACGTCGGCGAACTTCGCCCTCGCGTAGGTCGGCACGCGCGTTCGCCACTTCCTCGGGTCGTTGCCGGTGTAGTGGTTGGCGATGCCGGGCTGCTTCTCCAGGCCAGTGGCGGCGGATCTGAGGTTCGCGCCGACGAGCGTCATGCGGAGGACGTGGGAGGTCGGTCGTAGGGGTGCGCCAACTGGAGGGCACCACAGCGAAGGCACGGACAACCCCATCGGCCCGGTTGGCTCGCCCGCGGTGCGGGGTGGGGCGAACCAGTCGCGCGAAGGGCTGTGTCCTTGGGCCATGGGTCGTCCTGGCGGCTGGTGCGCCCCTACTACGCCGGCGCCGCGGCGCGCGGGGTAGGCCGGTGCCGGGGGGGTGGTCGGAAGCCCCTCACCCCTACCCTCTCCCCGCAAGCGGGGCGAGGAGGAGACGCCGCCTCTCCGCATATAGCTTTGCCCGTTGCCTACGGCCCTTGCCGCTTGCCTCTCGCCTCGTGCTTTGCCCCTGAGCACCATGACCATCTCGGTGCCGGTCAGGAAGACCGTCGCGCCGCGGGTTCGGGCCACAAACCGGACGCGCTTGTCGTAGCGCCCGGTGTTCTCCTCGAACACCAGACCGGAACGCCGGGCCTGAGGCGACATGGGCCCGGTGCCAACGGCGGCCATGGACGCGAACGCGAGGATGAGGCCCGCCGCAACCGTCAGGAGAACTCGAAGTGCCATGGGTCTTGCCTCCCATGCCATGTCGTCGAGGCCACCGCCCCGGGAAACGGCAACGCCGCGCTGATGCTCTCGCCGGATCCGCGCGGCGACCCTGATTGGTTGTTCGCGGCCCGAGGAGCGATTTCCTGCTGTGCCCGGGCCGCGCCCCTCAACCGCTCACGCGTCTGCGGCGTACTCCCTCCGGACGCGATGCACCACGTATCCCGCGACGAGGGAAGCCAGGCCGCAGCCGAGAAGGGTGATGGGCAGTCCCGCGGACTTCTCGAAGTGCGCGAAGCCGACGTGGAAGATGTTGAGCACCAGGAAAACGGCGGCGGGCCAGAGGTAGATGCGAAAGCGCGGGTGCGATGCGGCCAGAACCAGCGCGAACGGGGCGGCGATGGCCGCAGCGTAGACGCCTCCCTCATGCTCGGCGGCGAGGACCGTGATGCCGAAGAGCGCCGCGATCGAGCCCAGCAGGTGAGGTGCCAGCGCGTGCCCGTCGCGTCTCGAAGCAGTGAACGCCTGACCTGACGCCATCAGTACCAGCCCGGCGGCCGTCAGCGCCCAGGATGTGGCATGGCCCGCGGTGTGCACAGGCCAGAACGCCGGGGGCAACGCGACCGCCAGCCACACCAGCGAGCAGGACGGCGGGAGGGTCAGTGCGGGTCCGCGGAATGCCGCCGCCGTCCCTGCCTGAACGAGCAGCCCCAGCCCGGTCGCCAGGGCCACCCATCCTGCCCCGGCGTAGCTATCAGGCTCGGGCATATTGCGCGTCATGCCGAACGCAAGCCACAGCGCAAACGGGACCAGGCACGCGCCGATCAACACGAGGCCGTCGGACAACCACTTCGCCGCGAGGCGTGTCCGTCTCAGGTAGGCGCCCACCCCGTAGAGCAGGAGCACGGGAACGCCGACCGTGCTGAAACGTCCCGCGGGCGAGAGGCTGTCCCAGAGCTGGGCCACGATCAGGACGACGGCCCCCACAACCAGAATGCCCCCGACGACCAGCAGGGCCATGCCCGGCGTAAACACGCGGGAGGCGAGACGCCCCGATCCGGGCGCTCCCGGCATCGCGTCGGTCGCACCGATGTCGTCCAGCAGGGCTTGCGCCGCCTCGGTGCTGACGAGCCCCTTCTCGCGCCAGCGCTCCACCCACTCCACGATCTCAGGGCCGGGGACCTGGCCGATCTCAGGCCCACCGACGGAAGAGGTACCCGAATCTTCCATGATGCTGCCTCCTCTCCGGAGACGTCGGTGCGCCGCAGACGGCTTGTCAGAGGCGTCCGTTTCGCCTCTCCAAGCAGCGCAGATGGCGTCCGGTATACTCTGAGCCTACCAGATTGCCGCCCGATAGGAGACCCAGATGCCCGACAGCCAGTCTCGGAAGCCCCGCAGGAAGGTCCGCGGCGCGAAGCCGACGCCGCCGTTCGACAAAGCTCCCGTCGTCACGCAGCACGAGCTGGCGATCGGCGACGAGCGGCTTGCGTATTCGGCGCATGCGGGGATGCTGCCGATTCGCAACGACGACGGCGACCCCGAGGCCGGCATCTTCTACATGGCCTACATGCGAGAGGGCGTGGAGGACCGCACCCGACGGCCCCTCATGTTCTCGTTCAACGGTGGCCCGGGCTCGGCGTCGGTGTGGCTCCACCTTGGGGCGATTGGGCCCAAACGCGTCGAGACGATGGACGACGGCATGCCGCCGCCTCCCTACCGCGTGATCCCGAACGAGCACACGTGGCTTGCCGATACGGACCTCGTGTTCATAGACCCGGTCGGCACGGGCTACAGCCGACCCAAGACGGCCGAGATCGGCAAGAAGTTCTGGGGCCTGCAGGGCGACGTCCAGTCCGTGGGGGAGTTCATTCGGCTGTTCCTGACGCGGTTCGGGCGCTGGTCCTCGCCGCTCTTCATCGTCGGGGAGAGCTATGGCACGACGCGGGCGGCGGGGCTGGCGGGCCATCTGATAGACCGCGGCATGGCCCTCAACGGGATCGTGCTCGTCTCCTCAATCCTGAACTTCCAGACGGGACGGTTCGCCAAGGGCAACGACCTGCCGTACATCCTGTTCCTGCCGACGTACACCGCGACGGCCTGGTACCACAAGAGGCTGCCTGAGGACTTGCAGAAGGACCTGGGAGCGACGTTGCGCCAGGTCGAGGAGTGGGCGGCAGGCCCCTATGCCGCGGCGCTGGCGCGGGGCGACGCGCTGTCGGCGGGCGAGCGCAACGAGGTGATCCGGCGCCTGGCCCGCTTCACGGGCTTGTCCGAGGGCTACATAGACGAGACCGAGCTTCGCATCCAGATCCACCGCTTCTGCAAGGAGCTCCTTCGCCGAGAGAAGCGGACCGTCGGGCGCCTGGACAGCCGCTTCAAGGGCATTGACGCCATTGCCGTAACCGAGTCGCCCGACTACGACCCGGCGATCGCCGTCATCATGCCGCCCTATACCTCAGCGTTCAACGACTACGTGCGCGGCGAGCTGAAGTACGAGACCGACGATGTCTATCAGATCCTGGGCACGGGCATCAAGAGCCCGTGGGACTGGGGATCCGCCGGCAACGGTTATCCTGATACGAGCGAGGCCCTTCGCTCGGCGTTCTCCAAGAATCCGCACATGCGGGTGTTCGTGGCATCCGGCTACTTCGATCTCGCGACGCCGTACTTCGCCACGCAGTACACCTTGAGCCACATGGGCCTCGACCCGAGCCTGCGAGGGAACATCACGACGGGTGAGTACGAGGCCGGCCACATGATGTACGTGCACGGCGAGTCGCTGGCCAGGCTCAAGGCGGACGTGAGCACGTTCATCCGGAGCTCGCTGCAAGGGATCACCGACCAAGATTGAGACGCTCGCGCTTCCCTCAGACACACGGCACATTATGGCCCGCCCTTCTCCATCAACGGCAACGGACACACCTGCGCCCATAGATCGCCTGCTCTATCCGTTTCACCGCTTCGCCCGGATCGAGGCGTCCAGCGGCGTCGTGCTGCTCGCGGCCACAGCGGCCGCCCTCCTCTGGGCCAACTCGTCCTGGCGGGGCTCATACACACGGCTGTTTGAAACACAGATCACTGTCGGCGCGGGCTCGTTCGCCCTGTCCAAGACGCTGGTCCACTGGATCAACGACGGTCTGATGTCTATCTTCTTCTTCGTCGCGGGGCTCGAGATCAAGCGGGAGATCATGGCGGGCGAGCTTCGATCCCCCAAGCGCGCCGCGCTGCCGGTTTCCGCGGCTCTCGGCGGCATGGTCGCTCCCGCCGCGATCTACGCGGCGCTCAACCACGGCACGCCTCTGGCTCGGGGCTGGGGCATTCCGATGGCAACGGACATAGCGTTCGCGGTCGGCATCCTGGCGCTCGCGGGCTCACGCGTCCCGACGTCTCTGAAGGTCTTCCTGACCGCTCTGGCGATCGTGGACGACATCGGCGCAGTCATCGTGATCGCTTTCTTCTACAGCGGGGCGGTCGCGCTCGCGACCCTCGCTGGAGGCGCGGCACTGCTCATGCTGTCCGTGGCGGCAAGCAGGGCGGGCGTACGCAGTCCCCTGGTCTACGCGCTGATCGGAGCCTGCGTCTGGCTGGCGTTCCTGAAGTCGGGGGTGCACGCTACCGTGGCGGGGGTGTTGCTGGCCCTGACCATTCCCGCCGCACGCCGGATGGACACCGACGCGTTCGTCGCCCGGGGCAGGGCGGCGCTGGCATGTTTCGAGAACGGTCCGGCCGATTCGGCACGGGACCTGGAATCCGAGCGGGAAGCCGCGGTGATCGAGCTTGAGCAAGCCTGTGAGGCGGTTCAGACGCCTCTGCAGCGAATGGAGTGGGCGCTGCATCCGTGGGTGAGTTACGTGATCATGCCAGCCTTCGCCCTGGCAAACGCCGGGGTGACGCTCAGCGGCGCGTCAGCCTCCTTGGCGTCCGGCGCGCCGATCGGCGTCGCGCTCGGTCTGGTGATCGGCAAGCCGCTCGGCGTCACTCTGTTCGCGTGGCTGGCTGTGCGAGCGCGGCTGGCCGAGATGCCTTCCGACGTCCGGTGGGCGCAGCTACACGGCGCTGGATGGCTGGCCGGTATAGGCTTCACCATGTCCCTGTTCATCGGCGGGCTTGCGTTTGAGCACGCAGCGGTCCTCGCCGGAACCAAGGCAGCCATCCTGGCTTCGTCCGTCGTGGCAGGCGTCGTTGGCTTCGCGATCCTGAGGCGCGCCGGCAGCTAGCCCGCGCTCCAGAGATCCACCAGCGCCCTGGCAGCCTGCTTGCTGAGTATGCGGCCCCGCGTCGCGCTGTCGAGGTCGGTCATCGCGAACACCGGCACCGCCGAGCCGACGCACGACGGACAACCGTCGTCGCAACTGCATTGGCGAATGACGGTTGCGATTGTCCTGGTGATCTCGTCCACGCGCTCGAGGCAGCGCTTCGCGAAGCCCATCCCGCCCGGATAGCGATCCCAGACGAAGAGCGCGTCAGCCCCTAGACAGGACGCGTCCACCGTTGCGCCGATATCGGATGTGTCGCACATGACGAAGAAGGGCGCGACATCCACGAGCACGTTGGCGAATCCCAGCAGCGCCTCGCCTACGATGTGTCCGTCGGCGCGCAGCCGCTCGACGACCTCGCTGGACGGAGCCATCCAGAACGCCACGGTCTCCAGTGTCTGGGGCGGAAGGTCCAGGCTCTCGAAGCCGAGGCTGTCGCGCGAGTGGAACCGGACCTTCTTGAACATGGGGATGGTGGTGGTCACGGTGACCTCGCCGTAGCCCAGCGCGCAGCCCTCGTCCTCACGCTTCTCGGAGGTCTCGTCAATGCGTATTTGGGCCATCTGGATGGACTGTGTGTAGTAGTCGAGGTCGCGCCTCTCGACGTGCACTACCTTCTGCTCGAGGTCCAGCCGCCGCACCAGGTAGGTCTCTCCGGAGTGCAAGTAGACGGCGTTATCGTGAAGCTGGGTCATGGCGCTCAGCTCGTCCGTCGTGCCCACCACGCGCGTGCCTTCGGTGTCGTCCTGGATGGTGTAGACCGGGCCGGCTATGTTGCGCAGGCTTACGTCCTGTGCCGGGTAACCGGCATCGGCCCAGTAGTAACGGCCTCCCGACTTCTCCACCTGTCGTCCCTCTTCGAGGATGTCGAGGATCGTGGAGGCGAACGGGCCGAACCGGCCGCCTTCCGCTTCGCCGTCGAGGGGCAGTTCGTGTACTGCGCACTGGAGGTGACCCACCACGATGTGCGGGTTGTCGGGGTCCACCACAGCCTGCTCCGGGTTCTGAGCGAAGAGGTAGTCCGGGTGAGCCATAAGGTACTGATCCACGGGTGCGTTTTGCCCTATGAGGAACACCAGTGACTCGTCGCGCCCACGGCCCGCCCTTCCCGCCTGCTGCCACAGGCTTGCGACGGTGCCCGGATAGCCGACCATGATGCAGGCGTCGAGACTCCCTATGTCAATGCCGAGCTCCAGCGCATTGGTACTGGCGACGCCGAGCACCTCTCGCGCGGCGAGCTTTCGCTCGATCTCCCGTCGTTCGTCGGGCAGATATCCGCTTCGATAGGCTTCCACTGAGGCGGCCAGACGTCGGCTTTCCTTCGCCAGTGACCTTCGAGTGTCTCGCAGGATCATCTCGGCGGCCAGACGCGTCCGGACGAAGGCGATGGTCTGAACCCCTGACGTGACCAGGGCCTTCATCAGGTGGACGGCCTCGCCGAGCGAGCTGCGCCTGTCGCCACCGACCCGGGGATCGTCGGAGGCGCCCCGGGCCGCGCCTTCGATGGGGGGCGGGTTCCAGAGCACAAAGGCTCTGGCGCCGCGCGGCGAGCCGTCTTCGGAGACGACTTCGACGGAGCGTCCGAACACACGCTCGGCGTGCTCTCGCGGGTTGCCGATCGTGGCGGAGCTGCCAATGAAGACGGGTTTGCTGCCGTAGTGGCCGCAGATCCTGTCGAGGCGCCGGATCACGTTGGCCAGGTGCGAGCCGAACACGCCTCGATACGCATGAACCTCGTCCACGACCACGAACGCGAGGTGGGAGAAGAACCGGTTCCAGCGGGCGTGGTTCGGCAGTATTCCCTGATGGAGCATGTCCGGGTTGGTGAGCAGCACCGAGGCCTTGTCTCGGAGCTTCCGGCGTAGCTCCGCAGGCGTGTCGCCGTCGTATGTGCCCGCCAGGAACCTGAGGCCCAGGTCGGGGCAGTCGAAGCGACCGATGGCCCGGAGCTGATCCTGGGCCAGAGCCTTTGTGGGATACAGGTACAGCATGGTGGCCATGGAGTCCTGCGCGATCCGCTCGGCGACGGGCACGTTGTAGCAGAGGGTCTTGCCCGATGCGGTGCCGGTAACGACCAGCACGTTGAGTCCGGCGCGCACCAGCGACACGGCGCGAGCCTGATGGCCGTACAGGCGCTCGATGCCCGCTCGACCGAGGGCCTCGGCAACGGCAGGATGCAGGCCCCCGTCCACGTCGGACCAGGAGGCGTCCCTCGGCGGCAAGTGACGGACGTGGGCGATCTGCTCGCTCCAGAACCTCTGCCGTGAAAGCTCGCTCAGTATCTCAGTCGCGTTCATCGTGGCTCTCTTCCGTGCCCGATGCCTGTTGCGCGCGCCGCTCGCGCAGACGGGCCATTGCGCGCGCCGCCACGGGGCTGCCGATCGTCACGGCCGCCGTCGGCGCCGACCGTGCTCCCTCTGCCGTGGCCGCCTGCTCCGGCGGAGCGTCTGCGCGCGGCGCCTGCAGCTCCGCCAGGCGTCGCCTCATCTGCCGGCTCAACTCCAAACGGCGCTCGCGTCGCATGGCGGGGTCGGCGACTCCGAGAGCGGCGTCCGGCTCCGGGAGGGGAGGCCCGACCGGCGCGCTCGGAGCGATGGGGTGGTGTGCTCGAGGCGACCGCATGACCTCAAGCCGCCTGCGCAGTTCCTGCTCCAGACGGGCGCGCCTCGCCTCGGGCGCGACATCGGCAGGCTCATCGTCCGGTTCGTCGAGGTGTTCGCCGTCCCCAAGCAGCAGATCGAGAACCATCAGCGCGGCGGCCTTGCTCGGGATGGACCCCTCCCCTCGCTCGACATTCCAGGTGGTGAACTGCCGCAGAGGCTTGCCGACGCAGCACGGACACCCGTGCACGCAGTCGCAGGATCGGATCATGTCGCGCACCGCAGGCATGATCTCATGCAGGCGGCCGTAGGCGCTCTCGGTGAAACCGAGCCCGCACGGGTAGCGCTCGTAGACGAACAGCGTCTGCCATGGGGTGTTGGCGCTCCCGACGCTATGCGAGAAGTCGGCGGTGTCGCAGGTCACGAAGAGCGGAAGCGCCATGCGCGTAGCATAGCCGATCCCACGGAGCCCGTTGTGAGGGTCCAGCCCTGCATCGCGAACCGCCTTCATGTGGGCCTCGGGCGGGATGACCCATAGGGCGGCTGTATCGAGGAGCAGCGCCGGCAGGTCGAGCCCGTGCATCGAGATGGCGTCGAGGGTGTAGAACCGTATCTTCTCGTATGCGAAGGTCTGGAATCGCGAGGTCACTTCGCCCCAGCAGGCTCTGCCCGCGCCGAAGCGCTTGGAGCGAAGCGTGTGATCCACGTGGTGGACATCGGTGCCACCCAGCGGCTGCGTGTAGTAGTCGGTCTGTTCGCGCTGAGCCCGTGCGCGGTTGCGCTCGAGGTCCAGCTCCAGCACCCGATAGGTGTCGCCCTGATGGATGTAGATGGCCTCGGGGTGGATGATGGGCTGGGCGTCGTACCGGTTCAACTCGCCGATGATCGCCCCCGTAGCCGCGTCCTCGATCATGACGTTGCCGTCGGAGAACCCTCGCATCGGCGTCTCATGCTGCGGCGTCTCCGGGGCGGAGTGGTACCAGGTGTCGCCCGTCCGCGTCAGCTTGCGGTTCGCCTCGAGCACGTTCGCAGCAAGCTCCGCGTTGGGCCCGAAGGTCGGCAGTTCTTCGGCCCGAACAGGCAGCTCGTGCGCGGCGCAGCGTATGTGCCCCAGAACGACGAACGGATTGTCGCCGTCCACGGTCGGCTTCTCGATGGCCCGGCCAAGCACATACTCGGGATGGCGCATGATATATTGGTTCGCGGGGGTATCGAGCCCGATCAGGATCACCAGCGCTTCGCGGTCTCTGCGCCCCGCCCTTCCTGCCTGCTGATGGTACGACGCGAGCGTGCCCGGGTACCCGACGATGATCGCCGCATCGAGCCCACCCACGTCTATTCCGAGCTCCAGCGCCGGGGTCGTGCTGACACCAAGCAGCTCGCCGCGGAAAAGGCGCTGCTCGATGGCGCGCCGTTCCTCCGGCAGGTATCCGCCTCTGTATGCCGTCACCATGGATGCCAGGTGTGGAGCCGACCTCCCGAGGAGCTCCGCGACGTAGCGTGCGATCAGTTCGGCGGTCATCTTGGCCTTACTGAAGGTGATGGTTGGCGCTCCCAGCCGCATGAGCAGGGCCATGACCTCGTGCGCCTCAACGTTGGCCGACCGGCGCGATCGCCAGACCGTATGGCGAGCCCTCGGCGGGTTCCACAGCACAGTGACGCGTGCACCCCGAGGACTGCCGTCTCGCGACACGATCTCCATAGGGCGGCCCGACACCGCACGCCCCAGGTACTCGGGGTCGCCCGTGGTCGCCGTACAGCCCACCAGCAACGGCTTCGATCCGTAGTGACCGCAGAGACGCGCGAGGCGGCGCATGAGGTTGCTCATGTTGGCCCCGAACACGCCGGAGTAGACGTGCATCTCGTCTACCACTACGGTGGCCAGGTTGCCGAGGAAGCCTGACCAGCGTCCGTGGCCGGGCATGATCCCTGCATGCAGCATGTCGGGGTTGGTGAGTATCACCGAGGCGTGGTCGCGCAGCTTTCGTCTGAGGGAGGCGGGCGTGTCGCCGTCGTAGACACCTGCCAGAGCATGATCGAGGCCGGCGGCCTCCATAGCTGCTCCCAGCGCGTTCATCTGGTCCTGGCAGAGAGCCTTCGTCGGGAAGATGATCAGGTGGGTGCCTCGCCCGTCGCGCCCGAGGCACTCGAGGATGGGCATGATGTACGCGAGGGACTTGCCGGAGGCGGTCCCGGTCGCCATGAGCAGGTCGCGACGCGACGCCGCCAGGTCCCAGGCCTCAGCCTGGTGCGTGTAGAGCCGACCTACGCCACGAGCGGTGAGCGCCCGTTCGATGTGGGCTCCGAGGGGCGTCGCGGGCTCCCTGTACTCGGCGGCGCGGGCGGGCTCGCGAGCGACGTGCACCATCTGGCCTGCGCGGCCCGGGCCTTCCCGAAGGGCGGCCAGGACCGCATCAACGTCCGTGGCTCGGGTCCCCCCTCGTTTCGAAGGAGCCGGCCCCGTGCTCATGCGCCGGGCTAGTCATCCCACTCGGATCCCGGCAACCGTGTCAGGATATCGGCGAGAGTAAGCAGGTCCTGTGCGTTGTGCTCAATGATACGCACGACCTCGACGGCATTGCCTGTCCGCACGTACTCGCGGTAAGCGTCGGGTATCTCGCTGCCCGGCAGGTCGTCCAGCCTGGGCCGACCGCACACCCGCGTTTCGAGCGTCTGAAGGCGGCAGTCGGGCATGCGCCGCTTCCAGGCTCGGCGGGCAGCATGAAGCAGATCAAGATGGGGCAGATCAACCGACAACGGCACGCGGTGGACCGCGGCGCGGGCCCGGACATTGGGCATGTCGAACGACTTGCCGTTGAAGCTCACAAGGAGCCGGCTGGCGGCGACGTCTTCCGCGAACCTGGCCACGATCGCAGGCTCCTCCGCGTAGCTTCTGGCCAGGTACTGCCGCACCTCGAAGCCGCCGACCGTCCATGCCATGACGCCGATCAGGAAGACCTGTGCGCATCCGAGCCCCGTCGTCTCGATATCCATAAACAGCAGGTCCTCGGGCGCGGGTAGGCCGCCGTTCTGGCCTACGTCCGTCACCGAAGCCGCGATGTCGCGCCACCCCTCCCTGATGAACCTGCGACCCACCTCAGGCTCGTGTTCGGAGAGCTCCGCTCCGGCGCGGCGCACCTCGAATGCGGCTCCGTGGCTGGGCGTTGTGAAGGACGCACCGGCCACGACGTCATCCAGCCTCACGTGGGCCAGCCCGGCAAGACGATCGGAGGCCGCTCGCCGCGGCAGGGGAACGGCATCGCGCGGGTACACGATCGCCGCCTGGAGCTCGGCGCGGTCGCCTGTCGCCTCGTCCTCTTCCCGCAGCGGCTGACGGTTCAGCCTTTCCAGTCTGCGCCTGATCTCGTCGGAGATTCCCATTTCCCGCGCCCGTTCTGTCTATGATACAGGATAGCGTGTTCTTTCGTCTACATGGGTGCGGCGGGTCCCGACGCGCCGCGCCGGTCATGTCCTGGGACGGTTGCGAAGTGACAGCACAGCGCCCTGCAGGCAACTGGGCGACCTTCATCACAAACCGTGACGCGCACCCCCCCGACGCGCTGTCGGCAGGAGTGTCGTCGCGGCATCCAGAACCCCGTTGGAAGGTGGGAGGACGGTCCTATGGAACCTGACGAGGTTACGCGGCGGCGGATCATCGGCGCCGGCGCTCTGGGGATGATCGCGGCCGGGGCGCACGCGGCCGGACGGGCGCTCGCTGACGGACGAGGAGGGGCGATGAGCATGGGCGGCGAGCAAGAGGCACGGGCGCGCCTGGGCGCGGGACGCTGGAACGTGACGGATTTCGGGGCGACGGGAGACGGCGCAGCGGACGACACCGGCGCATTCCAGAAGGCGCTGGACGCGGCCGGGAAGGCGGGAGGCGGCGAGGTCTACGCGCCTCCGGGGAGATACCGCTTCGTCGGCTCCCTGGTTGTGCCGCCGGCGACGGGACTCACCGGTTCATTTCTGACCGTCCCGGCCCACAACGGCATCAGGGATGCGGGCCTGCCCAAACCCGGCGACGACGGCACGACGCTGATGCCCGTCGGCAGCGCCGGCAAGGAGGATGGGCCCCCCTTCATCACGCTGAACACCAACAGCGTGCTGAGAGGGGTGACGATCTGGTATCCCGAGCAGGACCCCAGGGCGCGGCCCAGGCCATACCCGTGGACCGTGGCGATGAAGGGCAAGAACCCCGCGGTGCTGGACACGGAGCTCCTCAATCCCTACAACGCCATTGACACGACCACGACCGAGCGCCACCTGATCCGGTGTGTCCACGGTCAGCCTCTGCGGCGCGGCATCAAGGTGGACCAGATCTACGACATCGGTCGGATCGAGGACGTCCACTGGAATCCGTGGTGGAGCATGGCCGAGCCTGTCATGAAGCTCATGGGCGAAGAGGGCGAGGGGTTCATACTCGGAAAGACCGACTGGGAGTACATGGTGAACTGCTTCTGCATCATGTACTCGGTCGGCTTCCGGTTCACGAAGTTCAACCATGGCCCCGGCAACGTCGTCCTCACTCAGTGCGGATCGGACGTTGGACCGGTGGCGGTTCTGGTGGAGGACTGCCAGGCCCATGCGGGCATCGCGTTCACCAACGGTCAGTTCATGGCCGGCATCAGGGTTGCCGCATCGAATGCGGGCCCGGTGAAGTTCCACAACTGCGGCTTCTGGCCCATCGGCACGACGGACTGGCACGCCGAGCTGGAGGGCGCCGGACACGTGACGTTCAACGGCTGCCACTTCTCCGACTGGGCCATGAAAACGCCGGGCACCCATGCGATCCGGGCGCGGTGCAGCGGACTGACCGTCATGGGCTGCGACTTCATGGCCGCCGGCAAGAACCAGATCGCCATCGGCGAGGAAGTCAAGAGCGCCGTGGTGGTCGGCAATCGGCTCCGCGGCGGCGAGAGGATCGCCAACCGCTCGAAGGGCGCTCAGATCGGGTTGAACGGCACAGAGTGAGGAGCCCCATGGAGCCCGCAAAGGAGATTCAGACCATGATGCTTAGCGGCGTAGCCGGCCTGTGCGCCGTCGCCGTGGTCGCGCTTGCGCTTGCCGCGACGGGCGCGTCCGCCGAACCCCGCAACCCCAACACCGACTGGTTCCTGAAGGCAGGCTACGGCGTGTTCGTGCATTACCTGAACGGCCTCCAGAACAACAGGGAGCAGCTCCACAGCCTTGGGCGCGAGACGAGCTGGGACCAGTGCGTACGCGAGTTCGACACGGAGCGCTTTGCCGAGACGATGAAGGAAGTCGGAGCCGGGTACGTGATCTTCACCGTCATGCAGGTGACCCGTCACATGATCGCGCCCAACGCCACCTATGACCGAATCAGCGGCTACAAGCCCGGCGAGGCCTGCGCGCGCAGAGACCTCGTGGAAGACCTCTACCGCTCACTGCACAAGCGGGGCATCCCGCTCATGCTCTACTGGACGGGCGACGGTCCCAGAGCCGATCCCAGGGCAGGCCCGGCCTTCGGGTGCGGCACGCCGGTCGCCACGGAGTTCGTTCGCAA
>Ga0172368_10004583_pt1 | contig 15905 bp, 16 predicted proteins | sample Lak11m_FD_114540 | JGI IMG/M metagenome (GOLD analysis project Ga0172368, IMG submission 114540) | Freshwater microbial communities from Kabuno Bay, South-Kivu, Congo - kab_022012_11m | ecosystem: Environmental > Aquatic > Freshwater > Lake | place: Democratic Republic of the Congo: South-Kivu...
CGCACGCTGGCCGGGCTGGCGGTTTGGAAATGGGGCTGATAATGTACGAATGCTGATTGTGTTAGAATGAATTTGTATGACTGAAAACGTTAAGATTGTCGCAACCAACCGCAAGGCTGGTTTTGAATATTTTTTACTCGAGAAGTTTGAAGCGGGTCTGGCATTGCAGGGAAGCGAGATCAAGTCCATTCGCGCCGGGCAAATGAGCATTGTCGAAGCCTACGTGGATATCGCAGACGGGCGAAATGCCTGGCTGATCGAGTCGAACATCGCGCCTTATGCGCAGGCCAATCGCTTCAACCATGACCCCAAACGCAAGCGGCGTTTGCTCCTGCATAAGAAACAAATCCGCGAGATGTGGGAAGCCATAAAGCAAAAAGGGATGACAGTCGTCCCGACCAAGGTCTACTTAAAAGATGGACGCGCCAAGATCGAGGTCGCTCTGGCGCGCGGCAAGAAGGCCTATGACAAGCGCGCCGAAATCGCCAAGCGCGACATGGCACGCGAGCAGGATCGAGAAAGCCGGGTAAGGTAATCGAGCAAGTTTTTTGTGGAATTAAACAATGAGTCAACCTTCCACGATCGGCAGCATCAATCTTCTTCCCGAAGAACGCAAGCGTGAGATCTATTGTGGTCTCACACCCAGGGAGTTGATCGAACGTTTCAACCTCCCCCGCTCTTTTGTCGATTCTCAGGGGAATTCACTCATCCGCGCCAAATGGGCACCGGGAAATCCGTCTGTTGAGTTTTCCCTTTTCCACAAAGCCGATTTTCCCGACCCTATCTTATACGGACACTTAACCGACACGATGAACGGGCAGATCCATGTCCTGCTTTATATTCTGAATGACCCGGATGCTCCGCGCTTTGACGTTGACAAAATGCCGGATGGCCGCGCCACAAAATTCGGTACGCTCTTCAGAAATCTTGAAGCGGAGAAAGCCGCCCTCGAAGCGGGACTCGCCCCGGGTCAGGTGCGACATGGACTGCGACTCTTGAACCAAGCAGTGATCGCGTTCGAGAATTTTGTCGAAGACCTGGGTCACGAGATGTATTTCGTCGAGCCGTTGTATTATCACAACGCAGTAATATTCGAACGCTATGGTTTCGCTTATCAGCAGGGACGCAAATTAATGGAGCGTATTCACACGGAATTTTCTGAAAACGGGAAACTGTTGAAACAACTTGACGACTCCACCTTTCGCCGCAAAGAAGCGCAAAGCAGAATCCGCCTGCGATCATGGGCCATCCATGATGGGATTCTTGGAGAGCCGTTCACAAACGTTACGATGTATAAACGTGTGGGAAAATCAGCAGGCGTCAGCACGACGGCAGATGCAAAGTGGTAGGCGTTTGCCCACCAGGGTGTAAATAAAAAGACCGTGTTTGATCACGGTCTTTCTCTAAAGGTAGCGGGGGCAGGACTTGAACCTGCGACCTTCGGGTTATGAGCCCGACGAGCTGCCACTGCTCCACCCCGCATCGAAGTCTGCCGAATATACCAGATAAAGACTGCACCGTCAAGCTACTTTTATATTCTACACCTAAAACGAAAAACAGAATGTTAAAGAGCGGCATTAAATGGGTTGACAAAGTTTGTTAAGATTTGGTGTATAATGAATCATCCATAACAAATGAAACCAAGAATAAAGAATCATATTTATACACATGGCTGATTCCCTTCTGGTTATTGAAGGCCGACACGCAGATATCCCTTCTTTCGCAAGTGAGTTACAGAAGAAGGGATTTGAAGTCCACATCGCGAAAAGCGGTGGCGCGGCGGTAACTCGTTTGGAAAAAATAAATCCAAGCCTGGTTGTTGTTAATGCTGCGTCACTTCGCAGTACCGGCTTGCGCATTTGCCAATCCATCCGCGATAAAAATCCAAAATACCCCATCATTCTTGTGCTTGCAAAAGAAGCCAGGGTTGACAAGGATATTGCCGACGCTGTTTTGGTCCTGCCGTTCACCGTTCAAAAGCTATCGAACCGCATCAAACCGCTTTTACCCGGCGATGGGAAAAATATAGTGCATGTTGGGCCTATTCGTCTGGATGTTGAACACCGGCGCGTAAAGTGTCTTGGCAAAAATACAAAGCTCACACCGCGGCTTGTTGCCCTGCTTCAACTTTTGATGGACAAGCACGGCGAGGTTGTCGAACGCGAAGCCCTATTTAAAAAAGTCTGGGAAACAAATTACACCGGCGATACACGCACACTTGACGTTCATGTTTCGTGGTTGCGACGCGCCATCGAGCTTGATCCCCTCAAACCGAAATTCCTGAAGACCATTCGCGGTGTTGGATATCGCTTAGACGTTTAAAGCGAGCCAATTGGTTCGCTTTTTTTATTCAAGCATCATGATATAATAGAACTTAAGTTCTATTATCAAACCCATACCTCCTAAAAAATTCCTCTATGACAAATCGCATTTATTTCGGAGACAATCTTCCAATTCTAAAAAGCCTTCAAGACGAATCCATTGATTTGATATATATTGACCCTCCATTCAATACTAGAAAAGTTCAGAAAAGAACCACAATTCGGACTATCCAAGATAATAAAGGGGATCGGAAAGGATTTAAGGGAAACACTTATCGAACCTTAGAACTTGGAATCAAAGCATATCAAGATAGTTTTGATTCCTATATAGATGGCTTTTTACGGCCAAGGATCAAAGAGGCCTATCGCTTATTAAAACCACATGGAAGTTTATATTTCCATATTGATTATCGCGAAGTACATTACTGCAAAATACTTTTGGACGAAATTTTCGGCAGAGAATCTTTCCTAAATGAAATTATTTGGGCCTACGATTACGGAGGTCGAGCAAGGTCAAAATGGCCAGCAAAGCACGATAACATTTTGTTTTATGCGAAAAACCCTGAGAAGTATATTTTCAATACAGGGGCTATTGATCGAGAACCCTATATGGCACCGGGCTTGGTAGGGCCAGAAAAAGCAAAAAAAGGAAAACTGCCTACTGACACCTGGTTTCCAAGGTTTGTCGGAACTAGAGCGGATAAAACTGATACATGGTGGTGGGAATCCTATTTCGGTAAAGGTTCAAATACTGCAATGTGGCAAACAATCATTCCTACAAGTAGCAAGGAACGTGTGGGATATCCAACACAAAAACCCGTCCGACTAATTAATCGAATCATCAAAGCATCTTCGCTACCGGGTAGCGTAGTTCTCGACTTTTTTGCAGGTAGCGGAACAGTAGGCGAAAGCTGTTTGGAACTTAAAAGAGAATTTGTGTTAATTGACAGCAACAAAGAGGCTCTTGAGGTCATGGCACAAAGATTTAGCGGTGTAGAAGGAATCAAATGGACGAACTTTGATCCAAAACCTTATCAAAATAAAAAGGTTAATGAAAGAACAAATTCGGCCGGAAAGATTCCTTCGATTAGCCCAGAATTTCTAATGTTAGCGGCGACTGCTAGTTATCTTCAACAGGGTTTGCAGGAAAATAGTGACTTATGGAAAGACAGTCCATTTGAGTGGGTTCTGCAATTACCAGCAAGAAAGAAGGGCAAATTAGGGAGGGAACTACTCTCCTCGTGGCTGAGTAGCAAAAAAATATTTGTTGAGTCGACCAAAGACTCTAGCGAAACACTAATCATAAAAGGATTTCGAGTCGCAATCAAATTTTCTACTATGTGGGCAAAAGGATATTATCGTTTTCAACAGATTAGATCCAGTGGTTACGATTATATTATTTGTTTGGGCATATCACCTCTGCAGGCTCATTGCTGGGTATTTAGCAAAGACTATGCTATTAAGAATGCTACTGTACAACATAAGGATGAATACTGGATGCCTATTAATCCGACGAAGCCTCCCGAATGGGCGGAGGGCTGCGGAGGCTCATTAGAAGATGCCTACGAAATACTAAATAAAATCAAGCCAAAAAATAAAGCATAAAAGGACTAAAATGACAACGCTTGAATTCGACCTATTGGCATCTGCTGCAAATTTTATTAAACCGGAATTTCAAAAAGATACTTCGATTTGGGCAGGGAGTCCCTTCGAATGGGCATTAACATTACCATCAGCTTCTAAAGGGAAACTCGGAAAACGCTTAGTTTATCAATGGTGCGCTATTAAAGGTTCATCCATTGATAATAGTCCGGACTCTGAAGCTGATATGTTAATAAACGGCCACAGAGTGGAAATAAAATTTTCCACTCTGTGGGAAGCGGGTATTTACAAATTTCAACAAATTCGAGATCAAGATTATGAATATTCGGTTTGTCTGGGAATTTCTCCATTTGAGGCACATTGCTGGGTTCTAAGCAAGGCAATCCTGAAGAAGCATGTTATCGGGCACTTGGGACAACACACAGGCTCCACAGGACAAGAAACTGCTTGGTTTACAGTTACTCCTCACAACCCACCTGATTGGCTTATGCCACATGGAGGAACACTAGAAGATGCTTATACTGTTTTGAAAAGTTTAAGTCACAAGAAATAAATAATTACTCCCGACACGAAGCGGGAGTAATTATTTTTAATAATGAATGTCCACAGTGGTGCCGTAGCCGCGAAAATAATATTTGTTCGAAAGATCGGCCACAGTATGCTCTGGCCGCGCCCAGCGGAAGATCCATTGCGCTTCGTTCGTGCGCATGTTGACACAGCCATGACTCATTGGTGTGCCGAAATTCTCATGCCAGTAGGTGCCGTGGAAGGCATGGCCGGCCGGGGTGAAGAAACAAGTATAAGGGACGCCAGCCAGCACATAATCATCCACGCTGGCGAAGAGGTCACCTCCGCCCATATGCTTGGATGGCAATTTTTCTTCGACATGCCATTCGCCGCTGGGTGTTGTTGTCGAAAGCCCTTTACCGCCGCCCCCTCCGGGAATACCGGACGAGATGTTGGTTTGAAAAACAGCTTTGCCATATTCATAGGCCACCAAAGTCTGCGTAGCCAGATTGAGGTCAATGCGTTTATTTTCCCAGGGAACCTCCGGGCTTATCGGAGCCAGGTTCTCGTGCGGGATCGGCCGCAGATGCGCACCAGCAACGTAATACGAACCGCTCAACTCATCGAAGACGCGATACCAAGTCAGGCCGTCGGGACCCTGCTCTACAGCATCAATCCAGTGAACCGACTCATAATAAAGCCGCCATTCAAGCATTTGCCAGCCGTAGGTTTTGGTATGACGCCAGGGTTGGGTGAAGGGAACTGTAACTTCCGTCAATTGCCGAGTCCCTTCCGGAAGAGATGTCAGCGGGATGTTGGGAAGGATCTTCACACGTTGAATACTTCCACGGTGCATGTACCCGCCCCAAACGCGGAACCAAACCGGATTCCATTTTGGTTCTTCGGCTATAACTTCATCATAAACATGAATAAGCTCATCGCGACTGTAGGATGCAATTATTACGCTCTTATCGGATGGCGCGCTATAAACGCTCATGGATTTGGTTGCTATACGTATTAAATTGCTATCGTCGAAATTGCTGAAATCAGGCACAAAACGTCCAATGGCAAGTCCGGCTAGGCTAACGCCGCCCAATTTAAGAAAATCGCGGCGTGAAAAGCGCGAGTTCATGCAAAGAATTGTAACCGAAAACGTTTAAGATTTAAACCCGCCAATAAAAAACCGCCATTCATGTTGGTGAAGGGCGGTTGGGATATTCAATTGTAGGTCAGGCTTCAACAGGGGCCGGGATCATATCCTTGAGCAGGATCTCAAGGGCCATTGTGTGTCCGCAACGCTGGTGGGTAATGAAAAACTCGCAGTCGCACTGAAATGTTCCACCATCAAGTATTACGTGGTGATTATTATTATCGCCGTGAAAGGTCAGATCAAATTTGTTGAACCGGAACCGCTCGCGTTCCTCTGCATAGCGTTTTGCTTTTTCTATCTTTCCGATCATTCCTGAATCCATAGTTCAATCTCCTTTCGAGTTTGAAATAAAAAAGGCACGCAAATAGAAGCGTACCTTTCCATTTAGGGAACAAACACCTTGTCAGTCATCACTCGCATAAGCAGGGTTTCCTTGAGTTGAGTATAGCCAGATTCGGAGGACGAGTCAACACCCCGCCCGGGAATGTCGGTCAATTGTAGGGAAGCCGCCCACTAGTCGGCGGGTGATGCGAGGGCGGTTGGTTCATCGCCATTAAAAACAGTTATTTGGGGCCATTTGAAGACGATCAAGAGCATCCCCAAAATACAGCCGATCCCACCGCTGATAATGGCAAAAGGTGCACCGAACAATTGCGCCACTAGTCCGGCTTCCATTTCGCCCAGTTGCGGCCCGCCCTGAAAGAAAATTTGATTGACACTGGTCATGCGTCCACGCATCTCGTCCGGCGTTTGCAACTGGCGGATTGTGTTGCGGATAATCGTACTGACCGAGTCCGCCGCGCCGGTCACAGCCAGGGCGCACCATGCCAGGACAAAGGAGGTGGAGAGACCAAAAATGACAGTTGCCACCCCGAAGACCACCACCGATCCCAAGAACAAAGGACCTTGCCGCCGTAGTTGATGAATCTGCGAAACGACAACCGCCGCAAGCACGGCCCCGGCTGCTTGCGCCGCCGAAAGCCAGCCATAAGCCACGACTCCTACATGCAGGATATCACGAGCGATGAAGGGCATCAGTGTATTGGCTGATGCAAAGAATGTGGCAACGAAATCCAACAACATGGTCGAGAGAATGATCGGCTTGCGGACGATAAAACGTATCCCATCTTTAATGGATGAGACATTAACGCCGCTGACCAGGTGATCAATCTTCTGCGGCACGTCTCCGATGAGAAAAAGTGCTATAAGTACAGCGATATAGGAAATGGCATTAATATAATAAGCGCCCGCCTGACCACTAATCGCAATCACAACACCACTCAAGGCCGGACCAATCACCGCCCCTGCTTGAAAGGCAATCGAATTCAAACTAAAAGCATTGGCCAAATCCTTTTCTGGAACAAGATTTGGAATCAGCGCGGCACGAGCCGGACCATCAAACGCAATCACGATCGCCTGTAACGCGGTCACGCCGTAGATATACCAAATGGTAATATGCTCAAACTGAGTCAATAGACCCAGCGCGACCGCAAGGAGTGCGGCAAGGGACTGCGTGATGAAGATGATCGTACGACGATTATAAGAATCGGCCACTGCGCCGCTAATTAGTGAAAAGATGATCACCGGCAGAATGCGCGCCAATCCAACACCACCGAGGGCAATTGGCTGATCGGTCAGCGTGCGGATATGCCAGAAGATGGCCCAGATCTGCATTTGTGTTCCGGCAATCGAGATCAATTGTCCGAGCCACAGATAAAAGAAACGGCGGTGTTTTAAAGCAGGAGGAATGTGGAGCATCTTGCGTAATTCCTTTCAAGAACAGAAACAGGAGGCGAAATAAAATTCACCTCCCGCTAATAACTTATGAATATTTTTATCGGGCTACGTTCCCCAATCGCGCAGATAAAGAAAATCGTAGCCAACCGTACGATTGCTCAACTTTGCAATCGGCGGCATCATGCGTTTGAATTGATTGCGCTGAACACATCCAACGATCTTGCGAACAAAAGCTTCATCAAAACCGGCGCCAATGCAATCCTGAAGAGTATAGCGTTTATCAACCAACAGATAAAGCAATTTATCCACGTGATCATAAGTAAAACCCAACTCGCCCTCATCGGTCTGGCCTTCCCACAAATCAGCGGACGGGGGTTTGTCGATAATCGGTTGCGGAATTTTCAACGCCTGCGCCAGTTGGCGTACCTGAGTTTTATACAAATCGCCGATTGGATTAATGGCCGAAGCCATGTCGCCCCACAACGTGCTGTAGCCAAGCAAAATCTCAGTCTTGTTGCTGGCGCCAATCGCGAGGCCTTTAAACACCTCAGTGCGATCGTACAGGACGATCATGCGCGTGCGCGCCATGATATTGCCTCTGCGTACCTTTGACATATTCGGATCAGACTTAATCAACGGGTCAACCATTTCAGTGATCTCAAACGTCTCGCTCTGGACTTTGAACTGGTCAATTATCAATTGAGCATGTTCAAGCGAATCAGGTGATGACGAGCGATAAGGTAGGCGCAGAGTCAGGACATTTTCCGCGCCTAAAGCATCGACAGCCAACGCGCACGAGACGGCTGAATCCAGCCCACCGGAAAGATTGACCACCGCGCGCGCGTAGCCGACACGATTAATTTCGCTCTTGATGAAGCCCGTCAGGATTTTGCGGGCAAGGTCGGTGTCGATTTTCAATTCAATTTTCATGCAAGACTCAAACCACTATTGTTTTGAAAGGATGCGTTGAAGTTCTTTTTGAACGAGGTCAGTCTGCTCGTCACGCAGGAGTGGCAAACGCGAACGCGTCCTGCGGATTTGATTCAGATCAAGGCTGGCCATTGTAAGTGCTTCTTCGAAATATGGGCCATGTGCGAGCAGTTCACCGTTGGGACCATAAACCGTCGCCCCACCCCAGAAGTTGAGGCCGTCTTCGAATCCAATGCGGTTGCTGTGCGCTACAAAACTGGTGAAGAAATTTGAATACGATTGATTGACATTCTCCACCCAATATGCGGACTCAAGTTTATCGTATTCATTGAGTCCGCGGCCCGGCGAAGCAGACGAAAAGAGAAACAAATCCGCGCCATCGAGCCAGAGCAAATACGGCGTGGAAACGTGCCAGAAATCTTCGCAGATCAACATTCCAACACGGCCAAAGCGCGTATCAAATGCTCGGACAGAATCGCCGCGTGCGAAGAAACGGCCCTCGTCAAAGAGCGAATAGGTAGGCAGATAGATTTTATGATGAACATGGAGAACGCGTCCGCCGGAGAGGTAGGCAGATGCAATGTAAAAGCGGTGACGGGAGTCTTCATCCACGAATCCCACTACCAGGTCCAGATCTTGACTCGCCTTGAGCAGCGGCTTGAAAACGGGATCATCATCCACAGGTCGATGTGCGACGCTTGCAACGATATCCTGCAAGGCGTATCCAGTTAGAGAAAGTTCGGGGAATACGATTAAGTCAGCTTTCTGGGCTTTGCCTTGCTTGATAAAGTCCAGATGCTTATCGAGATTGGCTTTTACATCCCCGAGATTGGTGGCAATTTGGGCAAGAGCGAGGGTGAGTTGCATTGAACGAATCTTACCACGCTTGTTTGAAATAAAAAAAGGCCCGAAAGGGTTGCTCATCGGGTCCTCATGGCGGAGAGGGAGGGATTCGAACCCTCGGTGGACCGGAGCCCACAACAGTTTTCGAGACTGTCCCATTCAACCGCTCTGGCACCTCTCCATGTAGCGCGGCGAATTATATCTTAAATTTCCACGCTCGAATGCATTTCGGGATAATAAGTCTCGTTCATGGATCGCTCTAATAATTTTTCTTTCAAAGCCATAGCGGGAGCCTGTTCGCCGTGCACAAGGAAAACTTTCTTAACCTGACCTTTGACCGAAGCCGCATATTGAACGAGCAAATCCTGCCCCGCATGACCGGAAAGTCCGCCAATAGTAGCGACCTCGGCCCTGACGCCATAAGGCTCGCCAAATATCCTAACCTGTTTCTCGCGGTCGGCCAAACGCCGCCCCAATGTATTTGGCGCTTGCCATGAAACGATGCAGATCATGTTCTTTGGATTTTCAATGTTGTTTCGCAAATGATGCAGAATGCGTCCGGTTTCTGCCATACCCGAAGCGGAGATGATGACCATAGGTTCTCTGCGATCATTCAGGGACTTGGATTCTTCCACCGACTTGATGTAGGTCAAATATTTGAAATCCAACGCCGGATGTTTGGCTTGCAAAACAAACTCACGCGTCTCCTCGTCGAAACATTCAGGATGTTTGCGGAAAATCTGTGAAGCATTCACCGCCAGCGGGCTATCCACAAAAACGGGAACAGGCTGAACATCGCCATTGCTGAACATTTCGTTGAGGTGATAAACAAGCTCCTGCGTGCGGCCCACTGCAAAGGCCGGGATGATCAACTTACCGCCGCGATTCACTGTTTTCTCAACTACTTCGCGAAACTCTTCGAATGCCAGGTTTGGATCACGATGCGGCTTATCGCCATAAGTTGATTCCATCAAAAGAAAATCCACGTCACTCGGCATGACCGGGTCGCGCAACAAAGGCAATTTCATGCGCCCAATATCGCCGGAGAACATGAACTTGACTTTGCGGCCTTTTTCTTCCAGGGTCAACGCTATCCCCGCCGAGCCAAGAATGTGACCAGCTTCCACAAAACGCGCCGTCACGCCTGGCACGGGCGAAAAGACTTCGTCATAGTCCACGCCCTTGAAAAGTTCCGCGGCACGCTCGGCATCAGCTTCCGTATATAACGGCTCAATCGGACCATCGTGACGACGTGATGCTTTCTTATTCACGAACTCCGCATCCGATTCCTGAATGCGCCCCGAATCCGCCATCATGATCGCGGCCAGATCCACAGTTGCTTTTGTAGCGTAGATTGGGCCATGAAATCCCTGCTTGACTAAATTTGGGATGTTGCCACAATGGTCAATGTGTGCGTGAGAAAGGACCAGCGCATCCACTTTTGCCGGGTCGTAGGAAAAACTACGATTGCGCGCATAACTTTCATCGCGGCGACCTTGATACAATCCACAATCCAGTAAAAGTTTTTTACCATTAATCTCCAGCAGATGCTGTGACCCCGTCACCGTTTGTGCCGCGCCGTGAAAATTAAGTCGCATCTCAGCCACCCAACACATGCAAAATTTGTGATCCAAATTTTTCCAACCGCCAGGGAGAGTTCTTCATGATGGAACTCAGATCTTCCGAACCTCGTTCCGCCAAAACCAGCAAAAGAGATTTGGGCAGGACGACATCCGATTCGACATTCATCTCATCCGCGACTTTTTTGCGCCAGGCTTTTAGTTTATCGAGACGTTTCAAATACGCTTCGTTCGCATGTTGAGGCGGCTCCCGTTTTACAAGTGGATTCTCCGCTCCGTGCTTGACCGCTTCGAGCACAGACTTACCCCAATAGTCCACCTGTTTCGCCGAAAGACCAATTCCCGCCAAGTCATCCAGCGTGGATGGCTTCGCCCGCGCAATCGCAATCAATTTATCGTCAACCATTACCTTAAACGGGGGGCGGTCCAGACGTTCAGCGAGATGCTCACGCAAAAGCACCAATTCCTTCAAGATCGTCAGGTCTTGCGACGTCATATCACGTCGCGAACTAAAGCGTGCCCAATAAGGTTCATCGCTTTGATGTTTGGAACCGTTTGGCAAACAGGCCATATGGAAATCTTCCTCGGCCAAGGGCCACAGACCCTTGTCTTCGAGTTCGGCTTTTAGTAAATTACGCAATGGGATGAGAAAATGCGTATCGAGGCGGGCATAAAGTACCAGGTCCCGCGAGAGCGGACGCACACCCCAATCTGCCTTCTGGAATCGCTTATTCACTTTCATGGAAAATTTTTCGTCCAGCAAACGATCCAGTCCTGCCTGCCTGCGCCCGAGGATGCGTCCGGCCTGCATGGTGTCAAAAAGATTGGCGAACGTAAAACCGTAATCGCGCCGCAAACAAATGATGTCATACTCCGCAGCATGAAAAATCTTTTCAATATTTGGATTGGAAAAGACCGGCTCAAGCAGACTAAGATCATCAAGTGCGAGCGGATCAACAAGGTAATCATTTTCGAGAGTGGAGAACTGGATCAGGCATACACGTTCGCGATAAGCGTGCAGACTATTTGACTCTGTATCGACCGCGACGTGCGGATGTCGGCTTAATTCATCGGCAAGCTTCGAAAGCTGGCTGGTTGATTGAATCAAAATAGGAGGGGCTAGTGCTTCCAAAACCATAAGCGTGATTATATCTCTCGTTCTTTTTCCATGATGAGTGCGGCTTCACCATCATTGTAATAGGCCTGCCAGACATCTGCCCGGTAATAGCCTTCTTGTTCATAGAGACGGATGGCTCCAGCGTTGGAGGCGCGTACCGAGAGTCTCACACGCGGAGTTTTGAGCTGCGCCTCGCAGACTCGCAAAAGTTGACGACCAATGCCTTTGTGCTGGTATTCAGGCAAGACGCCAATTGTTGCGATCCACGAGAAGCCCTGCGAAGGATGCGGATCACCTGCAACGAAGCCGATCATTTGGCCGTCTTCAACTGCTTTCAAACGCACCACATCTGAAAAGGTCAGAACCGCTAACAGGTCGAGGAAAGGCCAGGCATCTTTATCAAAACAGGCATGCTCCAGTTTATTGAGTGCACCGAGGTCAAGAAAAGAAGCGGGAAGAATATCCATAAAAGAAAAATGTTTGTCCGTTAAAACTAGGCTGATTGTACCAAACCATGGAAAATAAAAAGTGGAAAGCGGCATCTTTCTTCCACTTTCCACTCAAACGGTTATTGTCTACGTGCTATTTCTTGCTGCCAACGATCTTCTCCACCATGCTCGTGAATTCAAGCGGAAAGATGTATTTCGTGGAGGCGCCATTGCCAATGGATTTGAGGGCTTCAAAATACTGCAGGGTCATCGTATTCTGATCGACCAACTTGGCAGAATTGAAGATATTGGTCAATGCATCTGCGTATCCTTGTGCGCGCAGAGCCTGGGCTTGACGTTCGCCTTCGGCGGCCAAAATGGCGGACTGCTTCTGGCCTTCAGCACGCAGAATGGCGGACTGCTTTTCGCCTTCAGCCACGTTGATGGCGGCTTCGCGCGTACCAGTCGACTCGGTCACGACGGCGCGGCGGATACGTTCTGCCGTCATCTGGCGATTCATCGCTTCCTGAACATCCTTGGGCGGAATGATCTCGCGGATTTCAACGTTGGTGACTTTCACACCCCAGCGTTCCGTGATCTCGTCAAGACGGGTGCGAAGCATGGTGTTGATATGTTCGCGCTCCGAAAGCACGTCATCCAGCGGAATACCGCCGATGACCGCGCGCAAAGTGGTCGCGGCGATACCAGCCGCAGATAACTCAAAATTCTGAACTGCCAGCACCGACTGTCCCGGGTCAAGCACCTTGTAATACCACAGAAAGTCAATCGAGATGGGTGCGTTATCCTTGGTGATGGAGACCTGATGCGGCACTTCACGGATCTGCTCGCGAAGATCAACCATTTTCGGAATATCCACAAAGGGGATCAGCAAAACTATGCCGGGGCCTTTGGGCTGGGGCAAAACGCGTCCCAATCGGAAGACCACCAGGCGCTGATACTCCGGCACAATCCGAATAGCATTGGCTAAAAAGATTACTGCCACTACCACCACCGCGCCGATCAAACAAAATGTAGATGTAATCGCTGCGTTCATTCAATATCTCCTTTTGAAATTATTTGATTGTTCCCAGACTTTCAATAACCAAAACAAAACCTTCACGACCTATAACCCGGATCGGGCTTCCGGCCGGCACCGCCTTTTCACTGCGGGCACTCCACAACTCTCCAGCCACCTGAACAGAGCCATCTTGTAAAATACTCGTCTTGGACTGTCCGACCATACCCATCAATGCGGCGAGATCATGCGATGGATGTGTTTGCAAAACCCGGATTACCTTGCGAATCGAAATCCACAGAAAACCCGCATACAAAAGCGAAACAATCACTGCCAGAATCGGATTAACAGACGGTGCTCCTCCTTCGGTAAAGAAAAACACGGAACCAATCACCATACCCAAAATGGACAGAATAAGAAATGCCCCGCGCTTTGGCTGGCGAATTGCATACAGGAAAGGCACGAGACTTAAGACAAGAATGACCAATGCCCACCAGTTGAATGAAATATTATAGACCGAATAACCGGCCAGCATGAGACAGAACAACGCGCCGACTTCCAGCATTCCCGTCCCTGGTGTGACAATTGCAAGGAGGGCTAACAAGGTCCCTGCCACCAGCAACAAGTAAGCGACGTTCGGGTTGAGCAGAATGTCCATTTTTTCCTTCTTCGTACAAAATGATTATACAACAACTCTCATTATAGACATACGTGATAAAAGGCGGATGGTTGTGTGCGGTGTATAATGATGGCGATTTCCCTTTAAGGAGCTTGAGTGAAATTCAACAAAATTTGTGTCCTCGGTCTGGGTTATATCGGCCTGCCAACTGCTTCCACATTTGCCACGCATGGCGTCAAAGTCCTCGGCGTGGATATAAATAAAAGCATCGTTGAAACTTTGCAGCGCGGCGAAATCCACATTCATGAACCGGGACTGCGCGACACCGTCAAGGCCGCGCTGACTTCAGGCAACTTCAATGTTTCAACCAAGCCCGAAGAGGCTGATGCCTTTCTTATCGCCGTGCCTACACCTTTCCTCGAAAACCAATTCGGCGAATACAACGGACAGAAATATAAACTGGCTGACATGCGCGCCGTGACATCCGCGACCGAAGCCATCGTCCCATTTTTGCGGAAGGGGAATCTGGTCGTGCTCGAATCGACCTCGCCCCCGCGCACGACTCTTGAACTCGTTGCTCCGATCCTCGCTCGTTCCGGACTTCAGGCCGGGCGCAACTTCCATTTGGTTTATTCACCCGAACGCGTTCTGCCCGGACAGATCCTGCGTGAGCTGATCGAGAATGCGCGTGTCATCGGCGGTGTGACTCCCGAATCGGCTCAGGCTGGTGCAGACTTATATTCCATCTTCGTCAAAGGCGAGATCGTCCAGACAGACGCGACCACCGCCGAAATGGTCAAGCTGATGGAAAACACTTATCGCGATGTCAACATCGCCATCGCCAATGAATTCTCGCGCCTCGCCGATAAATTCGGCGTGGACGTGTGGGAAGCCATCAGCATCGCCAACCGTCACCCGCGCGTAAAAATTCTCAGCCCCGGCCCCGGCGTCGGCGGGCATTGCATCAGCGTGGACCCATGGTTCTTCGTCGAGACTGCGCCTGAGTTGACGCCTCTCATCTACAACTCGCGCCAGGTCAATGACGCGCAACCGCACTTCGTTGTCGAATTGGTCAAACGCGCTTTGGGCGAACTCAAGGACAAAAAGATCGCCGCGCTCGGCCTCACTTACAAACCGGATGTTGATGATCTGCGTGAAAGCCCGGCCACCGAAGTTGTGCATCTGCTTCAAAAAGAAGGCGCACAGGTCAAAGTGTGGGAACCATTCAAGCCAGACGCAAACTTGCCTGACATTGACATGGCAAAGAATCTTGAGGATGCGTTCAAAGACGCGGAGTTGATCCTGCTGCTCGTGCGGCACACAGATTTCATTTCGCTGAGTCCGCTCAAAGTCCGTGAAATGACGCGGGCGCGCGTTGTGGTAGATACCGTCAATGCCTGGAATCCAAACGAGTGGATAAAGTCCGATTTTTCTGTCGAAAGATTGGGAGTTTGTAAGTGATCAAAGTTTTATCCGTTTTTGGTACACGACCCGAGGCTGTGAAAATGGCTCCAGTAGTGCGCGCGCTTTCGCAGACAAAAAATATCGAGTCGCGCGTGTGCGTCACTGCCCAGCATCGTCAGATGCTCGATCAGGTGCTGGGATTATTCCAAATCAAACCAGATTATGATCTCGACCTGATGCGCGAGAATCAATCCTTACCTGAATTGAGCGCTGCAATTTTTACCGGCCTTGACCCGGTGCTGACCGATTTCAGACCCGATTGGGTTTTGGCCCAGGGCGATACAACCACCGTTGCCATCACGGCCTTGCTTTCGTATTATCGCCGCATCCGCGTCGGACATGTTGAAGCCGGATTGCGGACTCACGACAAATGGCAACCTTTCCCCGAAGAGATCAATCGCCGCGTAGCGGGCGTGGCCGCGGACTTGCACTTCGCGCCGACAAATTGGGCGCGGCAAAATTTATTGCGCGAGGGCATCTCGGACAAGATCATTGCCATGACAGGCAATCCGGTAATCGACGCATTGCAGTTTGTTTCAAAGCAATCTGAGCCGGAAGAAATTACGCGCCTGCTTGAAAAATTAGAAATTAC
>Ga0172368_10004584_pt1 | contig 15901 bp, 17 predicted proteins | sample Lak11m_FD_114540 | JGI IMG/M metagenome (GOLD analysis project Ga0172368, IMG submission 114540) | Freshwater microbial communities from Kabuno Bay, South-Kivu, Congo - kab_022012_11m | ecosystem: Environmental > Aquatic > Freshwater > Lake | place: Democratic Republic of the Congo: South-Kivu...
ACTTTGAGATTCTGAGACTCAGTAGATCACAGATCTCACGCAAAGTCGCCAAGAACGCCAAGAGAGTCCGCTTGACCTCTGCGTCTTTGCGTGAGGCAGAATCGTGATCTACTGAGACTGTGAAAGGAATTCCCCATGCAGCTAGCCATGGACCCTGTCAAGCTCGAACGGCACAAAGCTTTCTACTACGGCCAACCAATGGATCGCCCGCTGGTCGGTTCCTGGCTGTTCGGGTTCTTTGTCCACCAGCAGTACCCCAGCGTCGCTGCTGCGATGGAGCCCGGCCCCGTCCGGCCGCAGGATATCCCCATCGAGTTGTTCCTGAAGGATGTCGATGCGCTGTGGGAGGCCTATACCGAACTGGACGATGACTATCCCTTCTCCATGGGCGCGTTCTACGGTGTGCCCTGGCTGGAAGCCATCATGGGGTGCCCGGTTTATTTTTCCGGCACCAACATGTACAGCACGCCGTGCATCGAGGATTGGAGCAGCTACGATTGGCAGCCGCCGGATGTCGAACACAACCTCTGGGCGCAGAAGCTCCTGGAGTTCCTCGACGCCCTGGTGCAGCATTCGGGCGGGCGTTTCGCCTGCGGCCCAACCCTCATGCGCGGCCCCGCCGATATGTGTTCGGCCATGCGGGGGGGCACCCGCTTGGCCCTCGATCTTTATGACTGCCCGGAGAACGTCGCCCGGCTGGCTGAGATCTGCGCCGATGTGTGGATCCAGGTAGGCAAGGCTCAGCTCGCGTTGGTGCCAGAATCAGAGAACGGTTATATGGTGGGCTCCGCCGGGTTGCGTTGTTGGATGCCCGAGAAGGGTGTCTGGTTGCAGGATGACGCGGTGTCCGTGCTTTCGCCCCGTTTCTACAACCAGCATTTCATGGCTCCCGTGCGACGCATTGCCCGTGAGTTCTCCTGCGTGGCCTTTCATCTGCACGGGAACTATCTCTGGCCCGTCGACCTGCTCCTGCCCGTCGACGAGATCCATGTCCAGGAGCTCAATTACGACGTAGGGGTCTGTGATCTTGAGAAACTCATTCCGGCCTGGCGCAAGATCCAGGAGCATAAGTCGTGCCTGGCTTTTGCCGACGCCACGCTGGCAGAGTTCGACCACATCATGGATCAGCTCGCGCCGTCCCGGCTATCGTTGCAAACGATTTCACCCACCCTGGAAGCTGCCGTCGCCAAGCGCGATCTGGTCTATCGCAGGGCGGGAGCCGGGCGGAGCTGAGGAGTACGCTATCATTCGTTGAGGAGACACACAATGGTGAATCAAGAGCTTGAGCGTGCCCGGATGGCCCTGACCAGGATCGGCGCCGATTGGGCGCTGTTATCGTCCGTTGAAAACGTCACCTACGTCAGCCAGTGGGAGGTGCCGAACCTGTACGGCCCCATGGCGCATCTGGCCTATGCGCCCAATATGGCGCTGTTCGGGGTCGCGGACGCCGCCTCCTACCTGCTGGTGCACAGTTATCTCGCCGTGGCGGCCAGGGCGCAAAGCACCTTTGACGAAGTCCTGTCCTACAACCTGGTCCAGCTATTCCCGCCCTACGACCAGGAATCGCCCCGAGACAATTTCCTCGCTATGCTGCGCGCTGCGCTGCGTAAGGCTGGCCTGGGACGCGGCCGGGTGCGGCTGGCTGTCGAAGATGGGTCGTTGCCGGCCATCGCCGTTCAGTTGCTGGCTGCTGAGTTTCCCGGCGTCGAGTTGATTGACGGCACGCCGGCGTTGCGCGAGGCGCGACTGGCCAAAACCGAGCGCGAGATCGAGCTGCTGCGCTTCACGGCGGAAGTCATCAATGCGGGGCAAAAAGAGCTTGTCCGCCAGTGCCAGACCGCCGGCAAGAGCGATTGGGAGATGTGGTCGGCCATCACCCAGGCCATGCAGATCAAGGCCGGCCGGCCATTGTTCATCGCCGGTGAGCTGGTCACCGGGCTGCGCTGCCGCGAGATCGCGCCGGGCGGCCCGGTAGGCTATGTGACGCAGCCTGGCGACCTGGCGCGGCTGGACGTCAGCCCACGCATCAACGGCTATTGGGGCGATCTGACCAACACGCTGGTCGTCGGTGGGGTCGAGCCTACCGCCAGGCAGAAGCTGTTCAAGAATGCTGCGCGGGATGGCTTCTACGCCGCGGCCGAGATGCTGCGGCCTGGCCGTCGCGCCTATGAGGCTTATGAGGCCGCGCGTGCAGCCTTTGCCAAACATGGGCTGGAACCGAAGCACTACCTGGGCCATCAGATCGGGCTGACGGTGAATGAAAGCCCGTGGCTGGTCCCCTCGGACGACTCAGTGATCCAGGCAGGCATGGTTTTCAGCATCGAGAGCGGCAGCTACGAAGGCGCGACCGGCGAAATCGGTGCACGGGTGGAGAAATCTGTGATCGTGCGCGACAGTGGGCCGGAGATTTTCCCGGACTTCGACTGGGTCTTCTGACGGTCGATCTGAGAGATCTTCTGCTTCGAGAGCTCCTTCGATGGCCCTATGATCCTGAATCGCCCGCAGGAATATTGGGCTTTACGGCCACCGGGTTCCTGGCTTATCACACAACGCCCTAACGCGTCAACTGAGATGTCCGGCGCACTGCGCCCTGGACGCTATCGCGCAACCGCTGCACGGCCACCTCCACGTTGCCTTCCCGCACCGCCTCCAGGATCAGCCGGTGCCTGTGGACATCGGCCAGAAGGACCTCCTGTTGGACCCGCTCGGGGGGCACGGGGAGTCGCGGGTAGAGCGCCCAAAAGAGTTCCAGGACTTCGGTGAAGAGTTGGCTCTGCGTCTTGCCGGAGAACAACCGCATATGGAACGCACGGTCCGGCGCGTCGAACTCCTGACCGGAGGCGGCCAGCCTTTCCATCTCACAAAGGGATTGCTCCATCGCCTCCAGGTCTTCGGCGGTCAGCTTGTGGATGACCTCGGGCAGATAACTGCACTCCAGCCGGATGCGGATTTCGAGCAGGTCGGCGAAGCTTTGCCGGTTCAGCTCGAACGTGTATGCCAGGCCTTTGACGATCGAGTCAAATGAAAAGTCTCGCACATACCAGCCCGACCCGGCCCGTGCCTCGATGATCCCCAGGGCTTCCATCGCGCGCATGGCTTCTCGGAGGGCCACCAGGCTGATGCCCAGGGCCTGCGCCAGCGCGGCCTGGGAGGGGAGCTTATCACCGGCCGCCAGTTGGCGGTCGGTGATGAACTGCATCAGCCGTGTCTGAATCGTCTCGTGCATATTGGTCGACGTGAACGGCTCAAGCACTCGTTCGCTATTCTCGAGTATGAGGCGAGATCTATCCATCTACTGCTTCCTCGGCCCCACGGTGCCGCCGGCGTTCATCGCCAGGTTGCCGCCGTCCATCGGGATCAGCGCGCCGGTGATCCAGGACGAGGCGTCCGAAGCCAGAAAGATCGCCAGCCCCTTGATATCGTCGGGCACGCCCAGGCGGCCTGCAGGAATGCCGCGCAGGAAGGAGGCTTCCAGGTTGGGGTCGGCCTTCATGCGCTCTTGCAAGCCAGGATTGGTGACCTGCGCCGGCAGAATCGCGTTGACGCGCACGCCGCGCCCGGCCCACTCGGTGCTCAGCTCGCGGGTCATCTGCGCCACGGCGCCCATCCCCATGCTGTAAGTGATGTGGGCGCGCCCGACGGCCGTGAGGCTCGCAAGCGAGCCGATGTTGATGATGCTGCCCTTGCCCGCCGCCAGCATCCGCCTCCCGGCTTCCTGGCAGCAGCAAAAGCGCGCGGTCACCAATCCGTGCAGCACCCGATCGACCTCAATGATCGGAACGTCCTCGGGGCGACCCAGGTAACCGGGGCCGAAGACGTTGCCCAAGACGTCGATCTTGCCGAACTCACGGTCTAAAAGGGCGAACATCTCCCGAATCTGGTCAATATCGGTCACATCATACGTGGCTGGGATCGCCCGCCGGCCCAGGCCGCGGATGTACTCAGCCGTCGCCTGTACTCCCTCCATGTTCAGGTCGGTGAGCAACAAATCGGCGCCGACCTCGGCGAAGGCAATCGCCATCGAGCGCCCCATGCCGCGCGCCGCGCCGGACACGAGGGCCACGCGGCCGGTGAGATCAAACAATGGATGGATCATGCTGGATCTCCTATTTGTGGAGTTAATGATTGGCCCAGAACGCTTGCGCCGTCGCGACGCGGGCCGGTGCGTCCTCCCAGGCCAGGCTGTCTTCCCAGAAGCCGTAAACTAACCCCGTGTCCGGTCCAGCCGGTCGTTCGCTGTGCAGCCCAGGCCCCACCCAACAGATCGTCACCTGGTGCACCGCGGCTTGGCGCCACATCTTCTCCAGGGTGAAGTCGGGGTTATGCCACATCTCGTCTCCACCCATCTCGACGCCGCGCAGCCCTTTCGTGCCCAGGCGCAACGCCTGCGATTTCAGCATGTGACCGCAGTAGTGAATGTAGCCGCCGCCAAAACTGGCGAAGAGCCGCTCGTTGTACGGCCGGCAGAACTCAGCGTACGTCGCGGGCGACAGATTGAACGTAACGTCGTCCACGACGCGGACACCGGCCGGAACACGATACCACCAGTGATACATCTCGTCCGGTGGCTCGCCCAGGACTTCTTTTTGCCGGCGCACGAACTCGATCGTGGTTTGCGTGATCAAGGCTATCAGCGCATGCACCAGCTCCGGTTCGTCGTGTAGGGCGATGTAGATCTCCTGGCCCCACAGCAGGTAGGCGACGTCAAACAGGCCCTGGTTGTTGGCCTGGAACATGTGAACGTAGGGGTCAAGCCCATAGTCATGCAGGATGCCTCGGAAGAAGGCCTCGGTTTCCACTACCTGCGCCCCAAGGCCGCCGTTCAGGTCGGGCACGCCACGATCAATGATTGCGCGAATTGCCTGACTGCTGTGGACCGGCTCGACCCACGTCGTCGCGTCGTCCACGTACACCTTCGCGCCGAAGAGGGAGGGGAGGATGGCTGGCCCGTAGTTGGCGCGCACGGTCATCATGCGATCGTCCCGAACCCCGACACCGATGCGCGTTTCCAGGAGTTGGTTCCAGAGCATCTTTTCGGGGTCAGCAAAGGTCTCGGTCTGAGGGTAGAGAGGCCAGTCGGGCGGGGTGGCGCGGTGCATGATGATCGGAATGCGCTCGACCGGCTCGTAAGCCCAGGTAGCCTTCTGAAGACGCTCGGCGGCGAGCACATGTTGAGGATCAATGAGATCAGCGACGCGCTTCAATCCATCCTGTAGTTGCTGATCCATGGCTTCGTCACTCCTATCATTCTTGAGTCCCGGCGGCAGTATTCGCGATGCTGGTGCGGATGCACAGCCCGCGCGGCGACAGCGCGGCCAGCAGGCCATCCAACTCGGCCTGGGTGATGGTTGTGCAATGGATGATCAGCGGCTTGCCGGCAGCCTGCACCCGCTGAAACGCCGGCCACAGATCGCTCACGGTGGGATCCTTTGGCCCTGGGTCAACGACGATCTGGATGGCAGCGAAGCCGGTCACAGAGAGGACTTGTTCGAGGACGTGCAGGCCCGCTGAATGCAGGTGGATGACCGGGTACGCCATGCTGGCGCAGATGCGCTCGTCGCACGGGACGAGATACCGTTTGTATGTGCGCGAGGAGATCGCCACCGCCAGGTCGCACTGGGTGACGGCATTCGTTCCCGGCACCCAAAGCCCGTACTGCTCGCAGTTGGCCATGCCCCCTGCGAACGGCGGCAGCAGCGCGATCTGCTCGCCCACGACCTCGATCCAGGTGTCGGTCAGGATGCTGAGCGCGTCGCGCACCAGTCGGGGGCTTTCAGCGAACCCAAGGCACATCCTCTCGACACCCACCAGCGCCCCCAAGATGTCAATGGGGCCACGCATCGGCATCGCCACACCCAGCGGGTAACGGCTGGCGGCGAGATCGCGCAGGACCGTGTAGAACTCGCACAGCTTGTGCAGCCAAGGGTTGTCATGCCTGAGCCGCAGAGCTTGCACGGCGTCCCACCCTCCTTCGGGAGGCTCCGAGTACATGGTGCCGCTCTCGCCTACATACCAGATGGGACAGCCGCAGATCGCTTCCATCCAGGGCACGTACCAGTAGGCCGTCATGATGCGGAACTGGTCTCCATCTATGGGGCCGAGGCCATCCCAGCGCGCTGCCATTTGCTCGAAGTAACGCACCGGGTCCAGCATCTCGGGCTGCAGGTATCCCTCGGGCGGCAGCGTCACGCCGACCGGCGTCGGAATCTGGAGCGGCGGCCAGGCAGTAGGCGGCAGCACCGTCAACAGCGGCCGGTTGACCTCAGCGCGGCTCCAAAACGCCTGATGGCGTGCCAGAGTGGCCTCAACAGCATCCATGACGCTTGCTCCTACAGTTGGTTAGCGTTGAAGATGGCATCAATAGCAGCGTTAGTATCGAATATCAGGCGCTCGGGGTGGAAAGTGTAGTGCGGGAATACCTCGGCGGTGAGCCAACCATCGTAGCCGGTCGCCGCCAACGTATTCCGCACGGCGGGCCAGTCGATGTCGCCGGCCAGCAGCGGTGTCGAGGTCAGGGCGCCGAAGGTCACCACGCGGTTGTCTTTCAGGTGGATCCGCTTGATCCGTGTCCCCAGAACCGGAATCCAGTGCTCCGGGAAACCGTACCACAGCGCATTGCCCGTGTCGAAACAGGCGCCCACCCAGGGACTGTCGATCTCGTCGAGGAAGCGTGCGAACTCCAGCGGGCTTATCAGGAACTTACTGGGGCAATTCTCGGCTGCCAGGTGTACGCCATACTGCTCGCAGACCGTGCGGCCAAGATCACGGAGCACCTCGACTGCGTTGCGGTATGCCACATCATAAGGCACAATCTCTGGCTTCGGCGCCAGGATCCGGTTATCCACCGCTCCCGGCATCACCAGCACCGTATCCGTGCCAAGGAGCGTGGCGGCCCGGACCAACCCCGCGATGATCTCCCTGCAGCACTCGCGTACCTGTGGATCGCGGCTCGACATCGGGAAGTGCCACTGCTCCCGGTCGTACACCGTGCTGACAACCAGGCCGCGCCCCTCAATCGCACGGCGTAGCGCGACCAGCTCTGCGTCACTGGACGCCAGCGAGTACTCCTGCCACGGTTCCAGGTTGACCTCGACCCCCTCGAAGCCGGCGTCGCGCGCCAGGTCCAGCCGGCTGAGGGTATCCATCTCCGGGGGAAACATGCGTAGTGAAAGCGATTTGTGCAAGTTGCACCCCTCAATGACTCTCGCCCTTCCACAGCCCCAGGATGCGCAGCAGCCGCTCCTCCTCTTTTGTCATCGGATGCGCCAGGTTCTGCTGCGTCACCCGCCGGAACATCGGGTAGCCCGCCTGTTGCTCCAGCATCCAGTCCTTGGCAAAGGCGCCATCCTTGATATCGGCAATGAGCTTCCGCAGGCGCTTGCGCTCTGCTTCCTCTTCCTCGGGGCTCAATCGTCCTGTCACTTGCTGGCCATACTGGCTGGTCTTGCTATGCAGCGGCAACTGGCCGAAGAGGCCGTATGCCTGCATCACCTCGGCCACATCGGCCGACTCGCCCGACACCCAGAACTCCAACATGGCTGCCTCTGGGCTCACCCCTGCTTCCACCAGCATCTCGTAGGCTCGCCGCAGCGCGTACAACCCCCCGGAATGCTCATTGAACAGATCGCAAAGGGTTTCCTCTTCGCAGCTCGACTCGATGCCACAACGTTTCAAGGTGCCCATTGCTTTGGCCAACGCCAGCATGATCTCTTTCGCGTGGCCGGTCGCGTCGTGCTCGACGCTCACCAGGCTGGGAAAGCCTTTGCCCTCCAGGAAGGTCTTGCGCACGCCAGCACCGATGGTACGCGGGGCGATCATCAGCACGTCCACGTCGGCCGGGGAATTCAGGAAGCCGTAGGTGACGTTATAGCCGCTGGAGACAACCACAGCCTGGCCTGGCTTCAGGTGCGGCCGGATGTCCCGGTCGAACACGGCGGGCATGACCTCGTCGGGGACGAGCAGGAAGTGATAGTCGGCGTGTTGGACAGCATCCGGGATAGCGTAGGTTTCGAACCCGTCGGTAATGGCTTGCTCAAAAGACGCGTCGTGGATGTTGCCGACGATGACTTTCACGCCATTATCGCGCATGTTGAGGGCTTGTGCTCTCCCCTGGTTGCCATAACCCAGGATGCTGACCGTCTTACCCTGCAACAAGGTCAGGTCGCCCGCATCGTCGAAGTAGATGGTTGCCATCAAGGGTCTCCTTCTATGTAGCAAAAGTCGATTGCTAGTTATAAGTTATCATATTGGTCATGCCTATTCTAACATAACGACAGGTCCTTGTCAAAAGCGTATTCGAGAATTCGATGTGCGGCGGCGGTTGCTTTCCGTTTCGAGATGCGCTATAATCTGTCCTAGAGCGAACAGCGACCGAAAGGGGCGAGCCAAATGGGCCGCAATCCAGATGCCGGACCGGTACAAATCCTCTACATCGGTCGGCCAGATTCGAACTACGACAAGGTTTGGCAAAGCCTCCAACAGGAAGGCACCGCCGTTGCTTTCGCTACCACCCAAACCATGGGACTTCAGATGGCCCGGGAGCTCAAGCCCAATATTATCGTGATCAGCACGGCAAATAGTCATTTTTCCGGTGTTTACTTGTGCAAGACACTGGGGCGCCGCTTGCCGGGCACGCAGCGGATTGTGCTCACCGAGCGGGGAGAAGGGGAGGATTTGGCTTGTGAGAAGCGCCTGGTGCGGCCCTTCACCCCGCGCAAGCTGCGTGAGACGTTGCGTAAAATGATCGAGATAACCGTGCCATACAAGCTAAAAGCCGGCCCGGTCGAGCTCGATCAGGTTTCTCGCCTCGTAAGTGGCGATCTGGGGCGCCACCACCTCACTCCTAAGCAGTGCGACCTACTCGCGATTTTCATGCAACGTCCGAATCAGGTCATCTCACGCCGCGAGTTAATGGAGCAGATTTGGAAGACCGGCTACCTGGGCGATACCCGGACGCTGGACGTTCATATTCGCTGGCTGCGCGAGAAGATCGAGGCGGACCCCGATCATCCCACCGTGCTTGTCACGCGGCGGGGTGTTGGCTACATTCTGGTTGCCCCGCAGTCCGATGTTCAGCCGGCAGATTCTTCTGATGCCGACCCCGAAGATTAGGCCCTCTTAAATGCAAAATCGGCACGCGAGAGTGCCGATCCGCATGCAGACGGGAGACGAACGCGTCTCAAACCGCCGCTTTGATCTTGTTTAGCGCCTTCATCAGCCGCGACTTGCGCCGCGCCGCGCTGTTCTTGTGGATCACACCTTTTTCGGCCGCCTTGTCCAGCGCTTTGACCGCGGTCTGCAACGCCTGTTCGGCGTCGGTCACTTCGCCGGTCGCGAGCAAGGTGCGGACTCTTTTGATGTGTGTGCGGGTGCTGGTGCGCACTATGCCACGGTAAGTGGTCTTGCGCGCATCGCGACGGGCGCACTTCAACGCGGATGGGTTCTTCTTCAGGTTTGGCACTTAGAGCCTCCGGGAATCTAGTTACATCAGATCGTTCAAATACGTTTTGATTGCAATGGCCGACTCCATGGCCGGCCACAGCACGTAATATATCGCAGATGGCCCCTTTTGTCCAGTTTGGGGGCCAGTGTTCAACGTTTCAGATGCCAGGCACTTGAAACGCAACGCTGTTCAAGATGCTTCAGTGCTGCGAGGAGGCGCCTGGCATCTCCGTCGTGGAGGTGCGCATGACATCGTCCATCGCCTCCTGGATGTAAGGGTAGGTCAGCCACACGGTCGCTGCACCGAAAATAACCCCGGTGATCAACCGCAGCAGCCAATCGCTTTCCCGAAGCCCGAAGAGCTGGGTGAAGCCATCCACCGCTGTCGGCACCAGCGACAGCGCATACAGCCATACCGGCATCTTGGGCAGGTTACGGGCCCTCCGCAGATACCGGGCACGCAGCACGCCGAAAAGCAAACCGGCCAGCAGAATGCTGCCGTAGATCGCCACGTCCCGCTCACAGACCGCTACCTTGAAGCCGGTCTCTATCGTGCCGACCCAGCGCAAGGCCTCGCGCTGGAAGATGTTCAAGCCCGGCGGGATTGCACCGGTCTGTTCCAGGTAAGCTGCGCTGTAAACGGGCTGCGGGCCGAACAGGAAAAACGACCGTTCGGGCAACTGATGGCAGGTCAGCGCGTAGACAGTATAGATCAGATGGCCTGCTTTGGTTGCACCGGCTTCCATCAAGACCGGCGCGAGGAACGGCAGGCCAACGAAGATGGCCACTACGATATTGAACACTGCCAGCCAGTGGTGCGCCAGCCACGTCGCGAGGCGATTGATCGCCCTCGCGGCTCTTGCGGGCGCCCCATTCTCCGGTAAATATACTCTGACGTTCATAGCTTTACCTGATCTGCTTTCACTCGCGACTTTCACCCGGTGGCTCGCGCGCCATCTGCTACCGTGGTGCCGCCCAGATAGCCGATGTAAGCGGGGATGAGCGGCAGCACACAGGGCGACAGGAACGAGAGCAGGCCGGCGATGAACGCGATAGGCAGGTTGACCGCCGACGAGCCTCCGCCGAAGTCGACGGCCGCCAGGCCGGTACCGAAGCGCGAGGCGAACAGGTTCGAGATGAACGTCAGCCGGTCCAGGAAAAGCAGCACGCCGATAAAAATCAGGAACAGGCCGGTAATCTTGGAGACGATGCCCAGGTAGTGGTTCATCCGGCGTAACCAGGGCGCCATCGTGCCGAGCGCGGCACCTGTGATCAGGAACGGGATGCCCAGGCCGGCCGAGTAGATCAGCAACAGCAGCGCGCCCTGGGCCACCGTCTGGGTGTTGCTGGCGAGCAGATAGATCGCCGCCAGCACAGGTCCAACGCATGGGATCCACCCCGCCGAGAAGAAGACCCCCATCATGCTCGACGAAAGATAGCCCCAACGCCGGTCGGTGCGCACTTGCACCCGACCTTCGGTGTACATCACCCGACCCAAGCCCTCGGTGAACGCAATGTAGCCGCGACCCAGCGGGTTTCGATCTCCCCCCGACGCGGCCACGCGATCAGCGATCCAACCCAGCAGGCCTGTCACCTGCAAGCCGAACAGGATCAGCAGCGCGCCGCCGATCTTCACCAGGAGAGGCAGATAGCTGTTGATGGCATACCCGAAAAACGCCACCGATGCGCCGAGGGCCACGAACACCAGGCTGAAGCCAAGCACGAACGCCAGGGCGTGAAAGAATGTCTGCCAGCGAGTTGCCATGGTCAACCAACCGCTCCTTGACGCGAGCTCATTTCCTGGCCGATTTCTCATCCGCCAGCTCTTTCAGCGTCGAAATCTCGCGGCGGAGGTTGGCCTGGCGGCGAACCATGCTCAGGATGAACACGAACGACGCACCCCAGATGACCAAATAAGCGGCAATCATGTAGGACATGTGAGAAACTCCCTCTTGAATCAGCGAATCAGCGAATCGACGAATCGGCGTTCTGCCGATATTTCGTCATCCGCCCTAGCCCCCAATCCCCAATCCCTAATCCCTAATCCCTAATCCCTAATCCCCTCTCAATACCCCGCCTCTTCCTTCAGCGCCTCCACCTGTTCGCGCAGCAATTCCAGCCGATAGCGGTGCATCAGGAGCACCACGTAGAACAAGGTGAAGGCGGCCAGGCAGAAGAAGAAAGATGCCATCATGCTCGGCGACAGACCAAAGCCCTGCGTCACATCGATCAATACCGGGTGGATGGTGCGCCACCAACGGATCGACATAAACGTGATAGGCACGCTGATAAATGCGAAGATGCCATACACCGCGGCGAAACGCGCCCGGCGGGCCGGGTCTTCCATCGCGCTGCGCAGCATGAAGTAGGCGACGTAAAGCAGGAACAGGATCGTGTAGGTCGTCAGCCGCGGGTCCCATGTCCACCAGGTGTTCCACGCGGGCTTGGCCCAGATCGAGCCGCTGGCCATCGCCGCGATGGTGAACACCAGGCCGATCTCGGCCGATGACAACGCCACGCTGTCCCAACGCCGCTGGCTCTTCACCAGGTAGGCGATGCTGGCGATCATGGTGACACCAAAGGCTAACATGCTCAGCCAGGCGCTGGGCACGTGGAAGTAGATGATGCGCTGCGCAAAAGTGTTGTCGACGGTGAGGCCCGCGGCGTCCGGCGCAACCAACAACGCCATGAGCACCGCCGCAAAGATGCCCAGCGCGGAGATAACGGTCAGCACGGTCAGGGTACGATCAGATCGTGTCATAGATAGCTCCCTAAAACGAATCTCGAATCAGCGAATCAACGAATCGGTATTGGGTATCAGGTATTGGACAGGCGTTATTCTTCCATCACGAATCCGAATGTCAGGTAGGCTACAACTGTAAAAACAGCGTCGTACAACACCATCAGTTGGAGCCAGTTGCCGAGGGTGCTGAACGCGTCGCCATCCAGCAGGGCGCCGGTCATCTTCACGCCGGCGATCAAGACGGGCAGTAATACCGGAAATAGCAGGATCGGCAGCATGACTTCTCTCGCCCGCGTGTTGACGGCGATGGCAGAGAAGATCGTGCCGACCGCGGCGAATCCGAACGAGCCCAGGAACAGCACCAGCAGATGCGGCCACGTGAACAGCGACAGGTTGAAAAAGATCATCACCAGCGGCAACAGGATCGCCTCAACCACCAGGATGAAGATCAGGTTGCCCAGCATCTTCCCGAAGTAGATCGCCGCGCGATCCACCGGCGCCAGCAGCAGGCCCGCCAGGCTGCCCTTATCCTGCTCGATGACGAACGCCCGGTTGAGCCCCAGGATGCCGGCAAAGCTGATCGCCACCCAAATGATCCCCGGCGCCACCATCGTCATCGACGGCACGCGCAGCTCGAACGCGAAGTTGAAAACGATCACCGAGAGCAGCGCAAAGACGAACATGCTGCTGAAGATGTCTTTCGTGCGCAGCTCCGCCCGGATGTCCTTCCAGATGATGGCCGCGGCTGCCCGCCAGAACCTCATCGGCCGCCTCCGACGTATTGGTCATAGAGCGGTCGAAAATCCGCGGCGGTCATGCCGCGCGCGTCCGCTTCGTAGGCAATCCGCCCGCCTGCCAGGATCACCACCCGGTCGGCGATGGCGAGGCCGCGTTCCAGGCTGTGGGTGACGGTAACGATGGTGCGGCGGGGTTGGATAGTGGATATTGCGTGTTGCGTGTTGCGTGTCCCGTGTTGCGTTCCGTCTCCACTGCTCCACTGCTCCTCCGCTCCCTTGCTCCTCCGCTCCTCTGCTCCTCCGCTCCCCTGCTCCCCCGCCTCACTGCTCCTCTGCCCCTTCGCTCCCTTGCTCCCTTGCTCCTCTGCCCCTCCGCCCGCGCTCAATGCCACCAACAACCCGTGCAGCATCTCCGCGGCCTGCGGGTCGAGGCCGGTGTCCGGTTCATCCAGCAGCAGCACCGCGGGATCGTGCAGCAGCGCCCGCGCAATTGCCAGGCGTTGCACCATCCCGCGTGAGTACGTGCGCACCAGGTCGTGACGACGGCTGGTCAGCCCCACCTGCTCCAGCATCGCGGCGATGCGCGGCTCCGCGTTCGGCACGCTGTACAACCCGGCGAAGAAGCGCAGGTTCTCCTCGGCCGTCAGGCTGTCATACAACAGTGGCGCGTGAGACACCACGCCCAGGTAGCGGCGGATGCCGTCGGCATGTGTCGCCAGGTTCAGCCCGCCGATGTGGACGGTGCCACTGCTCGGCCGGCTGAGGCTGGACAGGATGCGGATCAGCGTAGTCTTGCCCGCGCCGTTGGGGCCGAAGATCACCAGCGACTCGCCCGGCATCACGCGCAGGTCAACCCCGCGCAGAGCATACTTGCTCCCGAACGCCTTGGTGAGCCTGCGTAACTCGATCATCGGCGTGTCGTTGACGCCAGGGGACGACTGGGTCTCAGCGTTCATCTGCGCTTGTCCGCGTCGCATCCTGGGCCAACAGTGAAGTTCCGCTCACCCTTGGGTTTCCTTCCGCAGCACATCGCGCAGTTGCGCCTTCAAGCGCAGCCGCTGATCCCGATAGGCCGCCTCGGTAAGCTCACCGGCCTCGTGCGCCATATCCAGGCGAGCCAGCGCATCGACGAGCGACTCGCTATCGCCTGAAGCGGCAGTGGCGCCGGCTGGGGCCGCGCCGCGCCGCCGCAGCATCGGGAACATGAGCAGCAGGAACGTGCCCGCGATGGCCAGGCCGATCAGCACGCCCAGGAGGATCGGGCTGACGCCCGCGGCGCCGCCGGCTGCGCTGGAGACCGCACTGGCGGTAGTGCTCGCCGCTGCACCGGCGGTCGCAGGGATGTTGGTCAAATTGATGGTGACCGCCTGGCCGGCCACCAGGTTTTGCCCCAGCAGGTTGATGTAATTGCCGCTTTGGGTCTGGCGTACACCCTGGCTCGCTAGTTGCTGGCTCGTCGCCTGCTCGCCGACGTCGCTGATCAGCGCGTTCACCGCGGCCGTGGGGTAAGTTAACGTGCGGGCGAGGTTCAACGTGCCGTCGGTGTAGGGCAGCGTATAGCGGTAGAGCTCCTGTCGCACGTTCGATCCGGGCGTCAGTGGCATGTTATCCACGAAACCGTCTGCCGTGACCACAAATCGTCCGGCTTGATCGCTGCCGTCGATCTGGAGCCCTTGCGCGTTCGCCGGCACGGTGAAGTGCAACACACCGGAGCCGTCACCGATGTAGGCGTGGTTGCCGTCCAGGCTGAACACGATCAGCTCGGCCACGAGCACCTGGCCCGAATCAAACTCGATGATGAAGTGCATCTGGTCGGCGCGGATGCCGCTCGGGTCGGTGGTCGTCTCATACACCGTTACCGGCAGGTTGAGCTCAGGCTTATCCGTGGGGAAGCTCAAGATGTCCGATGAGTAGGGTACGCCGCTCGGATACTGGACACGGGTGCTGAAGACGAGATCCGAGTCGGTGGGCAACTCCGTGAAGCGGTAAAAACCGTTCGCGTCCGTCTGCGTCGTGTGCTGTTCCAGCAGCGACGTTTGATCGAAGATGCCGAGCTCCACGGTCGCGTTCGCCAGCGGCACGTTGGTCGTGCCGTTGGTCACCGTGCCGCTGATGACACCCGTGCCTTTTGCCAGTGGCCCGCGGAACATCGGCCCGGCGAAGGAGAAGCTGCGGACATATTCCAGCGCGGCAGCGCGCTCGGCGTCGGCCAGCTTGCCGGCAAATGCGGGCATGGTGCCTTTGCCGTTGGCGACAGCCTGCGTCCACTCTGTCTGGCTCACCACGGACGTGACCGCGAAGTCCGTCAGGTCACGCGCGGGCGGATTACCCTTGCCCACCGGACCGTGACAGGATGTGCAGTTCGCCTCGTAGATCTGGGTGCCCATCGCGAGCTGGGCGGACGAGGTGTGCAGCGTCCAGATGTAGCCCACTACGTCCCAAATCTGCTGGTCGGTCAGGTTGTTCTTCCAGGGAGGCATCATGAGTTGCATGTTGCCGTTCTTGGTGATGTCGAACAACTCAGTCATGGTCTTACCGGCCAGCGCGTTGGGATCGGCGAAGGCTGTCGGCTGGTTGCCCAGCCCGGCGGCCGATGGCCCATCACCGTTGCCGGTATTCCCGTGACAGGCCGCGCAGTCCTGGGCATAGGTTGCCTTTCCGGCAAGAGGATTGGGTGGCGTGATCGTGGGGCTAGGGGTTTGCGCCAGGGCCGCGCTGCCTGACGCCAGCAGCAAGGCGGCCACTGCGGCGATCGTCAGTGTCACCGCAATGGCCGCCGATATCCGAGCGCGTGTGCAGGATAAGTGTAAGCGAGTCAATCTCTTCTTCTCGATGGCGTGTTTTTTCCAAGCAAAAACGGCCACCCACGCCCAGGCGGGCGACCGTTTGTCACATTCGAACGTTCAATATCCCACGTGCAATACCTTAGTGTTTACTGGACCGCCTGGACCTGAATCTGCTCCGCGTCCTTCTTGACGCC